>Ga0256843_1002299_pt1 | contig 14090 bp, 13 predicted proteins | sample AlvinellametaG_FD_191572 | JGI IMG/M metagenome (GOLD analysis project Ga0256843, IMG submission 191572) | Pompeii worm associated microbial communities from hydrothermal vent at the East Pacific Rise, Pacific Ocean - Alvinella | ecosystem: Host-associated > Annelida > Integument > Unclassified ... | reverse complement strand
TATTACTTAGGAAATAACCCATGAAAAAACGACATCTATTTTCGGAATTACATCACTTTTAGTTGTGCAGTTAAATGCATCAAATACTCAAAATATTACTATCTTAGATAACAATTCTCCTGAATTTCTTTTAGGTAAACAAACCCATATTAATATGAAGTTTGTACCTTCTGATGCTCCAGATATGTGGTTTAAAGCTGGTATTCGTGTGCAGGGTACATTTGAAAGTTTAAACACCACTAAGTATGATGCAGATGGAAAAACCATCTCAGACACAACTATAGAAGATGCTTATCTACGCCGTGTACGATTAGAAGTAGCTGCAGGATTTGGAAAACATACAAGTTTTACTATGGACTTGAGAAATGATAAATCAAACAAAGGTATAGAAAATGATGAAGGGGGCTTTAATGTAGGTGATGCTTATGTAAAAATCAAAAAGCCTTTTGATAATTCTCTTGTTAATTTTAAACTCTATCGAGCAAAAATTGATGTTTCACGAACAGAAACTGTAAAATCAGCTCGTGTTATTGTTTACGACAGACCGTATGTTGCAGATGCAGCAGCACAATATATCTCTTTTAATCGTCGTGCTTCTAATGTACAAATGTATGGAGATTATAAAAAGAAAGTTTTTTATCAAATTGCTACAGGTTCTGCTTCTTCACCTGACAAAATTATAGATGCTACAGGTTCTAAAGCATCTTCAGATGGTGCAACACTTACAGAACAAAGTTTCTTCTATGGTGGAAAAATCATTCTTTCCCCTTTTGATGGCTGGGAAGAAACAAAACGAACAGAAACATATTTTGCACAAGGTAAACACCTTAGTGTAGGCGTATCTTACTGGGTTGTTCCAAAACTTAAAGGGACAACAGCTGGTGGTGCAAACTTTGATTTAACAAGAAAACTTTTAAATATGGAAGCTTCAGCACACTACAAAGGTTTTTTTATTCAAGGAGAATATTTCAAGTTTGATGATATGGTGAAAGATTGGACAGCAACAACAGAAGTTACAACAGGAACATCTACAGGTTGGTATGTTACAAGTGAGTATGTTATGCCAGAACTTAACTATATCGCACCATTTGTTCGTTATGAAAGCTGGGATAGATTTGATGATGAAAAAGGGTATAACATTACATCAACACTTGCTGGGGTAAACTGGTACCTGCGTGGTAATACAACTAAGGTTGGTTTTGTATACCAAAAAGATGAATATGGACGTAACACAGGAAATAAAGATGTTACTTCTATGCGTATCACATCACAATGGTTTTTCTAAAAATTTGCTGTAATCTTTTTGTAACCAAAGTGTCTTATAATTTCATAATTTAAAATTCAAAAGGTAAAAATATGACAAAAGTTCTTAAACTTACTTTAGCTTCTACAGTTTTAGTAGCTGGTCTTAGTGCAAATGATGTAATCAAAGGAAGTGGAGCATCTTTTCCTTACAGTGTATATCAAAAATGGATCAAAGCATACAACAAAGAAACTGGTATCAAGATTGACTACATTAAAAAGGGATCTTCTAAAGGTATCAAAGATGCAAAAGCTCGTGCAGTTGATTTTGCTGGTACAGATAAACCATTAAGCCCAAAAGTTCTTAAGAAATATAACCTTTACCAATTCCCTGGTGTTGTAGGTGCTATCACTATGGGTTATAACTTACCAAATATAAATAATTTAAAACTTTCTCGTTCTGCTATTGTAGCTATCGCTAATGGTAGTGCAAAATACTGGGATGACAAAGTGATTGCTGACGCAAATAAAGGTGTAAAACTTCCACATAAAAAACTTACTTTTGTACACCGTGCTGATGGTTCAGGAACAACTTATAACTTTACATACTACCTTTCAAAAGTTTCTAAAAAATGGAGAAAAACTTACGGTGCTAAAAAATCTCTTAGCTGGCCAGGTGATCACCATATCGGTGGAAAAACAAACTCTGGTGTCGCTGCACTTTTAAAACAAACTCCATACTCTGTAGGTTACATCGACTATGCAGATGCTAAAAATAACGACATCGCTATGGCAACTGTGCAAAACAGAGCTGGAAACTTCATCAAACCAGAACTTAAAAACTTCCAAGCAGCAGCAGCAAAAGCAGCACTTAATCCTAAAAAAGATTTCTATGCAGTGATTGCAGATCCTAAAGGTGAAGATTCTTACCCTATGGTAGCCGCTACATTTATCTTAGTACCTCAAGAAAAAGCACAAACAAACAAAAAAGTAACAGCTTTTTATGACTGGGCATATAAAAATGGTCAAAATATTGCAAAAAGTTTAGGCTTTGTTCCATTACCTGATTCATTAACAGATAAAATCAGAAAATACTGGGAAGAAAAAGGGATTAAATAATCCCCTTTTTCACCCTTTTTCTTCTTCACTTTTTTCTTACATGTAATCTCTTTGTAATGAAACTTCACTATAATATTATCATCAAAACACATCTAAAACTAGGTAAAATATAAATGGAAAAAATCTTTCAAAAGCTCTCACTTGCTAGTGCTTCTCTTGTTTTTGTCATTCTTGTGGGGATTTTTATCACCCTTTTCAATGCTGCTAAACCAGCTATTGACGAATTTGGTGTTGACTTTATCTTTAATCCAGCATGGAATAAAGAGGTATCTTTACAAACTCCTGCAATGACAACCGATGTTACTCCTACAACAGATAGTATAGAAGATGATACTATTAGTGATGAAGATGACATGATTATCGATGAAGATGAAGAAGATATGATGCTTGATGATGAAGATGAAGATACTGCAACAAAGACCATTTATGGTGGGCTTGTACCTATTGTTGGTACACTTCTAACAACTATCATCGCTCTTGTTTTTGCTCTCCCTATTGCTATGGGTATCGCTGTTTTTCTTGCTGAAATAGCACCTAAAAATATTTCCTATGTCGTTGGTATTGCTATAGAACTTCTTGCCGCAATTCCAAGTATCATCTTTGGTATGTGGGGACTTTACTATTTTGCACCTATTGTTGCAGACTTGGTTGGTGGTTACCAAGTTTCCCTTTTAACAGCTGGACTTGTTCTTGGTGTTATGATTTTACCATTTATGGCAGCTATTACACGTGATAGTATGAACACAACACCAGCTGTTTTAAAAGAATCAGCTTATGCACTTGGTGCTACAAAATTTGAAGTAATTAAGGATGTTATTTTCCCTTACTCAAAAGTTGGTATCATTGGTTCTATTATTTTAGCACTTGGTCGTGCACTTGGTGAAACAATGGCTGTTGCCTTCTTAATAGGTTCTATCTTTGTACTTCCAGAAGCGATTAATGATCCTACTATCTCAATTCCTGTTGCTATGGCAAACAACTTTGGTGAAGCAAGTGGTTTAGGTGAAAGTGCTCTCTTTTACTTAGCACTTATTCTTTTCATTATCAGTTTTGCAGTGATTTCACTTGCTAAATTTTACTTCTTAAAAAAGGCTAAATAATGAGACTCCTTGTCAATAAAATCTTTTTAGCACTCTCTATCTTTTCAGCAGTTATTGGTCTTGCTTTTTTAGGCTGGATTTTAATTACTCTTTTTATAAAAGGATTGGGGTCTTTTCACTTCAATCTCTTTTTAAATGACCTTATTGATGGGGGACTTCGTAACCTTATCATAGGGCAGTTTATCTTAGCTGGTTTAGCTTCTCTTATAGGAATTCCTATTGGAATGACAGCTGGAATTTATATTCAGGAGTATGGTCGTGGAAAATATGCTTCTATGATTCGTGATTTAAGTGACATTATGATGTCAGCACCTTCGATTGTTATTGGTGCCTTTGTATATGCCATCATTGTTGTCCCAACAGGAGGAACAAGTGGATATGCTGGTGCCATTGCACTCGCAATTATGATGATTCCTGTCGTTATCAACACAACAGACAATATGCTCTCACTTGTGCCTCGTGAACTTCGTGAAGCTGGAATTGCTCTTGGAGCTTCTAAATACAGAGTTATTTTAGATATTGTTATCAAAGCTGCGAAAGTAGGAATTATGACAGGTATTTTACTTGCATTTGCTCGTATCATTGGTGAAACAGCACCTTTACTTTTTACTTCTGAAACAAGTAACTATTTTTCACTCAATCTCAGTGAATCATTTCCATCATTAACTGTAAGTATCTACGATTTAGCAAATGAGCCTGAAGAATCTAGCCGTGATTTAGCATGGGCAGCTTCTTTTATACTTACCGTTATGGTTCTCATTATCAACCTTACGGGTCGATACATCACACGCAATAAAAAATAAGGAAAACTATTATGGCAGTAATGAAAATAAAAAAATTCTCTTTTACTTATCCGGGTGTTGATCATCCATCACTTAAAAATATCACGCTTCCTATTGAGCAAAATAAAATTACAGCACTCATTGGACCTAGTGGTTGTGGAAAGTCAACACTTCTTCGTTCTATGAATCGTATTCATGATTTATACCCTGGTAATAAATATGAAGGTAAAATTGAGCTTCTAGATTTAGAAACTGGTAAATACAATAATATCCTAGATATAAAAAAAGAGAATGAATTTATCAAACTTCGTCAACAAGTTGGTATGATTTTTCAAAAGCCAACACCTTTTCCTATGAGTATTTTTGATAATGTTGCTTATGGTCTTAGAATAGCAGGTATTAAAAATAAAACAGAACTTCATGATAGAGTTGAAGTTGCCCTTAAAGGTTCAGCACTTTGGAAAGAGGTTCACGATAGACTTGGTAAATCAGCAATGGGACTCTCAGGTGGACAACAACAAAGACTCTGTATCGCAAGAGCTGTCGCTGTTAAACCAGAGGTGCTTCTCTTTGATGAACCAACATCGGCACTTGATCCTATCTCAACAGGGGCAATTGAAGAGCTCATAGTTGAGCTTAAAAAAGATGTCAGTATCGCTATCGTTACACACAACATGCAACAAGCAAGTCGTATTAGTGACTATACAGCATTTATGTATTTAGGTGATTTAATAGAATATGATAAAACAGAAAATATCTTCTTAAATCCTAAAGAAAAACAAACAGAAGACTATATTACAGGTCGTTTTGGTTAAAAAGCACTCTTCTATAAAATATAAAAAGGAAAAAAAATGTTAGCAACATTTCAAACGAATCTTAAAGATGTTCGTGAAAAGATTATCGCTATAGGTGAGGATTTAGTAAAATCAAATGAACTTATCTTAGAAGCATTACAAAACTGTGATACAAAAAAATTTAGTGAAGCAAGAAACTATATTAAAAATATCTCTTCAAGAACAGATGAGATTGACAATGCCATTATCAAAATCTTAGCACTCTACACTCCAGAAGCAAGAGATTTACGCCAAGTGGTTGCTTACTTTAAAATTGTTAATGAAATTGCAAGAGCATGTTCTAATACTCGTAGTTTTATTCGTGGGTTTACAGATGTATGTAATGAACTTGATGTAGAAACGATTAATGAGTACACACTTCCTATGCAAACATCAACAGTAAAAGCTATCAAAACATCTATAGAGATGATGAAAGTTGATGATGCAGATGAACTTCAAGAGATGTATGAGTCTGTCTTAATTGAAGAAAATAAAGCAGATGACTTATATGAAATGATAGAGAGAAAACTTGTAACGCAAGCTGAAAACTCATCAAAAAGCTTTGAAAAATATCATAAAATGCTCCGTGCATTGCGAAAAAGTGAGAAAATAGCAGGTCGTGCTATCAGTGTTGCAAACCTTCTTGTTTATATCAAGATGGGTGGAAACCTTCACAACTAAAAAGGATTTAAAGTGCTAAAATTTCATCAAATAGTTTTACGAAAGTTTTTAGCACTCTTTTTAGCACTCTTTCTTATTGTAGGTGCTATTATCTACTACTGGATTTATGAGTACTATATCAACTCTTCAAAAGAAGCTTTTAAACAAGATATAGAACTTATCGCCTTACAAATTACCCCAACAACAAACCTTGACAACCTCGCAAAAGAGATTAAAAGTAAGCTCCATATCCGTTTAACTATCATAGATCAAGATGGAAAAGTTTTAGCCGAATCACATAACAATAAAACGAGTATGGAGAACCATCGTTATCGAAATGAAATAATGCAAGCAGATACACAAGAATATGGTGTAGCCATTCGTGAATCCCATACTCTGCATAAAAAGCTTCTTTATGTTGCTAAAAAAATCACTCTTGAAAAGAAAATACTCTACATACGTCTTGCCAAAGAGATTGTTGGTATAGAGTCTGAAATCATCTCTTTAGGTATAAAAATACTTATAGTACTTATACTCTTTTTTATCGCTGTCTTTGTTGTTACCTATAAAATAAATATACAGATACAAAGAGAGACAAAAAAAATAGTTACTTTTTTAAAATCACTCACAAAAAAAGAGAAGCTCACTTACATTCACTCAACCTATTCTGAAGAGTTTGAACATATTACAAATCTCCTTACAAAAGTGTCTCAGATTCTTGTTAAAAAAGACAAACAAAAATCAAAATACACACAAACACTTCTTGAGTCTAATAAGCAAAAAGATGATATTATCTCTGCTATTTCACATGAGTTTAAAAATCCTATTGCTGTAGTCAATGGGTATTCTCAAACACTACTAGAAGATGATAAACTTAACATCACTATTAGAAGAAAATTTCTTAAAAAAATCTATAATAATGGTCTCAAACTTTCTAACCTTATAGATACCCTTCGTTTATCCATGAAACTTGATGGGGAACAGCAAACACTCTCTACAAAAAAAGTAAAGCTTTATGATTTGGTTGAAGACCTCGTACAAAACCTTCAAATAAACTATCCTGATAGAGATGTCATTATAGAAGGGGATGAAAATGCTACTGTTCAAGTGGATGAAACACTCTTTGGTATTGTTATTACAAACCTTATAGAAAATGCTTTTAAATACTCAGAGGATGAAGTACATGTAAAAATCTCTTCTGAATCCTTGGAAGTAATAGATACAGGGATAGGAATAGATAAAAAAGAGATACAAAATATCACAGAAAAATTTTATAGAATTCACAAAAATAGCTGGAACAATTCTCTTGGTTTAGGACTTTTTCTAGTAAATAAAATTTTATCTCTTCATCATTTTAAACTTCATATTACAAGCAAAATAAATAAAGGTTCAACTTTTAAAGTTATTTTCTCGTAATATAAAGTGACAAAGCAAACTTAGATATCATCTCTATAAACATCAGTCATATCAAAATCATTTTCAGGTTCTATCATAGGGATAGAATCTACATCTTTTGGATCAACTTTCTCTTCTGAAAGGTTATACTCTTTCCCTTGATAAAACTTTTGTTCTTTTGCAAAACGCTTCTCTTTCTCAATTTGTTCTTGAAGATGTTTTTGTGTTAATGCATCTTGATTTGCATATAAACCACTTACCATTATCAGACTTAATAGAAAATACCCTTTTTTCATAAAACAACCTTATTATAATTTTAAGTTTTCATTATATCTTATTTAAGTTTTATTTTCCAAACAACCTTGCTATAACCTCATAGACTATCACTTTACGAAACATCTCCAAGAGATGCGTAATTTTTAATCAATTTTAAGGATTTCATTATTCATAAATCAGATATACTAATGCAGAATAAATTTCAGGAGAAAATGAATGGGTAAATTCGTAAATAATATAGAAGAGTTCTTCGCGTTTTGTGAAGAAAATGATGTTCAGTTTGTAGACTTAAGATTTACAGACATTAAAGGTTCTTGGCACCACCTTACATACCGTATGAGTGCAGTAAATGCAGAAAACTTAGAAAATGGTTTCCCATTTGATGGTTCTTCAATCGAAGCTTGGCAACCAATTAACCAATCTGATATGCTTTTAAAAGCTGATGTTCCAACAGCATTCTTAGATCCTTTTACTGCAGATCCAACTGTTATCCTTTTCTGTGATGTTTATGACATCTACAAAGGTGATTTATATGAAAGATGTCCACGTTCTATCGCTAAAAAAACACTTAAACATGCTGAAGAATTAGGTATAGCTGATGCTGCATACTTCGGACCAGAAAATGAGTTCTTTATTTTTGATAACGTTCAATTCATTGACAACATCAATGAAGCTGGTTATAAAGTAGATACTGAAGAGGGTGAGTGGAACTCTAACACTACTTACGAAGATATGTATAACACAGGTCACAGACCAGGAACTAAGGGTGGTTACTTCCCAGTTGCGCCAACAGATTCTATGGTAGATTTACGTGCTGAAATGATGCAAGTACTAGAACAAGTTGGTTTAGAAGTTGTTCTTGGTCACCACGAAGTTGCTCAAGGTCAAGGTGAAATCGGTATCGTTTTCTCTGATATTATCGGTGCAGCTGACAATGTTCAAAAATACAAATATGTTGTTAAAATGATTGCTCACCTTAATGGTAAAACTGCTACATTTATGCCTAAACCACTTTATGGTGATAATGGTAATGGTATGCACGTTCACCAATCTCTATGGAAAAATGGTGCTAACCTTTTCTATGAAGAAGGTAACTATGGTAACCTTAGTGAAATGGCTCTTAACTATGCTGGTGGTATCTTCAAACATGCTGCTGCGGTTTCTGCATTTACTAACCCATCAACAAACTCATACAAAAGACTTCTTCCAGGTTTTGAGGCTCCTAGTATTCTTACTTACTCTAGCCAAAACCGTTCTGCTGCTTGTCGTATTCCATACGGTGCAGGTGAAAAAGCTACTCGTATTGAGATGAGATTCCCAGACAGTTCTTCTTGTCCTTACCTTGCATTTGCAGTAATGATGATGGCTGGACTTGATGGTATCAAAAACAAAACTGTTCCTGTTGGTCCAATGGATGAAGATTTATTTGAACTTTCTCTTGATGAGATTCGTGAAAAAGGTATTCCTCAAATGCCACATACACTTCGTGAAGCTCTTGAGGGTCTTATCGGTGATAATGACTTCCTTAAACCTGTATTTACAGATGAGTTTATCAATGCTTATCAACACTACAGATTTGAAAGAGATGTATGGCCAGATGAAGGTCGTCCAACTGCTTACGAATTCAAAACTACATACCAATGTTAGTTTTTTCTCCCTCTATGGGAGAATCCCCTCTTCACTTTTAAACTTTTCTACTAAATTTTTTTATATCTTTTTTAAAAACTCCAAATTCGCTATAATTCCGTCATTAATAACAAATGTAAGAGTGTGTTATTAAAATTTTCAAGTAATAAAGAGTTCAAAATGATGAAACATATCCCAAAAGGTAAATACAAACCTTATCCAAAAATAGACTTGCCAAACAGACAATGGCCAGATAATGTAATAGATAAAGCTCCAAAATGGTGTAGTGTAGATTTACGAGATGGTAATCAAGCACTTATAAACCCTATGAATATGGAGAAAAAACTTGAACTTTTTGCACTCTTACTCAAGCTCGGTTTTAAAGAAATAGAGGTTGGTTTTCCATCAGCTTCAAAAATAGAATACGATTTTTTACGTAAACTTGTTGATGACAACTTGATTCCTGATGATGTAACAGTTCAAGTTCTTGTTCAAGCTCGTGAACATCTTATTGCAAAAACTTTTGAAGCTTTACGTGGTGTGAAAAAAGCAACAGTGCATTTATACAACTCAACATCAGTAGCACAACGTAAAATTGTATTTGCCAAAGAACAAGATGAGATTATAGAGTTAGCATTACAAGGTGTTGATTTAGTAAAGAAATATGAAGCAAACCACGATGGAAAAATCTTTCTTGAGTATTCACCTGAAAGCTTTACAGGAACAGAGCTTGATTTTGCAGCACGTATCTGTAATGCAGTGACTGCAAGATGGGGTATAAGCAAAGAGCGTCCAGTTATAATTAACCTACCAGCAACAGTAGAGATGGCAACACCAAATATTTATGCTGATCAAGTTGAGTGGATGGGAAGACATCTAGAGAATCGTGAACATATTCTTATCTCAACACATACACATAATGACCGTGGTACATCAGTTGCTGCAACAGAATTGGCACTTTTAGCTGGTGCAGACAGGGTTGAAGGAACACTTTTAAGTAATGGTGAGAGAACCGGTAATGTAGATATCATTACTTTGGCTTTAAATATGTTAACACAAGGCGTAGACCCTGAGCTTGACTTCTCAGATGTTAACGAAGTTTTAGAGGTTGTTGAGCGTTGTACTGAATTGCCAACGCATCCAAGACACCCTTATGTTGGAGAACTTGTTTACACTGCCTTTTCTGGCTCTCATCAAGATGCTATCAACAAAGGTTTAGCATATCAAAAAGCAAAAGAAGATCCTTTTTGGGAAGTACCATACTTACCAATTGATCCTGCTGATGTTGGTCGTACTTATGAGTCTATCATCCGTATCAATTCACAATCAGGAAAAGGTGGTGTAGCTTATATTTTAGAGAAAAATTACGGCTATCAGCTTCCAAAAGCGATGCACCCTGAGATTGGTCGTGCGGTACAGGCACTTAGTGATGAAAAGGGAAGAGAATTAAGTCCTGAAGAGATTTTAAGTGTCTTTAAAAAAGAGTATTTTGAAGTTGAAGAGCATATTTCACTTATAGACTTTACACTTTCAACTGAAGATGGTAAATCTCAATGTAACTTAACATACAAATACAATGGGAAAGAGATAAAAGCGCAAGGAGAGGGTAATGGCCCTATCGATGCATGTAAAAATGCTTTAATGCAAGATTATGCGAATGAATTCTCTATAAAATCATACTCTGAGCACTCTTGTGGTGATAAAAGCTCAGCAAAAGCAGTTGCATACATCGAAGTACAAAGTAAAGAAGTACTTTCATGCTTTGGTGTAGGTGCTGATAACGATATAACTATAGCTTCTATTAAGGCTCTCTTTTGTGCCTTAAATAGAGCATTTCGCTAAAAAGAAACACCTACAATAATCTCTGGATAGCTATTAGAGCATTCACCGTCATATTGACAGTTTGTATAGCTCTCATAGGCATATCCAAGAGATACAAATGAATTACCACCACTTATAACACTCACACCACCTCTGACTCCATACGCTGTAAAATCATCATAACCACTTACAAAATGTTCTCTAACAAAAAGACCAGCATAAGGTCGTACTTTAGAAACTAGAGGTAGAAAATAATTCACGCCAACTGAGAGTTCATTTTGAGAAGGAGATGCTCCTAACCAACCTCTATAATACCCTGCTATACTCACATTATCTGCAACAAAATAATGCCCAGAAAGACCAACTACAGTATATGTCTCTCCATAAGAGCTTGCTGCCCCTACAGACAAACCAAGATTTGATTTGCCTTTTGCAAATATATCTGCTTGAAGAGAACTAGCCAAAAGAAAACTCAATGAAAATATCACTACTCTTTTTATTATCAAAACAATAACTCCTCTTGAGGGTCTGCTTCTAGCTCTTGTCTTGGTGGTTTAGAAATATCACTAAAGTACTCTTTTTTACCATTAATTTTCACCTCTATAATTCCTTCAGGAATATCGAACTTTCTTTTAACTTGAGGGTAGAGTTTTAAAAGTTGTGTATAGTAGTAAGAAAATGCTGGACCTGCTACACGTCCACCCGTTTCTTTATGGTACATCGGTGTATTGTTATCGTTTCCAAACCATACTACTGTTTCTATTGTTGGAGAGTAGCCTGCAAACCAAGCATCAACATTTTTATTTGTTGTTCCTGTTTTCCCTGCTAATTCTATACCACGAGCTGCAGCTCTTCTTGCTGTACCTCTGCGAACAACATCTCTTAAAATTGTTGTCATAATAAAAGCTTGCGTTGGAACTGTAATGTTGTGTTCTACAATTTCTCTTTCATAAAGAACATCATTATCTTGTTCTATAGTTTTAATGAGATGTGTATCAACTTGTGTCCCTTTATTTGAAAATGATGTGTAATACTTTGCAAGTTCTAAAGGAGACATTGACATTGTACCTAGTGCGATAGAAAGATCTTTAGGAATATGTTTAATACGGAATTTTTTTAACTCACGAAGTAATGTCCCTAAACCTATATCATTTACAAGATTAATTGTCGCAAGATTTCTTGAATGCACAAGTGCTTCTCTTAAAGTAATAAGCCCTTTATAATCTTTCTCATAGTTTTTAGGTCGCCACTTCATATCTTCACCATTTTTTTCATACTCATATGTTTTTGCGATATCAACAAGTTTTGTTGCACCACTGTAACCTAAGTCAATAGCCACTTGGTATATAAAAGGTTTAAAAGCACTTCCTGGTTGACGCTTTCCTTGTGTTGCACGATTATAAGAACTTTTTTTATAGTCTGTACTTCCAACTAGAGCTAAAATATCTCCCGTTTTTGAATCTAAAGAAACTAAAGCACCATTGAGTTGAGAAACATTTACATCTTGCACTTTGAACTCTGTATCACCCTCTTTTTGTGCTTCTTTCAGCTTTTGTTCATCTTGCTTTTTATAAATATCTATACGCTTTAACGCTTTGTTATATGCAAACTTTAAAGCATCTTGTGCAATATTTTGCAAACGTAAATCGATTGTTGTATGTATCTCATAACCACCTGTTTTTAAATCTTTTATTCCCATTTCTCGAAGTCGTCTTGCTACTTCATCAACAATGAAAGGTGCCTTGTTCTGCGTTAGAGTATCATCATATACTTTTGGATTCTCCGCTAAAGCTTTTTTATATGTCGCATCATCTATCCAACCTAAAACATGCATTCTTGTGATAACACGATTAGCCCTTCCCATAGAAATTTCATAATTTTTCGTAGGTGCATACGTACTTGGTGCTTTTGGTAGTCCTACTAAAATTGCCATCTCTTTTAATGTTAATTCATCAAGCTTTTTATGAAAATAACCATCAGCTGCAGTTTTTACACCATAGTATCCATGTCCAAAATATATCTCATTGAGGTAACGTTCTAAAATCTGTTCTTTTGTCAAAGCCTGTTCAAGTTTTATAGAGTAAATTAACTCTTTTATCTTTCTTGAGAGTTTTTTCTCCCTTGTTAGTAACTTATTTTTCACTAACTGTTGTGTAATAGTACTTGCACCCTCCACCATTTTACGTGCTTTTACATCTTTAATAACAGCACGAAAAATAGCATCTACATTCACACCAGGATGCTCAAAAAAAGTTGTATCTTCAATGGCTACTAACGCTTCTATAATACGTGGAGGTATCTCATCAAAAGGAGCATAATAACGATGTTTTTTTCCAAAAACATTTGCTATTTTTTCTCCATTTTTATCATAAATTCTACTTGTTACCTCAGGTTTATAATCAACCAATGATGAAAGGTCATATTTATAGTTCATAAGGTAGTATCCAACAACACCAAAAGGTGTCAGGAGTATCATAATTATCAAAAAGATAAGAGTGTATTTAACTATTTTCATTCTCTAAAATTCCTATTTGCAAAATTTGCTTCTATAAGTGTTTTTGTATATATCTCTTGAGGATTCTCAAAAATCTGCTTCATTGTACCATACTCAACTATACGACCTTCATAGATAACACAAACATCTTTACATATCTCTTTGGCTGAGATAATATCATGCGTTACAAAAAGCATCTCAAAACCCTCTTTTTTTTGAAGCCTTGCCAAAAGCTCCATAATTATCTCTTTTGTTTGAGGGTCTAATGCTGTTGTTGGTTCATCAAGTAAAAGTAGCTTTGGCTGAGACTCTAAAGCCATAGCAATGACAACCCTTTGAAGTTGTCCTCCTGAGAGTTCAGGTGGAAACCTTTCCAAAAAAGCAATATCTAATCCAAGTTCATCAAATAAAACTTTTACACGCTCTTTTGATGTAAAAAATTGACGTTTGATTTTTGTCAAAGGAGAAAGTGCTGTAAATGGATTTTGAGGTACAAAACCAACTGTTTTTCCAGCTAGAAGAGTATATGGACTTTCGACATCTAAGTGCATTGTCATATCTCGTGGTAACATCCCAAGAAGTGCTTTTAATGTTAAACTTTTTCCACTACCACTTTGCCCTATCAAAGCTAATGAATCTTTAATAGTAAAATTTATATCTACTAAATTTTTCTCTTTTGTATCAATCTTCAACTGCTTTACATGTAACATTATAATTGCTCTTGAATAAGCTGACAAACTTG
>Ga0256843_1002298_pt1 | contig 14094 bp, 11 predicted proteins | sample AlvinellametaG_FD_191572 | JGI IMG/M metagenome (GOLD analysis project Ga0256843, IMG submission 191572) | Pompeii worm associated microbial communities from hydrothermal vent at the East Pacific Rise, Pacific Ocean - Alvinella | ecosystem: Host-associated > Annelida > Integument > Unclassified ... | reverse complement strand
ACAATAAATTATTGGAATTAATCGAAGGGTTAGATGTAGAAGCTTCGGCTCCAAGCGTTATATCAATCAAAGTAGCATCTTTTATTAAAGCCGTAGAAAACGCAAGCAAAGTAGAAGGTGTACAAGCTAGATTGCCTTTTGAAATTATAATAGAATAAGAACATTAAAATCTAATTATGCACAACGCTTTAATTGTTCATTTAAAAAACATTTCTATCTCACAAAGAGAGTTAACCATTTTAAAAGATATATCTTTTGATGTGGAAAAAGGAGAGTTTGTTTATTTAATAGGAAAAACAGGAAGCGGAAAAAGTTCTATTTTAAAAGCTCTGTATGCCGATATTCCCCTTACTAGCGGGGAGGCTGTGGTTGCTGGGTATTCGTTAATAAAAATAAAAAAGAAAAACATTTTGGCTCTCAGAAGAAAGTTAGGAATAGTTTTTCAAGATTTTCAACTGCTTACCGATAGGAGTATTGCCGACAACTTACGTTTTGTAATGAAGGCAACAGGTTGGAAAGACAAACATAAAATTAACAAAAAAATAGAAGAACTACTCAAAAAAGTAGGAATGGAAAATAAAGGCTATAAATTTCCGCATCAAATATCGGGAGGCGAGCAACAGCGTATAGCCATAGCAAGAGCTTTGATTAACGACCCCGAACTAATTATAGCAGACGAACCTACTGGTAATTTAGATCCAGAAACGACAATGGAAATAATGAAAATTTTATTTGAAATTAGTAGCAACGGAAAGGCAGTAATTATGGCTACTCACGATTACGATATGATGCAAAAATTTCCGAGTAGAACCTTTAGGTGTGTTGACCAAAAAATAATAGAAATAAATTTAGCCGAAGCACCCGAGTTTGTTTCAGCGGTTTAACCCGCATTATTCACCGATTTAGAACATTACATCGCACTTTTAGTAATGAAAAAAACCAATATTTAAAACACCCAAAATTAGGCTATCTTGATATTTACCTTTATTCATCTGCGTCGTTGCAAATACCTTGAAATACTAATGTATTCTTACCTTCATTTCCAAATTGTTATGTTGTTTATTTTTACTCATTATTTTCATTTTTAGCACTTTCTCCCGCATTGCTTATAGCCGTTGTTGTAGCCAGTTCTATCTCTTCAATCGTTGGTAATTCTGATTTAATTTCTTTTGGTATAGCTTTACTTAACTTAAATTCAGCAACACCTATCGGTTGCGACATTCCTCGCAATGCATATTCTGCTTCAATTTTATTTCTTTCCTTACACAATAAAATCCCAATTGTAGGATTATCTTCTTTTGATTTTAAAATATCATCAACTGCTGATAAATAAAAATTCAATTTACCTGCATATTCAGCTTTAAATTCTTTGGCTTTTAGTTCTATAACAACATAACAGCGTAATTTAGTATGATAAAAAAGTAAGTCAATATAATAATCTTTTTTACCTATTTCCAAATGATATTGCCTACCAATAAACGCAAATCCTTTTCCGAGTTCTAATAAAAAATGCGTTATGTGTTTTGTTAATTGTTCTTCAATACTTTTTTCGTCAGCATCTTTTTTTAGTGTTAGGAAATCAAATAAATATGGGTCTTTTAAGGTTTGATTAGCTAAATCCGAATTTGGTTGTGGCAAAGAATTTGAAAAATTAGTTACTGCATTTCCTTTTCTTTTAAACAAATCACTTTCTATTTGTAAATCTAAAATATTTCTTGACCAGTTATTTTCAAATGTTTCATTCAAATAAATATTGCCTCGTTTATATTCTGTGATTTACTAATTATCAATATATTATGACCCCAAGGAATTTGTGCAACAAGTCGTTGCACTTTTTCAAAATCCGATTTATAAAAATTGTAAAATTTCTTCATATAAAAGAGATTTCTTCTTGAAAACCCTTTCATATTTGGAAATTCAGCTTTTAAATCTTTTGATAAATTTTCAACAATGGAATTACCCCAACCTTTTATTTCCTGTTTTTCAAAAATATCTTTTCCTATTTCTCAATAAAGTTTAATTAACTCCGAATTAGCCGATAGTGCAGCTTTTATCTGTGTTGTTCGTATTTTTGATTTTAAGTTGTTAAGCCATTCTAAATAATCGGTATGTTGTTTATTTAATTTCATCTATTTTCTTTCTACAAATATAGCATTTCATTATTAGTTGCTAAAATGTTTTTTTATTTCTGGTAACTTCCAGTAAATTATCTACAACATATAAATAACAAAGCTAAAGCCATGAATAATGCGGTTTAACACCATAATTACTTTCTGTTTTTTAGCATCAATACAAGGGCTTTTATATCTATCATTTTGGTAATAAAAGCAAGCATTATACCTACTCCTCCAAATAATATAAATTGATAGAACCAATAAGTGTGAACATACGTTGTAAAGCTAAAATAAGCAATAGAAATACCTATTAGAAATAAAATAATTGACCGCATTGCCGAATAATCTATTCTTACTTTCATCCATACAAAAACTAAAATAACCTGACCTGCAAGTGTAATAAGTTGCGTAATAAAACTAGCTAAAGAAGCTCCGTAAGCCCCATAATTTGGAATGAGTAAAAAATTGAGTAAAAAATTGAGCCCTACGCCAAACAAAGCTAAACGATTGAGGTATTTGAGGCTACCATTGGCTGTAAGCAACGTGCCAAAAATGTAGGTAGAACTTACCGCTACAAAGCACCCCATTAAAACGCCAAAGGATGAAGCGGAATGAACAAGTTGGTTGCCAGAAATTTGATAACGCCATGCTATAATATCAATTTTATTATTGTAAGTAGCTGTTGCTAAAATAACAGAAACTGCTACTATAATTTTAAATGATGTAAATAACAACGGTGCTATATCTTTTTTTTGTTTTAATAATTTAGAAAATAAAGGAAGTAACAAGCCTGCAAACAAAAAACCAATCATATTAAATGCTTCAAAAAAACGGTAGCCTTGAGCATACAGTGCTGTTTCTTCTTTTCCATTAGGAAGCATCCTTTCGAGCATTATTGCATCCGAACGATAATAAATCATCATTAATAAAATAAGGGTAGCGTAGGGTAAACTTTTTCTTAAAATAGCTAGGCTAAATAGCTTATTAAAACCAAGTTTAAAACGTCCTGTTTTTTTTATTACCAAAAACAAAGCTATTACCAAAGTTATACTATATGCAAAAGTTTGAGCAAGAGCAAACCACTCTATGGCAAAAGCTGTGGTAGAAGTTCTAAACCAAAGCAAATAACTGAGAATGAAAATAAGAATAAAACGGTCTAACACGGATAAAATACTATCTTGCTTAAACAATAGTAACCCTGCCAAGTTAGATCTTAAATAAAGAATAAAACCTACCAAAACTTGATTAAAAGCTAGAATAGCTAACAAAGTATAATATTCTTTTGGGTAGTCTAATGCCCAAGCTACGCCAAATACCAATACAAAATAAACAAGAGATAAGAGCAAACGCAGGGTTATAATACCAGAGAAATGTTTTTGTAACAAATGCTGGTGCTGTGCTATGTTTTTGGTGTTAAAATTTACAATTCCTATATCCAAAAAAATATTGAGAATAAAAGTAAGCCCCAATAACGAAAAATAAATGCCATAGTCTTCTCCTGTTTGCTTGAGCACCTCGGCATCTATACCCAAAATATAGAAAGGCTTAACAATTACATTAAGCAATAAGACAAAAAGGAGATTGAGTATAAATTTTTTTTGCATTTAATAAGTAGAAACAGAAAAGGTTCAAAAAACAGAAACGCTTTTGAACCTTTATTATTTGAATTTTATACCGTCATTTTTTTACTTCCCTGTAAATATAGGTTTTCTTTTTTCCATAAAGGCTGTTGTTCCTTCTTTAAAATCTTCTGTTCCAAAACACTTACCAAACTCTGTAATTTCTGTAACAAAACCATCTATACCATCTCTATATTGAGCATTAATAGCTATTATAGCACTGCCTATTGCCTTTGGCGAATTTCGAGCTATTTTAGATGCTATTTTTTCGCAAGTTGTTATTAATTCTTCGGCAGGAACTACATGGTTTACTAACCCCCATTTTTCAGCATCTTTTGCATCTATCATTTGGGCTGTAGTTATCATTTCAAAAGCTTTTCCTTTTCCTACTAGCTGGGTTAATCTTTGAGTTCCTCCATAACCTGGTATTACTCCCAAAGATACCTCTGGTAATCCTAACTTTGCATTTTCGGATGCAACTCTTATGTGCGATGCCATGGCTAATTCTAAACCTCCACCAAGAGCAAAACCATTGATTCCTGCAATTACGGGTTTAGATAAATTTTCGACAAGGTTAAATAATTTTTGATGTCCCTCTGCCGACAATAGCTTTCCTTCTTCTACCGAAAAACTTGCAAACTCTTTGATGTCTGCTCCTGCTACAAAGGCTTTTTCTCCACTTCCTGTAAGAAGTATTACTCTTACTTCGTTGTTTTCTTCTAAAGTAGAAAAAGCATCACTCAATTCTTCTATTGTTTGCTTGTTTAAAGCATTTAATTGCTTTGGTCTATTTATCGTTACGTATGCTAGATTTTCTTTTATTTCTAATAAAATATTTTGATACTCCATAATTTTATTTGTTTGTTTTGTTGCAAAGATACGATAATTCATTAATTAGCTATTTGGCTCATAAGGTTAATTAGTTAATGGTATATAAATCACTCCTCTTTTTCTTTTTCTAGTGCTGTTCTTCCGTTTTGCATCCACGCAGGCATAGGTTTATCTAACAAATAATAATCAAAAAATTGTCGCATTCTTCGGCTTAAATCTTCTCTGTTTGCTCTTCTTCGCAAGTTATGCTCGTCGTTGTTGTAGTTTAGCAACCAAACGGGTTTTTGTAACCTTCTCAATCCTACAAACATTTCTATTCCTTGTTGCCAAGGAACTGCACCATCTCCATCGTTGTGCATAATTAACAATGGCGTAGTTACTTTGTCTAAATGAAAAATAGGCGAATTTTCTATGTATAGATGCGGTGCTTCCCAAATGGTTTTTCCTATTCTGCTTTGTCCTTGTTCGTATTGAAATGCTCTACTCAATCCGCTTCCCCATCTTATACCTCCGTAGGCACTAAACATATTGCTAACAGGAGCTCCAGCCATAGCACATTTGTACTTGTTTGTCATGGTTATGAGTTGTGCGACTTGGTATCCACCCCAACTTTGCCCCTGAATTCCGATTCTTGTACTATCGATATATGAATGATTTTTGATTAAATAGTCTGTACCCGAAACGATGCAGTCGTAAGCTCCTTGCGCTGGGTGTCCTACTTTGTATTTTACATCTGGTATAAAAACAAGGTAACCATTACTTACATATTCGGTTGGGTAAACAATAGAAGCCGTTGGTTGTGGTGCGTAGTAACGATGTAAATTATGACTGTTTGTTTCGTAAAAATAAACAATTAGCGGATATTTTTTTGTGCTATCAAAATCCTCGGGTTTATACAACAACCCTTTTAAAGTGTCGTTGGCAAAACTTTTCCATTTGATTAATTCAACCGTTCCCCAATTATATTCTTTTTGTTGCGGGTTAATATTGGTTATCGTTTTTATTGTTTTAAAATCCAAATCGCTCCATTTTAACTGAGGGTACTCGGTAAAACTCATTTGTCTAAATAGTACTACGTTTGCTTCTTTTGCTTTTCTTAAAAGGTAAAATTGCTTGTTGTCGTAAATTAATTGCTTTTGTTGGTTTTTCTCTACTTTCCAAATACCTTCTGCCATGGTTTCTTTATTTCTACCCAAAAAATAAAGAGGTATTTTATCGTTTATGTATTTGTTTTTAGGGGTGTTAGTTTTCCAATAAGAAAAAGAAATATTATTTTCTCTTCCTTTTGTTAATCGTTGTTCTGATGTGCCATTTACAGCAACTTTCCAATAGTCGTATTGCCCTTGTATAATTAAGTGTTTTTCTTCTGGAGTCCAATAGGCTATACCTGTGGCATAAGCCATACCAGGCAAGTCATAATCTTTGTAATGAAATACTTTTTTGTGCGTTACTTTTGTGTTTTCTTGTTCTTCTATATTTAGGTTGTACCACGAGGAGTCTTTTAATGCATAAAAACAAGCGTTTTTTCCAGATGGAGAAAGCTTAAATTCTCCTTTATGTCTTTCTTTTAAAAGTATTTTCTCACCTGTTTCTACATCTACACGATAATAGTCGAAATACCAATCGTCCCAACTTAGTTCTTGCAAATATTTTTCTTGCGAAAGTAATAACAAATACCTGCTGTTGTGCCATTTGTCGGTTGAAGATACCTCTAGTGTACTATCGGTAATTTGTTGTATGATTTTGTTTGAAGTAAGGTAAACATATAGGTCATTTTTCTTTTTATCGGAATCTAAATTTTTTAATTGTTGAGGTTGTAATCTTTTGTCTGTCCAACTCCAAATATCTACGTGGTATTTTTCGTCTTTTGTTAGCGTGTCCTCTTTTTTTCTTTGTGGTTTGTTTCCTATTCCAAAATAAAGGTATGCTCCATTTTCCGAAAAATATGGTGCTCGATGTATGCTTATGCTTTTGTTTTTAGCAAAAAAATCGCCAATGGTATCGACTATTAGATTTGCTTTTTGGGTAGAAATATTCCAATAAAAAAGTTTGTGTATTTTTACCTCTCCAGTATCGGAACTTGCCATATAGGCAAATTGTTTTCCATCCCAAGAACTTGTTAATTGTTTTATAGTTCCGCTATATTGTGCAATTTTTTCTATTTGCAAATGTTTGGTATCTAATCGGTAAATACTTGTGCTATCTATAGTGTCGTGGTACGTCGAAATGGTATTCCAATAAATTGCTGTTCCGTTTTTGCTAATGGTATAATGTTCTACATTTTCGATGTCTTTTTGGTATCCTGTAACGGGGTTGTACAAGGTCAAAACCTTTCCTTTTGTTTGTATTGCTCGCTTTTTTCTCCTTCTTTTTTCTTTTTTAGATAATGGGAATGCGTATTCTTTGGTACGCAAAATAGCAATCCAATCTCCTTTTTCTTCGTTTACCTTGTAATTTTTAACCTTTCCTATTTTTACAACAGAGTCTAACGCTACCAAATAAATACCTAAAGAATCGGTAATCCATTTGCTTTTGGGAATATCTGCTAATTTTAATTTTCGAATGGAATCGTAATAATTAGAAATACGAAAAGAAACCCATTTTTCGTTGGTACTAATATATGCTTTATCTGCTCTTTCTATGGTTGTTTTTTTGTCGTTTTTTACCTTGTAAATAACCAAGTTTTGGTCGCCTACTTGCGGTGCAATACCATAAACAATTAAATTTCCTTTGTTAGACAATTGAGCTCCTTTAATTCTTTTCCAAATGGTATAAGCTTGGCTATCTATGGGCTTTTTTTGAGCCGTTAGATTACTATATACGAGGAGCAATAAAAATAAAATAAATCTGTATTTCATAAGAAGCACAATTTACAAAAAAAAAGACTTTTTACAATTTTTATCTTTAGATTATTTCTATCCATTGTTTGGTTTCGTTTCCATATTGGTCTATTACGGTAAGTAGGTGTTTTCCTTTTTTTGCAAAAACTTGCATTTCGTGTATGTCTTTTGTTTGTCCTAAATATTTAGCATCCAAATACCAAAACACTATTGCTTTTGCATTTCGGTGGGTTATTTTTAAAATCAGAGGGTTTGTTTTTTCGTCAAAATCTTTTGGTAAGTATATTTTTGCATTGGCTTTTGGGTAAATAAATTCCATTTGATTTTCGTTGTTGGTAATACATTCTTTTAAATACGGAGGCAAAGGCTTGTATTCCGAATGTTTTTTTTGGTAATAATATTCCATTAGAGGAGGTAAAGAAAACCATTTTTTGTGTTTCATTTTATTCAAATCGTAGCAACTACTATTTACCCGATGTGTTTCTTCTTGGTTTAAATGCACTAGAGTATGATAAGAGCAAGGAGCTGTTCTTTTGCCAACAATAGGAATTAGTTGTTTTTGTATCGATTCGCAATTTTCGAGGGGTAATTGACCACTTTTAGAACAAATATTTACTTCCTCCAATTCGTTTAGAGGAACATTAAACCACTCTGCTTTAGGTAGCTGTTCGAATACCGAAAAAAGAATAGGAGCTGCAACTCTAACCCCAACTAATCCTGCACGTCCTTCTCCATCGGCATTACCTACCCAAACCCCTACGGTGTAATCTTTGGTTGTACCAATTGCCCAAGCATCTCTAAAACCAAAACTAGTCCCTGTTTTCCAAGCTATTTTTTGCCCCGAATCGTAAAACTCCCAATTATCTTCTCCCATAGGGCGATTAACTTTGGTTAAGGCTTCTAGCGTTAAGTAAATAGAACCAGCATCAAACAAAGGTTTGTGTATAGTTTTTTTGCCAAAATTTACTTTTTGTTGTGCTTCGATAATAGGTTCTACAAATTCGTTTTCGAAGTATGCTCCTTCTAGCCGATGATAGTGATTTATTGTAGAAGCAAAAGAGGCATAAGATTTTGTAATATCCCAAAGGTTGCTTTCTGCCCCACCCAAAATCAAAGACAACCCATAGTGGTCTGGAGAAAACTTAACATCTTTCAATTTTAATTGTTTTAAATAATAATGGAATTTTTCTATTCCAAACTGTTTTAACATTCTTACTGCCGGAATATTTAACGAACGATACAAAGCTTCGGAAGCAGAAACCGCCCCATCAAATTTTTTGTCAAAATTTTGAGGATTGTAATTAGCAATTTGAGTGGGTATATCTGGTATTAATGTTTGGGGTAATATTTCTCCTTGGTCGAGCATTCCAGCAAACAAAAAAGGTTTTAAGATACTCCCTGTGCTTCTGGGTTTGGTAATAACATCTACATCTTTTTGATGACTTTTGCCGGTGGGAGAGTTTCCTACATAAGCTAAAACATTGCGTGTATGCACCTCCATTACAATTACAGCTATATTGTAAATATGGTTTTGTTTTAACTCTTTATACGACTCTTTTACAATATTATTTATAGCTACTTGTTTATCAAAGTCTATTGTTGTTCGTATTTTTTTTCCTTTATTATTTTTATCTATTTTTTGGAGTAGATGCGGAGCAAAATTAGGAATAGAAAAAGCTTTTTGAGGCAAATCTTCAGCTATAGCTAATTGATAAGTAATGGAATCTATTTTTTTATTTTTAAGCAATTTATTTAATAAACGATTTCTTTTTTTTAGTAGGGAAGTTTGATTTTTACCGGGATAAATTAAACTTGGAGCATTGGGTAAAACCGCCAAAGTAGCACATTCTGCCCACGATAATTGAGAGGGGCTACAATTAAAATATCGCCACGATGCAGCATCTAAACCAACAACATTACCACCAAAAGGAGCGTTAGAAACATAGTAAGAAAGTATTTTATCTTTGGAAAAACGAAACTCCAAACGAGTAGCTAGAATCATTTCGATAATTTTTTCTTTATACGTTCTAGCTTTTCCTTTTCTCGATAGGCGAATAACTTGTTGTGTAATTGTACTACCTCCTCTTTTTATTTTTTTAGAAGTAATATTTTTGGCTAATGCTTTTGCTATTGAAACTGGGTTTATACCTATATGGCGATAGAAATAAGCATCCTCAAACTGTACGATACAGGTTTTAAACTTTGTAGGAACACTATCGTTGTGTGGAAAACGCCATTGCCCATCCGAAGCTATTTTTGCTCCAAGCAAACGACCTTCGCTACTTTCTATAACGGTAGAAGTTGGTGCATTAAACAATTGGGTAGGCAAAGAAAAATAATACCATACAAGAAGCAGAAGAAAAACACTCCATTTTAGCCTTCGTTTAGTTATGTTGTTTATTTTAATCACTTTGGTAAAAGTAGTTGTTTCTTTTACCCTTTACAATTTTGGTAGAGTAGTTTTTTTTAGCTTCTTTTTCTTATAAGAAAAAACAAACTTACACTAAAACCAATTAAAGCTATATTTTTTTATATTATCCAACACAAACCTCTATATCCAAACCATCTAAAGGCATATATTTTTGTTTGTATAATTTTTTAACCTTTGCCACTACCTTTTTTCCTTTATCTATCTGTTTGCTTACAATAGCATTGGTGTTGGTAGAGATGTACCCTATTTTAAACCCTTTGAAATACACAGCTACTGCGTACTTGTCCCACAAGCGAGCATAATCCCTTTCTAATTCTAACTCTTCGCCACACTGCAAATGATGATAGATATAAATCATTTCGTGTTTGGTTAGTTCCTCCACTTGCGTTAAAATACCTAATGTTGGTACTTTATTAATCGTTTTTACTATTTTTAATTGTCTCATAATATAATTTTTAAGCAACATTTTGCAATAATGAAAATTCGTTTAACACCACACTCGAACCATATACTTTAGATAAATCTAATTCGGATATTATAGCACTACTTTGAAATAGCTTTTTGTTTACCGCTTCGTATATATCTATTCCTTTTTGCATTAGTTTAGATATAATTTGATTGAATTGCGAAAAACTAATCGAAAAATTAGTATAAAATAATTTATTGTTATTCTCTACTTTGCAAGCTATTAACAATCCATCGTCGCCTTTTTCGTACACAATGTGTGTAATTTCCATTTTGTCGTAATAAGCGGTCGAATTTAAAGATACTATTGTGTTCATGTCGTATTGTTTTTTGATTACAATACAAACCTACAATGTCACAACGTAAACTTATTACGTTGTGCTTAAAAATAAAACGTAACACACACTTTTTTGGGGGATTATTAATTTGGACTGTTTCGCTGTTAGACTAGACTTATTAATTAGCTAATGAAAATTTACTCCAAACGGTTTTTTTTGCCCTCCGACAGAATAGCTTGCTCAAACGTCTTAATCTCTAACTTTATTAATGCTTAAAGTCCGAATGCTTGTCTAAAATAATAGCATCTAATATGCGTTTCTCTTTCTTTTTACCTCTTTCAGAAAGTTCTTTTTTTAGATATTTTTCTATCATCACACTTGCAATAGGGGCGGCCCAAGTTCCACCCCAAGTTCCATATTCGACATATACCGCTATTGCTATTTTTGGGTTGTCTTTGGGAGCAAAAGCTATAAAAACGGAATGGTCGTTAAATGTTTTATTTTCTACGGTTCCTGTTTTTCCACAAACAGATATACTATCTATTTGAGCCCTTCTTGCCGTACCATTAAGCACCACTTGCTCCATAGCCTCTCTTACTGGCGTAAAGTAACTAGAATCTACAACGGTATAATGCTTTTGTTTAAAAATTGCTTTTTTATCGCCTCCTTCTCCTATACTTTTGATTAAATGTGGGGTGTAATAATATCCTTTGTTTGCCAAAATTGCTGCTAAATTTGCCATTTGCAATGGTGATACACCTATTTCGCCTTCGCCAATACTATTGGAGTAAATGGTACTAAAAGCCCAACGGTTTTTGCCGTAAATTTTATCGTAAAAAGAAGTATCGGGTATTCTACCTGCTTTTACACCTGGCAAATCGGTATCTAATTTTACCCCCAAACCAAAACTTTGTACCGATTCACGCCATTTGGTTAATCCAATTCTACTATCTTTAAATATAGATGGAGATTCTCCTCGTAAAATAAGCCTTTTATAGACCTGATAAAAATAAGGGTTACAAGAATGTTTTATTGCTATTCGCACATTACTAGGGTGTTCGTGATTGTGGCAACCAATTAAAGATTTATTACAAGAAAAACCAGTATTTTCGTCAATAACGCCATCTTGCATGGCAACCAATGCTTGTACTAACTTAAAGATAGAGCCCGGTCTATAATGCGAATTATAAACGCCTCTATTTAGCAAAGGTTTAAGCGTATCGTTACGATTCATTTCGCTCCAATTTTTGGTAAATGCACGTCCAACCATTCCTTTGGGTGAATAGCTAGGTGCCGATACCATGGCTAATATTTCGCCAGTAGAAGGTTCTATTGCTACAATACAACCTATTTTATTGTTCATTAATTGTTCGCCGTAGGCTTGTAAGTTTAAATCGATGGTGCTGTATAAATTTTTTCCTTTTTTGGCGTGTTCTATTTCTATTTTTGTTTTTTCATTTCCCAATCTATCACGCAAATAATTTAATGCTCCTCTTTCTCCTCTTAATTCTTTTTCATATACTTTTTCTAGCCCTGTAACACCTATATAATCGTCCATCATATAGTATTTTTCGCCTTCTTCTTGATCTTTTTTATATTTTTCGGCACTAATCTTTCTAATGTATCCCAAAATATGAGCTCCTACATCGTGCGGATATCCTCGCTGTGTATTAATTTTAGTTTCAAACCCTTTGTAATGATTTAATTTGGTAATCATTTTACCATAATCTTCTTTCGAAACACCTTCTAAAAAAACAGACGCTTTATAAGGAGCATAATTTCTAGCCTTCTTTAATCTTTTATCAAAATCTTCTTTCGATAAATCTAATACTCTACACAATTCTAAAGTATCTATTTTTCCTATTTCTCTTGGAGTTACCCAAATATCGTACACCTGACTAGCGGTAACCAACAATTCTCCGTTGCGGTCATAAATTAAGCCTCTGGATGGTTTTATTACGCGTTGACTATGGGTTATATTTTCGGCTCTTACAATCCATTTATCGTCCAATACTTGTATATAAAGCAAACGAGTAATAAATATTATCCCTATAAAAGTAATAATCAATACAATAACCCAACGCCTGCCTTGAAAAGGATCCATTACTTTTTTATTTTTTAATTGTTATATATTGGTATAATAATGAAAATATAACTGCTACTACACTAGATAATACAGATTTAAGCAATATTATTCCCAAACTACGAACAGATAAGCTTTCTAACAAAAAATAAGCAAAATGATATATAAAAAAAGACAATCCTGCATAGATTAAATATTTACCTATTTTTAATGTGAAAACGGTTGCTCTATCGTTGTATTCAAATCCTTCTCTAGGGCTTACAATACGTAATAGGCTAGGTCTTAAAAAAGCAAGTAATACCAAAGCTGAAGCATTCATACCCAGAGTATCGTGAAAAGAGTCGAGAAACATACCTATAACGAAAGCAAATATAAGCAAACGATTAGTTGCCCAACCAGCAGGAGCTAAAAACAAAAAACTACCTATAATAATAGGATTAATATAAGCATCTAAGGCACCAAAGGAAACTTGGTCGATGAGTAATATTTGAACTAAAAATAATCCAATAAAATTAAAAATATGTTTTAGCGTATTATTCATTTACTTCTGTTGAATCTTTCAATTCTTCTAATTCTATTTTTGCTATATTATTAATTGTATAAACATTGTACAAACTTCCATAATCTTCGGCTAGTTCTACCGTTATCAATAACGTTCCTTTTCCTTCTATCTCTTCGGTTTGTTTTACTACGCCTATTAACTCCCCTTCTGGGAAATAAAAATCTCCTCCAGTAGTTACAATCGTATCGCCAATATCTACCTTTATAAAACTTGCTATATCTCTAATCGTTGCCGTTTTGTAATCGTTGTTTTCTTCCCAACTTAATAAGCCAAAAGTTTTTGTTTTTTGATGGCGAACAGGCAATATAAACTTCGGATGAATAATAGGTAAAACCGTAGAAAAATGATTAGAAGATGCAACAACATAACCAACCACTCCTTTTGTGCCAACAACCCCCATGTCTTCTTTTACTTTATTGCTCAACCCAACATTAAGCGTTAGATAATTATAAGCCTTATTTTTGGTGCTTCGTATTACTTTAGCTGGTTGATATTCGTATTGTTGCATATATAGCGTATCTTCTTTTACCGAAAAATAATCGCCTACCAAAATAGCATTGGTCTTGCACTGGTTTTGTAATAATGTATTTTGAGCTCTTAATTGTTCTACTTCTTCGGTTAAGTAAAAATAGCTTTTTATGGCATTAATTTGAGTATAAATATTACCTACCAAAGCATTGGAAGAATTAGCAAATTTAGCGTGTTGATAAGGATTTGTATTCGAAAAAATAAACACCATGCAAATAAGTTGCAATATCAAAAAGATAAAAACAGAACTATATTTTTGAAAGAAATAAATAAGGTTTCTCATTTTCTTTTTATGGTCTTTATTTTCATACAAAAAGCCGTATATCTTAAATACAGCTTTTTT
>Ga0256843_1002296_pt1 | contig 14100 bp, 11 predicted proteins | sample AlvinellametaG_FD_191572 | JGI IMG/M metagenome (GOLD analysis project Ga0256843, IMG submission 191572) | Pompeii worm associated microbial communities from hydrothermal vent at the East Pacific Rise, Pacific Ocean - Alvinella | ecosystem: Host-associated > Annelida > Integument > Unclassified ... | reverse complement strand
CACTAACTAAAAAAGGCTCATGTATCGTTAGTGATAACGGTCGTGGTATTCCAACAGATATGCACCCTACAGAGGGAATGAGTGCGGCAACTGTCGTTCTTACAGTACTTCACGCCGGTGGTAAGTTCGACAAAGATACTTATAAGGTCTCTGGTGGACTTCACGGGGTTGGTGTTTCAGTTGTAAATGCACTCTCATCAGATCTTCATATGACAATCTACCGTGATGGTAAAATTCATGAGCAGTGGTTTAAAATGGGAATCCCTCAAGGACCACTTGAAGTTACAGGAACTACAAGAAAAACGGGAACAACGATTGAGTTTTTCCCAGATCCGTCTATCTTTACTGAGACGGTAACATTTGAGTATGACTATCTTGCAAAGAGATTTAAAGAGCTCGCTTATCTAAATCCATTCATTACTATCAAATTTAATGACGAGCGAAGCGGTGCTAAAGAGGTCTATCACTTTGAGGGTGGTATCGCTCAGTATGTAGAAGATATGAACAAGCGTACACCTGTTTCATCAGTTTTCTCTTTCTCTGCAAAAGTAGAAGATATCGAGTTTGACATCGCTATGATGTACAATGACTCTTATGAAGAGAAGCTTGCATCATTTGTAAACAACATCCGTACTCCAAATGGTGGTACACATGAGGCTGGTTTTCGTGCTGGACTTACGCGTGTTATCTCAAACTACAACTCACAAAACGGCTCAGCTAAAGAGAAAGATGTAAAAATCTCCGGTGAAGATGTGCGTGAGGGGCTTATTGCCATCGTTTCATGTCGTGTGCCTGAGCCACAGTTTGAAGGTCAGACAAAAGGAAAATTGGGAAATACCTATGTAAAACCACTTGTACAGAAACAGACTTACGAGATTCTCTCAAAATATTTTGAAGAGAACCCAATAGAGGCAAAAGCCATCGTTGGTAAAGCACTTATGGCTGCTCGTGGTCGTGAAGCTGCAAAAAAAGCGCGTGAGCTCACGCGTAGAAAAGACAGCATGAGTGTTGGAACACTTCCTGGTAAGTTAGCTGATTGTCAAAGTAAAGATGCAAGCATTTGTGAACTTTATCTGGTGGAAGGGGACTCTGCAGGCGGTTCTGCAAAAATGGGTCGTGATCGTGTTTTTCAAGCTATTTTACCACTTAAAGGTAAGATCTTAAATGTTGAAAAAGCGCGTCTAGAAAAGATCTTAAAGTCAGATGAGATTACAAACATGATCACAGCTATGGGTTGTGGGATTGGTGAAGAGTATAACGAAGAGAAACTTCGCTATCATAAGATCATCATTATGACCGATGCCGATGTTGATGGATCTCACATTCAGACACTGCTGCTTACTTTCTTCTTTAGATATTTCCGTGATATCGTAGAAAAAGGGTATCTCTACCTTGCACAGCCACCACTTTATCGCTATACAAAGGGTAAAAGAAAAGAGATCTACTTTAAAGATGACAGAGCGATGAATGACTTCTTGATTGACAATGGAGTTGAGTCTTTAGAGGTTGATGGAATCGGACATGATGATTTAGTTGCATACTTTAAGATGGTTGATCACTATGTTTCATCACTCGAAGCGCTTGAGCGTCGCTACTCTTTAGTAAAATTGATTCGTTACTTTGTAGAAAATCCTGACATCATCGCACTGCCTGCGCGTGAGATGTTTGAAGAGATTAAAAAGTATCTTGAGTCAATTAACAACAACATCCTTACATACACGATTGATGATGAGAAAAATGAGATTCACCTCTTTGTTCAAACTGAGGGTGGTATGGAAGAGCTGCTTATCAATGATGAGCTTTTTGCAGCCCCACACTTTGCAGAGGCAACTTTTGTCTATAACAAGATAAAAGAGTGGGATATCAAGTTTGACAAAGATTTCATCGAAGTTCTTGAAGATATCAAAGAGTATGCGAAGAAGGGCGCTTACATCCAGCGCTATAAAGGTCTTGGTGAGATGAACCCTGAGCAACTCTGGGAGACTACAATGAATCCTGAAAATAGAGTACTGCTGCAAATCACAATAGATGATGCAGAAGCTGCAAGTGAAGCATTTACACTCTTTATGGGTGATGAGGTTGAACCACGTCGTAACTATATTGAGACACATGCAAAAGATGTAAAACACCTCGACGTATAGATGCTTTTACCAGAAATAAAAGAGCGGGAGTACCGATTTAAGCTAGCACTTCGTATCGGGCTCCCAATCTTTGCGCTTATTATTGCATTTATTTCACACACACTTATAACAAACTACAATAACCTCCAAACATCTTTTTACATTGAAGCGCTTGTTTTGATGACAGTGAGTATCTACTTTATACTCTATCTTATTTACAATGGTTTTAGTGTCAAAATTACCGATGATGTAACCAAAACATTTACACGTGAATATCTTTATGACTTTTTAAACAAAGAGCTCAAGAGTAAAAAAGAGTACACTCTGATCTTGATCAGTATAGATAACCTAGCCGATATAAACAAACTCTATGGAATCAAAAATGGTGATAAAGTTTTACGTGAGGTTTCACAATGGGTAGCGAAATATCTTAAAAGTGAAGGGATAGAAAATTTCCCATTAGGACACATTAAAGGTGGTGAATTTTTAATAGGTCTTGAGGGAAATAAGGAGAAATATAAAACACTTTTAGAGTTGATGTGTCTAAAATCTAATGATTTTACAGTAGATGATATAGAGGTAAAAATCTCAGGAGCTATTATTGATACGAGCTATTCAAAAGAGCTTGATTATCTTATAGAAAAACTTTTTGAGCTTTTAGAGAAGAATAAAAACTCAAAAAATGAAGAGATTGTAGAAGATCTCAATCCTAGTGAGATAGAGTCTGCCATTATTGCAGCGATTCATAAAAAGCGATTGGACCTCTCTTATCAAAAGGTTTTTGACAAAGAAAAAAAGTCTTTTTTTAAAGAGTGTTTTGTCAAACTCTACTCAGAACAAAACAAACGTTTTTATCCGAAACTCTACTTAAAAGTGATCTCAAAACTGGGTCTTGGAATCACTTTTGACATAACTGTTTTAGAGAGTGTCTTAGAAAATGTAAAAGAGGATGAGATCATAGCGCTTAATATCTTTCCGACATCGCTTCGAAATGAAAAATTTCTCTCCCGTACAAAAGAGTTACTTACGAACAAAAAAACAAATATAATGTTTGTCTTATCGGAGATGGAGTATTATTCTTATACAGAGCGTTATAATACAATAATTCACTCTCTAAGAAGTTATGGAGTAAAGATAATAATAGACAGAGTCGCTTCCATACATACAAGTTTTTTATATTTGCGTGAGCTTGATATTGACATGATTCGTTATGATACATACTACTCATCTTATGAGAAGTTGGAAAAAAACAGAGATATCTTACTTGGTTTTAATACTATGGCACATGAAAAAGGTATACAAAGCTGGATAAAGAATATAGAAGATGAAGCGAGTTTTAGAGTAGCTAAAGAGATAGGTATAGACTATTTCCAAGGGAAATATTTATCAAAAATAGGAGAAGATTAATGAAATATGGTGAAAAAATTGTTAGTGAGTTTGATGTTGAGAAAGATTTGGAGATTTGGCCAAATGAGCATGAGAGAGAGTATCTTATCAAGATGACTCTACCTGAATTTTCATGTTTGTGTCCACGAAGTGGATACCCTGATTATGCAACAATTTATCTGGAATATACACCTGACAAGTGGGTAGTAGAGCTCAAAGCGATCAAACTCTACATCAACTCATTTCGTGATAGACACATTTCACATGAAAACTCTGCAAATGAGATCTATGGTGTTTTAGAGAGAAAACTCAAACCAAAGTATATGAAAATTGTAGCTGATTTTAATCCACGCGGAAATGTACATACTGTCATTGAGATTGATAGTTCAAAAATTATTAAAAGTTAGGAAAGTATCATGTTTGGTTCTATTTTAGGAAGAAAAAAAGAGGAGATTTCAACAGAGGATAAAGAGCATCAAGAACTTGTTGAAAAGATTTCTAAAATGAATCTCACAGAGATGCGCTCATATATCAATGGTAAAATCAAAGAGTTTGAAGTAAGTGAAGATGGTTTGAACGAAGTTTTGAGCAAGCTCGTAACACCTGATACCAAAACAAAGAACTACTATGTCAAAGCAGATGATATGGATTCAAAAAAGAAAAAAGCATTTGATCTTGTTTTGAATGCTGCTAAAAATAAAAAAGTGAATGTTGTGACTGTTGAGCTCATGCAAAAGTTTATGGATGTTTATAAAGATATCATAGCAGAGTATGATAAGGAGCATAAAGAGATTTATGAATCACGCTTTCGTGATGCTATAGAGCTTGCTCTAAAAAACATCACACAAAAGAGTGAGCTTAAAAATAAGATGGATGTACTTCAACAAAACTAAGCAATTCCTCTTTTGTTTGAATATCTTCTTCTAACTGTTTGTTATAGAGTGCTGTGAGGATCTTTTGAAAATCTTTGGATGGTTTGAGGCCTTTTTTGATCAGATCATCACCATTTACAAGTGCCGGCAGTGCTTTTTCATAGACTCCAATCTTTTTTGCCTCTTCTCTTAAGTGTGAAATTTCTTCTTTATGAGGATAAAGAGCTTCAAGATAGAGAGTAAATCGTCTGATATTTATCTTCTTTGCAAGTTTTGCAATGGCAACTCTATCTTCTGTATTAAGATCAAAAGAGAGCTCATGAAGTTGTAAAACCTCTTTTAAAATCTTTTTATTGTTTGTTAGTTGTAGTAAAAAAGATTGTGGATCTGGTAATTTTTGGACTAAAAGAGCCAGCATTATGATGAGAACTTCTGTTTCATCCTTTGCACTTTTTTTAATTTTTGAAAAATTGTCGAGAGATTGCAGTGTTTGTTGAAGATCTTCTTTTTGGAGTTTGAAGAGTTCATTCATTCCAAACTCTTTAAAAGAGAGCTCATCAAGAAGATAAAAGGCAATCGATGGTTTTTTGGCTTTTAAAAATATCTTTTTGATCTCTTCGAAAACACGCTCTTTTGGCAGTTCATCAAGGGCTTTTATCTGCACCATCTTTTGCATCAGCACAAAAAGTTTTTTATCGATATGAAAATCAAATCTGCTTGCAAAGCCAACAGCACGTAAAAGACGCAGGGGATCTTCAGCAAAACGAGAGAGATCAACAGCTCTGAGGCATCTTTTTTTTAGATCTTGGCGTCCATGGTGTGGGTCAAGCAGTTTTTTCTCTATAACATCATAAGCCATTGCATTGATGGTGAAGTCACGTCTTTTAGAGGCCTCTTCAAAGCTTAGTGTGTTATCAACAGTAATGACAAAGCCTTTGTGCCCTGGCGCTACTTTGTTATCTTTACGAGGAAGAGAAAAGTCTAAAGCGTACCCTTCATAATGAAGTTTAATAACGGCAAAACTTTTACCTACACAATTAACACTGCCAAAATTTTCTAAGATCTTTATAACTTGCGTGAGTGATGAGGCATTATAGAGCTCTATATCTATATCTTTTGAGTGAAGATGAAGAAAATAGTCACGTACATATCCACCGATAATCAAAGGTTTTATGTTGTTTTTATTGAGTTTATCAAATATTTTGTCTAAAATCTTTGGATAATCAAACTTTTTCATACTTTTTTGCTTTTTGAGAGATTAAAACTCTTTTATAGAGAGTATATCATTAATTTTACACGTTTATAACATTTATTTGGGTATAATTGCGAAAAATTTTTCCGAATTTATGGAAAAAAAGCATACTTTAAGGATACACCCACAATGCAAAAGATTAGAAACATTGCAGTTATTGCACACGTTGACCACGGTAAAACTACACTGGTTGATGGACTACTAGAGCAGTCTGGTACATTTGGTTCACATGAACAACACGATGAAAGAGCTATGGATAGCAACGATTTAGAAAAAGAGCGTGGAATCACGATTCTTTCTAAAAATACAGCTATTCGTTACAAAGATTACAAAATTAACATTATTGACACTCCGGGCCACGCCGACTTTGGTGGTGAGGTTGAGCGTGTACTTAAAATGGTAGATGGTGTTTTAGTACTTGTTGATGCATACGAAGGTGTTATGCCACAGACTAAGTTTGTTGTTAAGAAGATGTTAGCACTTGGTAAAAAACCAATCGTTGTTATTAACAAAATCGACAAACCTTCAGCTGAGCCTGATCGTGTTGTTGATGAGATGTTTGACCTTTTTGCAGATATGGGTGCAACAGATGAGCAACAAGACTTCCCAGTTATCTATGCAGCAGCACGTGATGGTATTGCAAAGTTAGATATGGATGAAGAGGGTGGAGATTTCCAATGTATCTTTGAAACTATCATTAACGAAGTTCCAGAGCCAGAAGGAGATGCTGCTAACCCACTTCAAGCACAGGTTTTCACACTTGACTATGACAACTATGTAGGTAAAATCGGTATCAGCCGTATCTTTAATGGTACTGTTAGAAAAGGCGACAATGTTATGCTTGCAAAATCTGACGGTGAGATGGTTAAAGGTAAGATCTCTAAACTTATCGGTTTTCACGGACTTAACCGTATGGAGATTGAAGAGGCTGAAGCTGGTGATATCGTAGCATTTGCCGGTATGGAGACTGTTGATGTTGGAGATACTATCGCTGATCCTGAAAACCCAGTAGCACTTGATCCTATGCACATCGAAGAGCCGACACTAACAGTTGTTTTTGCTGTTAATGACTCTCCACTTGCTGGTCAAGAGGGTAAACACGTAACTTCTAACAAACTCAAAGACAGACTAGAGTTTGAGATGCGTACAAATGTTGCAATGCGTCTTGAGACTGTTGGTGAGGGTAAATTCAAAGTAAGTGGTCGTGGTGAACTTCAGATCACTGTTCTTGCTGAGAATATGCGTCGTGAGGGTTATGAGTTTAGTATCTCTAGACCAGAAGTTATCGTTAAAGAGATCGAAGGTGTTAAGTGTGAACCATTTGAGCACCTAGTAATCGATGTTCCTGAAGATCTAAGCGGTACTGTAATTGAGCGTCTTGGTAAGCGTAAAGCAGAGATGAAATCTATGCTTCCAATGGGTCAAGGTTTCCAAAGAATCGAGTTTGAGATTCCTGCTCGTGCACTTATTGGATTCCGTGGACAGTTCTTAACAGATACAAAAGGTGAGGGTGTAATGAACCACTCTTTCTTAGAATTCCGTCCATTTAGTGGTGAGGTTGAATCTCGTCAGTATGGTGCACTTGTATCTATGGAAAATGGTGAGGCACTTGCATACTCACTCTTTAACCTTCAAGATAGAGGGGTATTATTCATTAAACCACAAACTAAGGTTTATGAGGGAATGATCATTGGTGAGCACTCAAAATCAAATGACTTGACAGTTAATCCTATTAAAGGAAAAGCACAGTCAAATGTTCGTTCTTCTGGAGCTGATGAAGCTATCAAACTTGTTCCACCACGTGATATGTCACTAGAGCGTGCATTAGAGTGGATCGAAGATGATGAACTTCTTGAGATTACTCCAGAAAACATCCGTATTCGTAAAAAATACCTAACAGAAGCAGAAAGACGTCGTCATTCTCGTAAATCTAAATAATTTCTAAAGAGCTGTCCACAAGGGCAGTTCTTACTACTTTTTCACATTTCTTTATCACCACACTTTTAAAAACTCACTTAAACTAACTCCTAGCTCACTTTTTATTGTTATAATTTTCCATACCAAATTTCAGATAAAGGGAAATATTGAAAAAACTAAATAGAGAGAAGATTGAACAAGAGCTTACTCTTGTGAATGAAAAAATCTCTTTAGCACAAGACAATGTTACTATCAACACGATTGCTGAAGAACTTGTTACTTCACTGCTTGATGCTGAGTTTTCATCCCTTTGGTACTATGATGAGACAAAGATGATACTCTTGCGTGAGCGTGATAATACTGCCTTGCGTGAGATCTCTTTAGACGAGAAGCAGGGTATTATTTACAAATGTTTTATGAGTAAAAAGCCAGGTATATATAACTACCTTGCAAGTGATAAGGATTATGTAGCTTCTATTGATAATCCAGACGATATCAAGATAAAGTCAAAGATCTTACTGCCCTTAATGGATGGTGATCGTTTGGTAGGGATAGTTACAGCCTACTCATCGATAAAAAAGATCAAGAAATTTACAAAAAATGATCTTGAGATCTTAGAAGCACTCAAACCATTTTTGATCAGTATCCTTTATAAAATGCATGAAGGTAAAGAGATCTCTTTAGAAGAGAGCAAACAGAGTGTTGCAAAGCAGACTTTGAAAAACCTTCAAGATGTTGAAGAGATGCAGCAGAAAAAAGAGTCAGCAGATGAGACACTTGCTGTTATGGCAAACTTTATTCATGACATACGAACACCTGCTAACACACTACAGGGATTTTTAGAGCTTTTAGAGTCTCAGATAAATGACAAACGCCTTCAAGAGTATATAACTAACGCTAAAAACAGTGCACTCTTTATCGGTGAGTTGACAACTTCTATGTTAGATAGAATTTCTTTACATCATGAACAAAAAAAGTCAGAGGTATCAGAAGTTGATACTGTCTCTTTCTTTGCTTCAGTTGCTGAGATGTTTGTCTCAAATATGTATGCAAAAAAGATAGCATTTAATGTCTACATCGATCCACTGCTTCCAAAAAGTATAGAGTGTGATGCACTAAAACTCAAACGTGTTTTGATGAATCTCATAGGAAATGCCTATAAGTTTACGCCTGCAGGTAAGAGTGTAGAGTTCATCGTCCGTTATAAAGAGGAGAATAAAAGTGCATCTATATATATCAAAGACAGTGGTATAGGTATACCTAAAGAGAAGCAGTCTGAGATATTTGAAGCCTTTAAACAAGCAGACGATACGACAGCGCTTAACTATGGTGGGACAGGTTTAGGTCTTTCAATCTGTTCGGAGTATGTGCGTGAGCTTGGAGGAGAGCTCTCTTTAGAGAGTGAAGTTGATAAAGGGACACTTTTTTCATTTACTCTGCCACTAAGCATAAAAGAGAGTGAAGCAACACTACCACCACTCAAGCTCAAAGATAAAAAGATAACAATACTCAGTTCGGTTGATAATGCTTTTTCACTTTTAAATATCGTACGTTATCTTACACGTATGGGTATAGACAAGGCAAATATAAATGCAGTACGCTCACTGAATCCCTTTAATGATCCAGTAGAGAATCTTATCTGTTATCAACATAAGATAGATAAAGAGACAGAAGAACTTTTGATGCGTGTGAATAAGGCTGTTATTGTTGAAGAAGAGCTCTTCTCTATAAACAGTGAAGATCTTCCACCAAACTGTGATCGTTTCTTTGAGTACAGATACTTTGGTGATAAGCTGTATGCTTTTATCGATGAAGAGGCGATGCCAAAGGTTTTGATAGTAGATGATGACAAAACAAGTGTTTCACTATTAAAACATACTTTAGAGAGTGAATACTGTGATATAGAGATCGCAACAAACGGAAAGATGGCTTTGGAGATGATTATTGATTCACATAAAAAACAAAGACCCTATAGTGTTGTCTACATAGATAACAATATGCCTGTGATGAATGGCATAGAGGTTATGCAAAAGACACGTGAATTTGAGCGTGATAACAACCTAAAACCTCTTTATGCCGTCTCTACATCAGGAGACTATCTCGATACTAAAAAGGTAAATGTATTTGATGAGTACATAGGAAAACCTTTTCGTGTGGATGAGATAAGAAAAGTACTGCATCATTAAACAAGGAGAGAAGATGACTAAACCAGAACCTACAGATGTTGAGCACCAACTAACAAGTGTTGATTTGATTGTATCAAAATCAGATGAGAAGGGTAACATTACCTATGTAAACCCAATTTTCATAAAAATTTCGGGGTATTCTCAAGCCTCTTTGTTAGAACAGCCTCACGCAATACTACGTCACCCAGATATGCCAAAGGTGATTTTTAAGTACCTTTGGGAGAATATTCAAGAGGGACGTGATGTTGTTGCTTATGTGAAAAACCTCTGTGCTGATGGTAGTTTTTACTGGGTAATTGCTACTGTAAAGATGGCAAAAAATCCAGATGGAAGTTTTCGTAACTATATGTCTACAAGACGTGCAATTACGGACAATGCAAAAGCTCAGATATCTGAGCTTTATGCACATCTTTTAGAGATTGAAAAAAATGAGGGTGTAGAGGCATCAGAAGCGGCATTTGAGAGCTTCTTGGAAGATAACGGCATTACACAGAGTGATGCATTTAACAACTATATGAAAAATTTGAACAAATAAAAGGATAAAAATAATGATAGATTTTGATACACAAATGAAAAAACTCCGTAGTGTTAATGGCTACTTAGGTTCGGCGATTTTGAACTACTCAGGAGAAACTCTTTATATCGATGAAGAAAATACAGGTGCAGATATCGCTTATGCATCAGCGATTTTCAATGACTCTTTTCGTCAGATCAATGAAGCATCACTGGATGTTGGTTTTAGCGATGTTTCATCATTTGAGACAAAAACAGAAGATGGACATGTCTTTTTAATGAAGAGTGCAGGTGCACAAGCAGAAGAGAACTTTGCTAAGATTGATATCTTTTGTATTTTAAGAGATGATGGAAATATTGCACTTGCTAAGATGATTATGGATAAGTCTGCTAAAAACATTTCGCAAGAACTAGCAAATATCTAACAAAGTAGAGCGTATGAAGAAGATATATCTCATAAGAGATGCAAAAGCAGAAGACTTTAGTGATGGTGTGAGTGATTTTGAGCGTGCTTTGCGTAAAAAAGGCTATAAAGAGCTAAAAACAATAGGCTCATACCTACGCTTACGGGGTATATCTCCAGATATCATTCTCTCAAGCTGTGCATTACGAGCACAGCAAACAACTACAACACTCTCAGAGGCACTCTCTTTTGATAAAGAGAGTCTCTTTTTAGAAGAGCTTTATTACCCTCCTTATGATGATATTATTAGCATTATTATGGCGCAAGACAAAGAGTATGAGTCGATGTTTCTTATCGCTCACGCACCCTATATTACAGAACTTGCAAACAGACTCAGCAGTGAGACGATTGCAAAGATTCCAGCTGCTGGAGTTGTAGCACTTGATTTTGATATTGATGAGTGGAGTGAGTTGGAGCTAAATAGCGGGAGTGTTGACTTTTTTATCTATCCAAAACAGTTTCAGTACTATATGCCAAGACAGATACGAGCACACTTAGGATAAAGCAGCTTTTTTTAAGAGCTTCTCTCTCTTAAGAGCCTTTTGGGCACTTTGCAGTAAATCTTGAGCAGAGTCTATATCACTCTGCATAGATGCAAGAGCTGTTGTTATTTTGGCAGTGATAATATCTTCATGGGTATAGTAAAGAGGATTGTTCTGTATTGTCTGTGCGATCTTTTTAAGCAGTACATTTATATACTCTTTTGTCTTTCCCTCTTCAAAAAGAATGATAAAGCTGTCACCAAAGAGTCTGGCCAATACATCACCAGGCTCTAAAAGAGCTTCTATAAGGGATACAATATGCTTTAAAAGCATATCTGCAGCATGTGCTCCATACTCCTCATTGATTGTTGCAAAAGAGTCTATATCTAAAAGAGCGATAGTAGCATCCTCTTTTGTATCGATCATACGTAGTATGGCGTGTCTGTTTGGTAGTCCCGTGAGCGTATCATGCTCTTGGGCATACTCTAGCTCTTTTTCTATCTCTTTGAGATAGCTGATATCTTGTGCGATGATGATATTTTCTATAACATTACCCTTCTTATCACTCAGTGGAATTACATCTGCATGAAAGAAGATCTCTTTGTCAAAGGAGTTTTTTGCTACAAAAATAGAACTCTTGTTTTTGTTCTTACTGCTTTGGGGTGTAAAAAACTTACTAAAATGTACTCCTATCATAGAGGCTTTTTCACAGTTGAAAAAGTAAGTGACAGCATCATTGACTTTAGAGATCTTGCCTTGAGCATCTACATGCAGTGTTAAAAGACGCTTGTTAATCTCCTGGTAGGAGCGACTCTCTTTCTTTTCATCGCTTGTATCAAAGATAAGTGTCTTTTTATTTATCTCTTTTAAGACATTTGCATAGGCCTCTGTCTCTTTTGATTTTTTTTGCATATAGGCGATGAAGAGTTTTTGTTCTTTTTCATAAAAAGGCTCTATAAAGAGGTCATAGTAGAGTCCCTCACGCATAACCATGGGAATGGCTACTTTTTTATCTGCAAGTATCTCCTCTTCAAAACCTACAAGCTCCCATAAAACATCTTGTACACTACTCTCTTTTTTTGCATCGATCTCAAAAGAGTCTTTAATGTGAAAATCTTTATCAAAGAGGATGTAGGAGACGCCATTTTTTTCACATATGAAAGAGAGGAGTTGTTCTTGCACAATTATGCCTTTATGGACTCTTTTATTTTTGTATCAAGGGCTAAAAAGAGCTCTTCAACTGCTTTATTCTCTTTTGCTGATGTTTTGAGTACTTTGAGTATACTTGGAGAGAAGTTTGCTACTGTTTGCATATCTTCTGCATCAACATCATGAGGCATATCACACTTGTTTAGCGCTATACACAAGGGAGCATCTTTGACAACCTGATGACAGAGCTCAATATGACGCTTAAGCGCCTCGATGGTCTCCTCACGCAACAGGTCTGCTACAAGGATAAAGCCTTTGGCTCCCATGAGATACTGTTTAAAGATAGGTTTGAATTCTGTGTGCCCCTCAATATCCCAAATCATAATGGTTGCATTACCTATGGTCTTCTTAGAGATACTCACACCGATGGTACTGAGATACTCCTCACTAAAAGAGTTCTCAACAAATCGTCTAATAAGACTTGTCTTTCCAACGCCAAAATTTCCAACAAGGACGATTTTATAACTAAACATAGCTACTCCTCCTTTTTATTCATGAGAGTAACACAACGAGCAAGATCAGGATCTTTTTTAGGATCTACACCTGGCGGTGGTGTATGATAGATATGTGACTCAATAGCAAGTGATGGTATATAAGCGTGTAAAAACGCTATTATGTTATCAATACGTTTTTGAGCCAAAGCTTTGTTTGTTGCTTGTGATCCTATCATATCACTGTAAGCATTTAGAATGAGTGTCGGTTTTTGTTCTCTCTTTTGTAGTTTTTGCACTAAGGAGAGAAGCTCTTTTTTAGCTGTAGCAGAGAGCTCTTTAGATGCTTTTTCAAAGTAAAGATTTGTGTTAATGTTCAGTGGTGTGACAATAATGTCATCTTCTATCTTTTTTATCCCCTGTATAGAGTGGAGTTCATGTAAAAGAGCCTCTTTTTGTTTTATAGAGTCCATCGTACCAAAAAGGTGAAGATTTTGATAATCAAAAGTATAACTAACATTGTTAGCAGTAGCTAAGTTCATCCCTTTGATAAGATAAGCGATCTGTGCACTTACCTGCATAGGGTCTGTAAGGGTAGGTATAACTTCTATGTTGTTTGTTATATCTTTTAGACCTTGTATCTTTTTTGCCTCTTTATAGGCTAGCTCTTTATGATACTCAAAAGGGACACGACCTTTGAGGTTTGCATGTTTGTCTTCTACATCTACAGTAATAGCAAATGCAGAGAGTGCAGGAGTTGTTGTTATCTTGTGTGCTATCTCTTCTTGGAGTTTCTCATCAATATAGTTCTCATATGTTTTATAGACAAAGAAAAGAGTTAAGAGTAGAGGGAGTATATAAAGTAGGGGGTGTCTCTTTTTTGTCTCTTTTTTACCTTCATCACTTTCATCTCTTAAAAGTAACTCTTGAAGCTTTTTTTCTATCTCTTCTTTTGGAAAGTTATTAAAGTCCCCTTGGAACTCCTTGATATCATCTCCAAATGTCAAAACAATCTGTTCTAGTGAGTGACGGATTTTATCGTAGGTTTTTGTATAGGCAGCACCCTCAACAATAACTGCAAGATAACTTGAACCACTTGCTTCTATGATGATTTTGTTACCGCCGTACTCTATCTCTCCCAACTCTTGGTGCTCTTTGTCTGAAGCTACCCAGTCGTTAACAAAGCTGCGAATGGCTGTCATCATCGATGCGAGCATATCTGCATCACTCAGGTTTGCATCTTCATTTTCAGCTTGAGCGAGCAACATA
>Ga0256843_1002295_pt1 | contig 14109 bp, 8 predicted proteins | sample AlvinellametaG_FD_191572 | JGI IMG/M metagenome (GOLD analysis project Ga0256843, IMG submission 191572) | Pompeii worm associated microbial communities from hydrothermal vent at the East Pacific Rise, Pacific Ocean - Alvinella | ecosystem: Host-associated > Annelida > Integument > Unclassified ... | reverse complement strand
TTCTAAATGAGATGCCCCAAGGTTTGCGTGGACTTGTAACTGTAGGAGCCATTGCTGCCGCACTCTCAAGCACCAACTCAGTCCTAGGTGCAATGGCAAGTGTAGCAGTAGAAGATATCTATAAGCCGTGGAAACTCAAAAAAGAGCCAAATACAAAAGAAGCTCACTTCCTCTCAGCCTCACGCAAAGCAGTTCTCTTTTTTGCCACAGTTCTAACCCTTATGGCAGTAGTGAGCTACTTTTGGCAAAGAGAGAGCGAACTCTCACTTATCGGCTTTGCCCTAGGTGTGATGAGCTTTGCCTACGCAGGACTTTTAGGGATTTACTTTGCAGCCATCTTTACTAAACGAGGGAGTTCAAAAACAGTTCTTCCGGCTTTAGTTAGCGGTTTTTTGACTGTTTTGGCTCTGCAGCCTTATGTTTTTGGCGTACACATAGGCTTTGCTTGGCAGCTTCTTATTGGGACTGTGGTTTCATTTTTGATAATGGTGCTACATAAAAAAAACTGTATAAAAAAATAACATTTTTTTACACTAATATACATATCTTCCTAATTTATCACAACTTTATGATAGCATTCTGACGTTCATTCTCCATTATAAGGTTTTTCCATGTTACAACAGAAAACATTATTTATTTTAATAATTTATTCTATTTTTATATTACAAAATATTTATGCTAAAAATTCTAATGAAACTACTACTGTTGCTATAGTCAAAATCAATAAAGCCAAAGTATATAATAAAGCTATTTCTAACAATCAATATATAGTAGATTATTACAATCTAGGTAAAGTTTTTTTTAGATTATTGTGATAAGTATGATTGGTGTAAGATTAAAAATAAAAATCTTTATATATCAAAAGCTTCTATAGGTGTCATGAGTTTTACTCAAAATAAACATCGAGAAATATCACCAATTACAATTAAAAAAAAGCTCAAAAGAAACAAACAAAAGATAGATAAGAAGTCAAAATGTATAGAATTACAACATATCAACCTGAATGAAAAGGAAATTTTTACAAAAGATGAACAAGAAGAACTCTTTAAAGTCTATCTTGGAAAGTGTATTGATATTCATCTTTTAAAACAAATTTTACATACAACTTCTCAATATTATATCTCTAATGGATATATCACTACAAAACCTTATTTAGAAGAACAAAATATTCAAGATGGAGATTTAGATATAACTGTTATAAAAGGAACTGTAGAAAAAATCATTAATAAAGATACAAACAAATCGGATGGTCGTATAGCAACAGCATTTGCTTTTCAAAAAGGAGAAGTTCTAAATATACGAGACTTGGATACAGCTTTAGAAATGATTAACAGAGTACCTTCATACCATTCAAAATTTCAGATTATTCCTGGCCATAAAAAAGGCCAAAGTATCATTATGATAGAGACAAAAAAAGAAACACCATACCATCTTAGCTTAGGTGTTTTAGGAGAAAAACAAGATTATGATGACAACCCTTATCTCAATGCCGATTTTTCTTTAGATAATCCTTTTAATATTAATGACATTCTAACTGTTCGCATCAATGGAAGCAGTATTCAGCAATACTATCAAAGTACAACAGGAGCGGAAATAGCCTATTCATTTCCAATAGCAAGCTATCTTATCTCTTATAGATGGTTTGAATTCCAATATTCTCAACATGTTATTGGTCTTAATGATTCATATCTTGCAAATGGAGATACAATAGGTTCAAATCTAAAGATTAGTAAAGTTCTTCATAGAAATCAAAGAAATAAAGTGGAAACTGCTTTCTCTCTGGAATATAAAAATAATAAAAATTATTTTGAAAATCAACTCATAGATGTTTCAAGCTATAAAACTACATTAGCACAACTTGACCTAATATACAATCATTTTGATTCATGGGGAGAATCTAGAACTATCTTAAGTTATTACAGAGGTACAAACTGGCTAGGTGCCAGAGATGACAGTTATTATATAAATAACACAAATGATGAAAAACTACAATTTAATAAATTTAGTTTGGATGAAAATTTTGTCTATAATTTTACACACAGCTATCAACTCATCTCAAATTTACATCTTCAGTATACAAAAGATCTGCTCTATGACAATAACAAACTAAGAGTTGGAAGTTATTATACGGTAAGAGGATACTCATCCTCTTATTATGGAAACAATGCATACTACATTCATAATGACTTACAAAAAACTTTTTACCCAAATCAAAGTCAAGCATACCTACAAACTATCTCACCATTTTTTGGGCTTGATTATGGAAAAGTACAATGTGAAAAAAACACTCTTTACTCTTGTGGCTCATTAGCAGGCTATGGAGTGGGAATAAAAACAAATGCAAAAAATATCAGTAGTGAATTTGCTCTGAGCCGAGCTATAAAACGAAAAGAAAATCAAGGTTTTGAAACTCTCTTTCGATACAGTTTAACATTTAAATATTAAAAAGGAAAGTCATGACAAAGAAAATAAAACAATTACTATCATTAATACTTTCATTCTATTTAATCTTTGTACCAGCACTTAATGCAGCCGGTATAGAAGTAGATGGAACAACAAGCACATCTCTAGATAATGCTCAAAATGGTGTAACAATAGTCAATATTGCAAATCCAAATTCTCAAGGCTTATCACATAATAAATATAAACAGTTTAATGTTGCAAAGAAAGGGCTTATTCTAAATAACTCTATGGATACTACCGTAAAGACACAACTCGGTGGCTATATATTTGGCAATAGACAACTCACATCAAATGCAAAAGTAATTCTTAATGAAGTAACAAGTACCTCAAGAACTCAACTAAACGGCTATACTGAAGTAGCAGGAAAGCGTGCCGATCTTGTCATAGCAAACCCTAATGGTATTACAGTTAATGGTGCAGGTTTTATTAACACTGCCAATGTAACACTCTCCGCAGGAAAACCAAATATACTCAATGGTTCTATCTCCTCATATGAAATCCAAAGTGGAGATATAGCTATAGAGGGAGATGGACTAGATACAATCCAAACAGACAGTGCATACCTCTACTCTAAAGTACTGAAATTAAATGCAAAAATATATGCAAATAATTTAAATGTTAAATTTGGTTCACTTGATGCATCTACACTTGGAGGAATGTACGCAAATTCTATCATGCTTCAAGGAACAGATAAAGGAGTCGGTGTAAATCTTCCTCCTGAAGTTTTGGCATCTGATGGTGATATTTTAATTACTGCCAATGGAGATATTAAACTCAATAAACTCAGTGCTTCAAATGATATTCAAGTTAGTTCTTCTCAAAATATAGAAGTAAATGACCAAATCACAAGTGCAAACAATATCAATATTTCAGCTACAGATATAACAAATAACTCCCTTATTAATAGTGCAAATGATATTGCTTTTAATGCAACAACTTTTACAAACAATAAAACTATTTTTAGTGGTAATGATATTGCTATGCACATAACAAATAATTTAAAAAACACGAAAGGGTCCAATATTTTTGCCGTTAACAACATACTCATAGATGGAGGAACAACGACATCAAAAACCAAATCAGTAGACAATATCATGGCAAATATACAAAGTATCAATGGAGATATTAGTATTTATGCAAGACAATTAAATAATATTGGAGAAGCAACCTTAGATTATGAAATATGGTACAAAGATCTGTTTAAGGGTACTACAAGTATGGACTATGCAGATTTAATATGGCTTGACATAGCATATCATACAGTCGGATGGTATGAGAATAGTCCTTTTGGAGCTCTTAATGAATGGAGATCTCATATAGCTTCAATCATGCGAAGCAAACTACCAGGGATGGATAAGAGTGTATACTCTAACAAAAGTTACTTTGATTTTTCAGCGATAGAGAAATATTATATTTCAAAATCAAAAATGAATTTTGCAAAGATACAATCAAAAAATAATGTAAACCTTTTTATAGATAATGGACTTAATAAAGATGCCTATATCTATGCAGGAAAAGATCTCAACTTAGATGTAAAAGAAACTCTAAAAGTTACAGCTACCAATGAAGAGGTCAAAAGCTCTGGCTATTTATATATTGTACAGGCAGTAGGTATAACTTGGAGTTGTGATTGTGACTGGAAAGGTAGTTGTGATACATGCTGGGCATTTAGCACAAACAGAGGTTATAGAAAAAAAAGTGATAAGCTGACAGTTTATGCCGACTCACTAGTCTCTGCAGGTGAAAATGTAGTCTTAACAGATGGTTTATTAGAAGTAGATGGCTCAACAGATGCAAATGTCATTACTATGTTGAATGAAGTTGATGATACTCTCTCTCAAACACCGTCAGCCCTTGATTATAAGCTCCCAATAGACGATAACGGGCTTTTTGTACTTGCAAAAGACCCAAGCAGTAGGTATTTGATAGAGACAAATCCACAATTTTCAAATTTAAATAATTTTCTAAGTTCTCAATATTTACTTGATAGATTAGGCTACGATGCCGAGAGAGAAGCAAAAATTTTGGGTGACGGACTCTATGAACAAAGACTCGTACGAGATCAAATTTTACAACAAACAGGAAAAACTTTTCTTGATCCACAATACACTACTAACCAAGATATCTATCAAAATTTATTAGATAATGCGTTTCAAGCACAACAAGATTTAGAGTTAAGCGTAGGGGTAAGTTTAAGTAAAGCACAAATTAATGCGCTAACACAAGATATAGTATGGATGGAAGAAAAAGAGGTACTTGGTACAAAGGTACTTGTACCAGTGCTCTATCTAGCAGATAATAAACATTATAAAATAGCAGGCGGTTCTATTGTCGCTGGAGATGAACTAGCGTTGCAAGTAAAACAACTCTCTAATAGCGGGAATCTTCATGCAGACTCAAAAATTAGCATTCAAAGTGATACCGTTACAAATAAAAAAGATATAAAAACGGATGGAACCGTAGCAATTATTGCAAAAAATGACATCAACAATCTTAGTGGAACAATTAAAGGTAAAAACACTTATATAGAATCATTACAAGGCAACATAAACAACGAAACACTTTCAAAAAATAAAAGCTATAAAACAGGAATATATAATATTAAAAAAACAGAGTCAGCAAAAACGGCAACAATTCTTGCAACAAATGGAGATGTAAACTTAAAAGCAAAAGGAGATATCTCCAATAAAGCTTCAGAGATAAAAGCGAAGAATGGCGACGTAGTAGTTACAACAACTGACGGAGATATCAATTTTAAAGCAATAAGAAAAGACACATCTGTAAATGCCCTATTTGATGGAGGCTTTTACAAATCGCAACAAGTTAATTTTAAAACAAGTTCTATAGACGGCAATAATGTTGTCTTAAAAAGTGCTAAGGATGTGAATTTAGAAGCCACAAAAGTAAATACAACACAAAACATAACCATAGATGCAGGACACAACACAAACATTACGGCTTTAAAAACACTTAACTCTACAGACTCTCAATATACTAACAGTACAAGCGGTATAACAAAAAAGACAACCGTAGAGACAATGAAAACTCAAAATGAAACAATTGTGTCAAGTGAATTGAAAGGAACAAATATCACTATCAATACGGGAGATACTACAACAGTTCAAGCTTCCAGCCTTCAAGCAAAAGAAGATTTAAATATACAAAGTGATAAACTCAACATTTTTGCAGCAAAAAAAGCAGACTACACAGAAAGTCATAGCTCAGGAAAGGGCTTTCTTTCTGCAAATACTTCTACAGATATACAACTCAAAGAAAATGTACACCAAACAGCGATAAAAGCCAATGATGTGAATATCAAAACTGCTAATGATATTAATATGGAATCTGTAGCAATAGATGCAAAAAACTCGGTAACTTTACATACACAAAAGGGTAATGTCAATTTAACTGCCAAAGCATATACAAATGCAGAGTATCATGAAAGTTCAAGTTCAAGTTTCGGTGGGCTTGTCGGGAGCCATTCTATTGACTCTCTAAGCAAAACACAACTCGGAAGTGCATCTACAGCTGCACAAAATAGCATCAATGTAGGTGGAGAAAATATAAATATCGTAGCAAATGATTTAGAGGCTAAAAACGGTACTATCAAGCTACAAGCAGAAAAAAACATTAACATTGCCTCGGCAAAAGAGAGCTCAAGCGAACAACATGTAAGGGAATCAACAGGAATCAATCTTAGTCTAGATGGCGGAAAGCTTACCTATGCAGAAGTCACAAAAGATAGTAATGCAAAGAAAAACACGACAAACAAAGCTTCAAATATCACTGCAAACAAGCTTATCTTAGAGAGTAAAAGCGATACAAACATAATAGCTTCTAATGTAAATGCAAATGAGATGGAGGTGAACACTCTAAAAGATTTTAATGTTGTAGCAGCTCAAGATATTCATATAAACAATGAAGAACATAGCAAAAAAGAGTTAGGTGTAGAACTTAAACTAACTACCAAAGAGGCATCTTGGTTTGAAGGATATTGGGAAGATACAAAGGGCACGACCATAACACAAAAAGATGTAGCCAAAGCAACGCTTAACATAGGAAAACTCAATATTCAATCTAAAAATACAAATATCATCGGTTCAGATATTACGGCAAATGATGTTGTAATAAATGCAAAAAACACAACAGTACTCGCTGCAACAGCAAGTACAGACAAACAACAATATAGTAAGTCTGTAAAATCCGGTGTATCCGTAGGTGTCACGCAAAACATCACTGATACAATAGATAAGATGAAAAACATTGGAGATGCGCAAGGCGCTACAGGGACGGCATCAAGAACTTTAAAAGCATATGATGCACTCAACAGTTTCTTACAAAAACCGGTAGATGCAGGAGTGTATGTTATTTATGAAGAGAGTAAAACAAGTACTAATGAACACAGCCAACAAGCAGTAGCATCGAATATTTATGCACTAAATAATGCTGCCATGCACGCAGATAAAAATCTGGAAGTCGGCGGCAGTAATATATATGCTAACAATAATCTCAAACTCAATGCAAACAATATAAACCTCCACGCAAGTACTCAAAAATACTCTACAGACACAGCAACAAGAGCTACTAATGCAAAAGCGAGTATTTACGGTTCTGACATGGGAACAGTGACATTAGGCTTTCAAAAGAATGCAAACGATACCAAAGGGATAACATATGCAAACAGCCATATAACGGCAGGCAATACAGCAACACTACAATCAGAACAAGACACGACACTCAAAGGTGCGGTAGTTGAAGCAAATGAACTAGAAGTCAATGTCGGAAGAAATCTATTCATGCAAAGTATGCAAGATACGCAAAGCATGCATGGTAGTTCCAAAGGGGGCAGTATCTCCGGAAATGTACTTACAATGACACCGACGGGAGCTTCTGCGAACTATGGCACAAACAAAGCAGAAAGAGCATGGGTAGATGAAGTAAGCACACTTAACGGTAAAAAGAGCATAGTAGTAAGCGTAAACGATACCACGACACTCAAAGGTGCAAGTATAACAAATATAGGTGCAAACGGAGAAGATAAAGGAAAGCTACGATTTACCACAAAGAAGCTAAAAACACAAGATCTTCATGATTATGACAACTATAAAAACACCAATACGGGTATGAGTATAGGTTCTGTAGACTCTAACCCTTCACTCAACTCCATAGACTTTGCATATAACACAAAGAACAAAGAGCAGATAGTACGAGCCACGGTAGGAAAAGGAGTCGTAACGACAGACTCCGACACACGCTCTCTTAACAGAGATATTACAAAAACCAAAGAGATTACCAAAGATGAAAGCTCAAACATAGAGCTCTACGCAAGCGACAGTAGCGTAAAAGCGCTTAGCGATCCTACCCGGACCTATGAAGAGCTCAAACAAAAAGCCAAAGATGTGGGACTTGCGGCCTATAGTGAAGTACTCAACAACATTCCAACTGCCAAAAAAAAGAGCACCAACATCATAGACGATACCATAGGTACTCTTTTGGACGGCACTTCGTTTTTGGGGATACTGCCCTCACGTGAGAACGGAGGTGGCTACATAACACAAATAGCCACCCAGCTCTTTGGAGACAACAGAACAGGAATAATAGTGAAAGATAAAACGACTCTTCTTAAAGCAGGCGTGAAAGAAGAGGATATACAAGAAGTTACTTTGGTTAAAACTCAAGATGGGGTAAAAGAGTTTACTGAAAAAATAAAAGAGGATGAGATACTTGACAGGGTAACAGTATATAGAACAGATCCAAATAAGACAGTAGTTATTGGCGATGCTGATATAAAAACAGGAAACCCCGCTTTAGAATCCTATAAAATCCGTTTAAGTGAAGAGGATGTAAAAAACTCCGGTATTAGCCACCTCTTTACAAATGGAATGTTCAATTCAACACAGACGGCAGTATATAATCAACAGACACAACAGGGATATGCGGATGGAGTGTTGAATTATAACCAGCAACACGGTATAGTCGGTGATATTATAGAGGATATACAAGACCATATAAGTGCTAATACAGGGTTAAGTATATTTGCAACAGGCGGAGCAAGGCAAACAGGAGAAATAATTACTCAAATGACAGATATTAGAAAGGGAGATTTGACGGTGAGTGCACATTCTCAAGGTACAATGATGACGCAAAACGGGATGATGCAGAATATAGAGAAGCTATCAAATATTGTGCAAAGTAATCAAAAAAGTAAATTTTTAGTACAATTCTCTGGAGGACCGGTAAACCATAAGATTACAGAAGAAACAATTGCAACAATTTATGGAGGAGAAGATGTGTTGAAAGTAAGAACAAGTGGGAAAGGAATAGATAGTATATTCCGTTCCCATGTAACTCCACAAGATGCGGTAGGTACGGTACTCGGAATGCAAAGTGCAGGAATTAACAACTCAGATAACCTTGGAGCAAATATAGCAAAGAGCATTGTAGCTTCTCCAAGACTGTTTGGAGTGGGAGAGACTTCACCCCATTCATACTACCCGTGTGTGATAGGGTGCGGGGATGAGAATTTAATACCTAAAAAAGATTTTTATATTGACTATAAGAAGAAGGATACGAAAGTCGAGAGACCTTTGGAAGAATATTATAAAACGAATTTTAGAAATAACGAAGGTAAGGTAACTATAGATGTGGATTTACTGCCGACAGCACAAAAGAGTACGACGCTAAAGGTAGAGCAGTGAAATATTTAGTGTCTATTATATTTATTGTTTTAATTGTTGGGTGTTCAGGACAGAGAATGGCAAGTAATATTACCAAAATAGAGATAGCTATGGGTGGAGATAAGCCTCCTGAATCTTTTACGATAGATAATCTCAATACAATGCAGCACTATAAATTAGATATGCTGGACTATAAGGTGGTATTGCCGTCTGCCAAGCAAGAAGATTTTCATATCTTTGGAAAATGGAATGTTGTAACACACTATAATAGAGATGTGACTTTATACTTAGGAAGTGCAAAAAGAGGATATCCTTATCATATCACTATTACAGCTTCAAAATATTTGAATTACAACAATTTACATAAAGCCATAGAAACGGGTGATGTTGGGTATATCCAAAATTTGTATCATAAATACAATCCAAATACACAAGTTTTATTAGGTAAATTTGGAAGAGGGAATTATTCATGTATAGTGATTCATAATATTGTAAATAAGTCTAAATATCCGAGAAAGAAAGAAAGTACTTATGAATGCTTCAAGTTTAATAAAACTCGAACAAAGGCTAAGAGTGTAACAATAGTATTAACATACAATGATATAAATAATTCAATTTACACCTACGAAGACTTGCTAAAACGGAGCAAAAGAGTACTGGATAGCCTCTACATAAAAGATGGGTGGGATGAGTAAAGTAAACATAGAGCTCTACGCAAGCGACAGTAGCGTAAAAGCGCTTAGCGATCCTACCCGGACCTATGAAGAGCTCAAACAAAAAGCCAAAGATGTGGGACTGAGCGCACATAAAGAGATACAAGAGAACCTGCCAAGCGCCGCTAAAGGGAAAGGAGTAATAGACCAAACCATAGGAGCCATGGTGGATGCAGCAGGTAAGTGGGCATTTGGAGTGATTCCTACCGTAAGTAATGACGGAGGCTACATAACACAAATAGCCACCCAGCTCTTTGGAGACAACAGAGAGATAATCGTCGCAAAAGATGCTACACAGTTTGAGAAATGGCATCTCAAAGCAAAAGACCCCAAACATCCGAATAAAGATTGGGATTATGAAAGCTTTACGACGGCTGACGGGCAGATACGATACAGAACCAACCCGAATAAAGCAGTACGCATAGATGAAAAAGCAGACGCAAACGCTCCGCTTGATGCATATAAGATACATTTGACTTCACAAGATATAAAAGATGCCAAGCTCAACACTATCTTTACAAACGGACTGAACAACAAAGCAGCTGAAGCAATCAACAACCAGCAAGAGCAACAGGCTAACCCAAGCATAGGAATGATAAACTACAATACAAGCCACGGAACACTTGCAGACCTCTTGATAGAGACGACACTGGAGAAGAGTACGATAATCTTCGATAAGATACCGGGAGTACAAAGCGTAGGGTACTTTATAAACGGGAGTGCCAGACAAACGGGAGACAATATTGTCCAATTAGCCCATATCAATAAAGGAAATATTCATATAGCAGCCCACTCCCAGGGAACACAACAAACCTACCTTGGATTACAGCAACATAAAGAGGAGCTCTCTAAAGAACTCAAAGCAAATCCGAATGCAACACTCACCCTGCAGAACTCGGGTTCACCGGTAAATGCAAAATCAGTCGAGGATTTAATTGTTAATGATATTTATGGCGGGAAAGATAACATTAATAAGAGATTTAAAAATGATAAAGGTACTAGTAATGCCTTCCGCTCCCAGGTAAATCCGGGAGATCCGGTAGCAGCTCTTGGAGGGAATTTCGGAGGAGTGAACCATACAGAAGATTTTTTCTCCAAAGCTTTTTGGAGTGGACTCTTATATGATATGAAAAGAGGAGCACCGACACTGATGAAGGGTGGCATAAAGAACAATACAACAGACCCAAGCAAAACCTCACCCCACTCGGGCTATCCGTGTGTGATAGGGTGTGGAGACGGAGGGGTTACGCCGGGGGATATAAAAAAATATTTTAATCCTCAAACTAATAAGGATATTTCTTTGTTTAACTATTACGATACCATTCATGTAGATAGTTCACAAGCTAAATTTAATACTTTGGGAGAATAGAGATGAAAAATATATATGTTTTACTGATTATCTTGGCCTTTTTTACTTTTAGCGGCTGCTCCAACAGAGATATAAACAATACGATGGCGGCAATGGCAGGCAACCGACCGCCTGCATTTTTTAAATTTACTTCACCGCAAAAAGTAGATAGTTGGCACTTTGAGACTAAAGATTATAAGGCACTTCCTCCAAAAACATATAAAAAAGATTGGGAGTTAATGAGTCCCTGGAACGGTGCATATATTTATGGAGGAATATCATTTGGAATAGAGAATCCGGATGAATTTGAAGTTGGAGGAACCTATATAGGCTACGGCATTAACATCTCCTCCCACATCTACCCCTACGATAAAACAGAGGACGACGCCCTCCAAAGAGGGGATGCGGAGTATTTTAAGAAACGATATAGATGGATTAAGCCGGAAGATAAAGTTTCAATAGAACATCACGGAAAAGAGAACTATCCTTGCCTTGTCGTTAAACAGATATTTAAAAAACGAGGAAGAATTGAAAAACTATATAGATGTTTTAAACATAATAAGGAGAAGACCAAAGAAAAAGAGGTTTCAATTAACTTTATCTACACCCACTCCTCAAACCTCCCAAAACGATACGAGCGACTTGCAAAGGAGTACACCTACGAAGACCTGCTAAAACGGGGCAAAAGAGTACTGGACAGCCTCTACATAAAAGATGGGTGGGATGAGTAAAACAACCAATAACCGACAAGCAAATCCGAATTCGACACTCACCCTGCAGAATTCGGGTTCATCGGTAAATGCAAAATCAGTCGAGGATTTAATTGTTAATGATATTTATGGAGGAGAGCAGGTTGTAAATGATAGAACAAAAAATGGTAAAACAGATATCTTCCGCTCCCAGGTAAACCCCGGAGACATCATAGGGGCTCTTGGAGGGAACTTCGCAGGGGTGAACCACACGGAAGAGTTTTTCTCCGAAGCTTTTTGGAGTGGACTCTTATATGATATGAAAAGAGGAGCACCGACACTGATGAAGGGTGGCATAAAGAACAATAAGACAGACCCAAGCAAAACCTCACCCCACTCGGGCTATCCGTGTGTGATAGGGTGTGGAGACGGAGAGGTTACGCCAAATAAAATTACAAACTATTTTGATAGAAACATAAACCAAGATGTTTCTTTGTTTAACTATTACGATACCATTCATGTAGATAGTTCACAAGCTAAATTTAATACTTTGGGAGAGTAAAATGAAGAGCATATATGTAATACTCTTAATAACGCTTACTTTTTTTAATGCCTGCTCCAACAGAGATATAAACAATACGATGGCGGCAATGGCAGGCAACAAACCGGCACAGTTCTTTTACTTTAGAAACATGCATGATGCCAACAGCTATGTATTTGATGAGAAAGATTATAACGTCTCCATGATACCGACATATAAAAAAGATTGGATAAAAATGGGAGGTTGGCAAGGCGCATATATTTATGGAGGTATTGGTTATGGATTGGATATTAAAGAAGTTAAAAAGTATGGAGGAGTATTAAGCTACGGCATTAACATCTCCTCCCACATCTACCCCTACAATAAAACAGAGGACGACGCCCTCCAAAGAGGGGATGCGGAGTATTTTAAGAAACGATATAGATGGATTAAGCCGGAAGATAAAGTTTCAATAGAACATCACGGAAAAGAGAACTATCCTTGCCTTGTCGTTAAACAGATATTTAAAAAACGAGGAAGAATTGAAAAACTATATAGATGTTTTAAACATAATAAGGAGAAGACCAAAGAAAAAGAGGTTTCAATTAACTTTATCTACACCCACTCCTCAAACCTCCCAAAACGATACGAGCGACTTGCAAAGGAGTACACCTACGAAGACCTGCTAAAACGGGGCAAAAGAGTACTGGACAGCCTCTACATAAAAGATGGGTGGGATGAATAGAGATTACTGATATTTTAAGCAAATCAATTTTTAATATAAGAGCTAAGGTTACAACTTCCTTGACAAGCTATATACAATTAAGTATTATTATAAATCTAACATTTAAAAAGTAAAAAAGCTTTTTTTCTTCTTATGAGTCATATGAAAACCTCATCCATAAGATACAAAAATATGAAAGTTACATAAATATGATCTCATCTTATCAACATAAAAAGTATTATATAGGCGTAATGAGCGGTACAAGCTTGGATGGTGTAGATATTGCCCTCTGTGAAATAACTGCAGACTCCATAAAACTGCTTGCAAGTTATGAGCACCCTTTTCCAAAAGAGCTGAAAAAAGAGATTTTAGAACTTATTAAAAAGCCCTCTACTCTCAAACAGATTGGAGAGATGGATGTCAAACTCGCTGAACTCTTTAGCCATGCAATAAACCTCTTTTTAGAAAACAACTCCATCTCACGCAACGATATCTCTGCCATCGGACTGCACGGGCAGACACTCTGGCATGAGCCAAACTCTGTTCACCCTTTCTCCATGCAGCTTGGAAGTGGGAGTGTTGTAGCTGCGCGCTGCGGCATAGATACTGTGACAGACTTTAGAAACGGTGACATTGCAAATGGCGGAGAGGGTGCTCCTTTTGCTCCTACTTTTCATGCTCAAGTCTTTGCACATCTTGGTGAGGGTGTAGGTGTTGTAAACATCGGCGGTATGGCAAACATCAGCTACCTTGGAAAAGAGACACTTGGCTGGGACATAGGGTGTGGGAATGTCTTGCTCGATACCTTTATGCAAAGAAGCCAAAAAAAGCCTTACGACAAAGATGGTGCCTTTGCCAAAAGTGGTGAAGTTGTCATGCCACTGCTGCAAGCGATGCTCAAAGATGAGTACTTTGCAAAAATACCACCAAAGAGTACCGGGCGTGAGTACTTTAATGAGGCGTGGCTTGATAGCT
>Ga0256843_1002294_pt1 | contig 14112 bp, 4 predicted proteins | sample AlvinellametaG_FD_191572 | JGI IMG/M metagenome (GOLD analysis project Ga0256843, IMG submission 191572) | Pompeii worm associated microbial communities from hydrothermal vent at the East Pacific Rise, Pacific Ocean - Alvinella | ecosystem: Host-associated > Annelida > Integument > Unclassified ... | reverse complement strand
TCAGTGGGCCTTCGATGACTTCCAGGGACTTGTCGACCGCCAGGCGCGCCTCTTCGGTATCCGTGTCGATATACTCGGTGATGCCTTTTACCAGGGCGTGCTCCAGCCGTTTGTTGACCGGCCAGCTGCGCCACTCCAGATCCTCCACCTTGTTGCCGCCGACCACGTCGCCCGCGTAGTTGGGGGCGATCTCCACCAGCCGGTCGCCCGCCTCAGGATCTTTATTGAGGACCACATCTTCCACTGCGTCGCGCAGCTCGGCGGGCAGGTCATCGTAGACCGCCAGCTGGGCAGCGTTGACTATGCCCATGTCCATGCCGGCCTGGATCGCGTGGTAGAGGAACACCGCGTGGATCGCCTCGCGCACCGGGTTGTTGCCGCGGAAGGAGAAGGAGACATTGGAGACGCCGCCGGAGATCAGCGCATGGGGGCAGGCGGCTTTTATCTCGCGGGTTGCTTCGATGAAGTCGACGCCGTAGTTGTCGTGCTCTGGGATGCCGGTGGCGACGGCGAAGATGTTGGGGTCGAAGATGATGTCCTCGGCTGGGAAGCCTACCTCTTCGGTGAGAATCTGGTAGGCGCGGGTACAGATCTCCACCTTGCGCGCCTGGGTGTCGGCCTGGCCCTCCTCGTCGAAGGCCATGACGATCACTGCGGCGCCGTAGCGGCGGCAGAGCTTGGCCTGCTGCTTGAACTTGTCGATCCCCTCTTTCATGGAGATGGAGTTGACGATGGGTTTGCCCTGCACACACTTCAGCCCCGCCTCGATGATCTCCCACTTGGAGGAGTCGATCATCACCGGCACCTTGGAAATGTCGGGTTCGCCGGCACAGAGATTAAGAAAGCGCTGCATGGCGGCGACGCCGTCGAGCATCGCCTCGTCCATGTTGACGTCGACCACCTGGGCGCCGTTCTCTACCTGGGCGCGGCAGACGTCGAGGGCCTCTTCGTACTCCTCGTTGAGGATCAGCCGCTTGAACTTGGCAGAGCCGGTGACGTTGGCCCGTTCGCCGACGTTGACGAAGAGTGAGTCGGGGCCGATGTTGAGGGGTTCCAGGCCGGAGAGACGGCACTCGGGGCGGATCTCCGGCAATTTGCGGGGCGCCTGGTCTGCCACCGCCTCGGCGATCGCCTTGATGTGTGCCGGCGTGGTGCCACAGCAGCCACCGATGATGTTGAGAAAGCCCGCCTCGGCCCACTCGGCGATCTGCTGGCCCATCGCCTCGGGACCCAGATCGTACTCGCCGAACTCGTTGGGCAGGCCAGCATTGGGGTGGACGTTGACGTAGCACTCGGCGACCCGTGATATCTCCTCCACGTACTGGCGCATCAGCTCCGGGCCGAGGGCGCAGTTGAGACCGATGGAGATCGGGCGGGCGTGGCGCAGGCTGTTGTAGAAGGCCTCGGTGGTTTGGCCAGAGAGGGTACGGCCGGAGGCGTCGGTGATGGTGCCGGAGATCATGATCGGCAGCCGCAGCTGGTCCTGATCGAATACCTGCTCGCAGGCGGCAACTGCTGCTTTCGCGTTGAGGGTGTCGAAGATGGTCTCGATCAGCAGGATGTCGACACCGCCCTCGATCAGGCCGCGGGTCGCCTCGGCGTAAGCCTCTACCAGCTCGTCGAAGCTGATGTTGCGCGCGCCGGGGTCGTTGACGTCGGGAGAGATGGAGGCGGTGCGATTGGTGGGGCCGAGTACACCGGCGACGTAACGTGGCTTCTCCGGTGTGGCATATTTGTCAGCCGCCTCGCGGCAGAGGCGCGCACCGGCGACGTTCATCTCGTAGGCTAGCTCCTGCATGTCGTAGTCGGCCATCGAGATGCGGTTGGCGCCGAAGGTGTTGGTCTCGAGGATGTCGGCGCCGGCCTCCATGTACTCCTCGTGGATGTTGCGGATCAGCTCCGGCTGAGACAGTACCAGCAGGTCGTTGTTGCCCTTCAGATCGCTCGGCCAGTCGGTGAAACGTTCACCTCGATAATCTTCTTCCGTGAGCTTGTGGCGTTGGATCATGGTGCCCATGGCACCGTCCAGAATGAGAATCCGTTCACATAGTATCGATTCAAGTTCCGGGGTAATATTGTCCATAATTGGGCCAGCCATAATGATTCACGTCGCTAAGCGTAGTCTAAAAGGTTGGGGATTATAGATCCCTGGAATGATATAGGCGACAGCAGCACCCCTTACCTTAGATGCTGTTCGCGGAATTTGGTGGTGGTGCCGCGGTGTCTTTCACCCTGGAAACCAACCTGATGGATTGGGAGTGAGTATTTTGGCTAGACAAGCCCTTCTGATAGATGATTCCAAATCGGCCCGAATCGTATTGAGCCGCTTATTGAAAAAGAGTGGCTTCGAAAATGTCACCATGGCCGAGTCTGGTGAGCAGGCACTGGAACAGTTGGAGACGATCACGCCCGATGCCATTTTCGTTGACTACTTCATGGATGGTATGGATGGCCTGGAGACCATCGCTGCGATCAAGAAGATCCCGCGTCTGACCAATATCCCGGTGGTGATGTGCACTGCCAACGAGGGCAAACGCTATGCCGAGGCGGCGGAGTCCCATGGTGCGGTCGGCATCATGACCAAACCGCCCACCAGGGAGGGGCTGCAGGAGATCATCGAGCTGGTCGATCAGGCCACCGAGGCGGCGTCGGCGGTGGCTGCCACGCCGGTGGTGGAGCCTGTGCGGGAGCTGCCCAGGGATAGCGAGAGGGTGCACGGGAGCTTTGCTATCTCGGCGGAGGAGGTGCGCAGCATCGCGCGACGCGCCACCCGTCAGATCGCCCAAGAGGTGGTTGGCGACCTGGCGGCTCAGGCGGTGGAGCGGAGTCTCAAAGAGCGGCCATTGGATGTCAATATCGACAAGCTGCGTGATGAGATCATCGAGCAGGTGAATCGGGACGTGGAAGCGATCGTCATCAAGCTCAACGATCGGGTGGTGGCCGAGGTGATTGGCACCCATTTTCGCGAGCAGTGGGCGGTCTTTTCAGAGCAGATCGCAGCACAGCTGGAGGTGTTCAAGCGTGGCGTGACGAGTCAGTTGCCCGGGCGCGAACAGTTGCTTGAGGAAGTGCTCCGTCAGGTGCCCGATAAGGGCGAGATGATCGAAGAGATCCGCAGTGTGGCCGAGGGCTCTATCGATGCCCACGCCGCAGAGACGGCGACCCGGGTCGCCCGGGAGGTCGCGAAAAACACTGCAGCCGAGGTGGCCGAGGAGCTTTTTGAGCAGCGCTTCAAGACGATGCCAGTGTCGGCGGTGGCGGCTGGCGGTAGTGGCCGGCGGCGTCTATTGATGGTCGGGGGTGGCCTGTTTCTGGTCGGACTGATCGCTGGTTTTCTGCTGCTTTAAAGGCTTGGGGTCCGGTGCAATGCCGGGCGTTCTGGGGTATTCGATAGTGATCTGGCCCTCCGCAGAGACCGGAATCTCTCTCGCCTCTCCAACCAGCTGGAAGCTGCCCTCAAGGGAGTATTGTAGAGGCAGATCGCGGTTGAACATGACCTTGCCGAAGTGGCCGACGATGTTGAATAGATCGCTGCTTGTCACTGCGGTCAGACGTTGGATGGAGTAAGGTTTGAGGATAAAAGCCAGCGGAATTTCCGCCTCGCAGAAACGACTCCCGTTCAGATCCAGGTGATAGCTGAAGCGGCGCAGCCGTAGCGGTAGTTTGCCCGGATTTCTTAGCGCCAGGGAGACGCGGTAGAGGTGCGCGGGTTCGGTCAGACTCTCCACCTGCAATCCCTCTAAGTAGACCGTGGGGAGAGGGGGGGATGCGAAACATATGCCCCAGCCCGCCAGCGCTAGAATCAGGCTGGTCAGGCGCAGCCAGGGTGTGATGAATCTCCACATGCCTCAGAGTATGCCTTGTCGCCAGGACCCCGGTGAAGCCGGGATTTCCCTTAGATAATCATTGGTTTCTGCCGGACTCCGGCGAACCGAATGACGTTATAGTGTGGGCAGCAGTGGGGGCAGGTAATGTTTGGTTTAGGTCGAAAAACAGTGATGCCAGAGCCCGAGGAGGCTCTGCCCGGACGGCGTGAGGCGATGGCAGTGGCGGACAACCACTTTGTCTTGGGCAATCCGCTGCGGGGGCCATTTCCTGAGGGGCTGGAGTTTGCCATGTTCGGGCTCGGTTGTTTTTGGGGGGCAGAGCGGCGTTTCTGGGAGTTGCCGGGGGTCTTCTCGAGCGCAGTGGGTTATGCAGCCGGATATACCCCGAATCCCAGCTATGAAGAGGTCTGCAGCGGCATGACCGGCCACAATGAGGTGGTGCGGTTGGTATTCGCCCCGGCTAAGTTGAGATACCAGAAGCTGCTCAAATGTTTCTGGGAGTCTCACGATCCAACCCAAGGCATGCGTCAGGGCAACGATCTGGGCACTCAATATCGTTCGGGCATCTATACCTACTCAGAGGCCCAGCAGCAGCTGGCGGAGGCGTCCCGCCGAGTCTATCAGAATGCCCTCTCTCAGACCGGTGGTCGGCCGATCACCACCGAGATCATCGCAGCGCCGAACTTCTACTTTGCCGAGGCCTACCATCAGCAGTATCTGGCGAAGAATCCGAACGGCTACTGCGGCCTCGGCGGTACCGGGGTCAGCTTCCCGCGGCGCTGAGCCACCTTGGCTCAAGTCAGCCTGGCCGTGAGGTAAGTGAATTCCGCGAGTGGCCAACAGTCCACGACTCCCATCCATGGGGTCGTACCTCCTGCATCCCTACAGTCGTTCGTAATAGCCAGCTATCCCCTACAGGGATGTAGGGGAGGAGCGTGAGCAGGGAGCGGTAGCTTTACGTGCGATTTGCGCCTTGAATCTGAATATTCTGAATCACAATCCATTTCGTCCAGACTGAATCAGAGGCTCCCTAACGTTTATTGCCGCATATACCCGAACCGCCGTCTCGATGCTAGCAACAGCAGGAGCAGCAGCCATGGGCTAAGTGCGCCACCGCCGCCTGATGATGCTTCATATACCTGGATGGTGACTATCGCATCGGCGGAGTCGGTTTTTCCATCGCTGACCCTGAAGCTGAAGGAGTCTGTCCCCGTAAATCCATCATTGGGGCGGTAGCTTAGATCAGGTGCGCTGCCGCTCAATGTGCCATTGGCAGGCTGGGTGACCAAGGTGTAGGTCAGGCTGTCGCCATCGGCGTCACTGCCGGTGAGAGTGATGGCGAGTGTCGAACCTGTGGTGACACTGAGCGACCGGGAGGTTGCCGTTGGAGCCGTATTGTCGGGGATCGTTGCGGTTGTAACAGCCAGGCCCCAGGGATCGCGTATGATCCCGCTTCTTCCATCGCGATCGAACGCATCGTTATCCGTGAGCGTCATGGTAATGGTGCGCTCGGTGTGGTCGATGACCGCAGCGGTGAAAGTTTGCCAAGTATCACTGCTGTCCAGTTTACGAACGATGGTGTCTTGCGGAATGCTCACCGTGGATGGAAATTGGAAGACCACGGTTGCGCTACCGGAGGGCGCTGTGATGCTGAAGTCGAATAGTCCCAGTGGAAAGTGGTAACCGTCGTCTGGAACCTCCAGATCGGTCTCATTGGAGATGGGAAGCCCGCTCTGACCGCTAGTGTGCGCGATCAGTTGCCCGTTTTCGGTGGAGATCGTCACTTTCTTTCCTGCCAGATCGTCCAGACCAAGGTCATGTGCGGTGGTAGGGGGAACAATGAACTCGAGGATGCTGTTGTCAACAGCGCCATCTCCCGTTTCCAGGGCGTCGATAACACCATCTTCATCACTGTCGGTGGGATGGTCGGGGTCGCCAATCTCCCGGACATCCGGTGCGCCGTCGGTGTCGGTGTCGATGGAATCGGGGTCAAGCCCGGCACTGCTGGCCTGCTCGTCACTCAGACCGTCGCTGTTGTTGTCGTTGACGGTCGCTTCATTGACCGTTACCGGCAGTTCAATGGTGTCACTTGCGCCCCGGCTGTCGATCACTGTCAGGATCAGGGTCTCGCTGCCCGCATTCAGGGCGTTGTAGATCAGGTCCGAGCCTTCGATGGTCGTGGTGCCCAGTGCCGATGCCGATACAGTGAAAATGTGACTGTCAGTGCTGTCTGCATCGGTAACGCCGAAATTGAGTGTCGCACTCTGGCCGGTAACGGTGACCAGCCCGTTGTTGCCCTGACGAGCCAGTACCGGTGCCTGGTTGTTTTCCGTTACCGTGATGCGCACGGTTGCTGGTTCGGAATGGTCGCTGCCATCGTTGACCGTGAAGGTGAGTTGATCCTCGCCACTGAAATCGGCATTCGGCGTAAAGGTCAGGTTGGGAGCAGTCCCGCTCAAGCTGCCGTGAGCTGGCTGTGTGACCAAAGCGTAGCTGAGGCTATCTCCATCGGCGTCGGTTCCGTTCAGGGCGATGTCGATGGCCGCGTCCTCCACGGTGGTGAGTGACTGCGCCTCGGCAATCGGTATGTCCTGGATGGCAGTGACGTTGATCGTTACGCTGGCCGCGGCTGAATCGGTAATCCCATCATTGACCTTGAAGGTGAACGAGTCTGCCCCGGCGAAGTTGGCGCGGGGTGTGTAGCTTAGTGAAGGGGCCTCGCCGGTGAGTGTGCCCTGTTGCGGAGTGCTGAGCAGGGTGAAGGTGAGCGCGTTACCTTCCGCGTCGGTACCCTCCAGCTCTATTGCAACTGGGCTATCCTCGTCAACGGTGATGGTCTGGCCAGTTGCGACCGGCGCGTCGTTGTGCTCGACAATGGTGATGTTGATGCTGACCGTAGCGGAATCGGCACGGCCATCACTGGCCTTGAAGGTAAATGAATCCACGCCGTGGAAATCGGTCGCTGGGGTATAAGTTAGGCTGGGCGGCGTACCGTTCAGTTGGCCATGGGCGGGTTGCGTGACAATCAGGTAGGTGAGTGCATCACTGTCCAGGTCGGAGCCAGTCAGGGTGATCCCTAGCGGAGTGTCCTCTAGGGCGGCCAACGATTGGCCGTTGGCAACGGGGGCGTCATTGATTGGCGCAATATTGACGTTAAAACTCTCGATTGTCCGGCCATTATCTCCATCGGTAACCGCGATCGTTACGGCGGCGGCTCCGGATGCGTTGGCGGCGGGGGTCAGCGTGATTTTTCTGCTGGCTCCGCTGCCGGAAAGCTGGAGGTTTGCAGCAGGAAACAGCTGCGGATTGCTGGATGCCGCGGTTACGTACAGATCAGCCGTTGCCGTTTCGACATCACCAATGGTAAAGGCAATAGAGATGGGGGCCTGATCCTCATCCATGGAGAGATCGGCGATCGCTGAGATGGTGGGATCGTCATTAATCGTATTGACCGTCAGGTTGAAGCTTTCACTGACGCTTTCACCATCGCTGTCGGCAACCGTTACTGTGACCACCGCCGATCCGGATTGCTGGGCGGCGGGCGTGATGCTCACCGAACGATCTGCGCCACTGCCACCGAGGGTGATGTTTGCGTCAGGCAACAGGGTCTGGTTGCTGGATGATGCGGTGACCACCAGGTTGCCTGGCGTTGTTTCAGCGTCATTGATCACGAAGGCAATGGCACCGGTCGCGCTGTCTTCATCGGTTGTGATCGCACCTATGGCGCTGATGGTGGGTGTGTCACTGATTGCGTTGATGGTAATGGCGACCGTAGCGGCATCGGAATCGGCGCCGCCGTCGTTGACCTTGAAGGTAAAGGCATCTGTGCCGTTGAAATCGGGATGAGGCGTGTAGGTCAGGTTGGGTGCGGTGCCTGACAGCGTTCCGTTAGCGGGCTCGGCGATGACCACAAAGGTCAGGCTATCGCCGTCGACGTCGCTGCCACTCAGAATAATATTGACAGCGGTGTCTTCATCAGTGGAGACCGACTGTACGTCGGCGACGGGAACGTCGGCGCTAGCGGTGATGCTAATGCTGACGGTGGCCGCAACCGAATCGTCATTGCCATCGTTGACCTTGAAGGTGAACGAATCCTGACCGTTGAAATTCAGATCAGGCGTGTAGGTCAGGTTGGGCGCGGTGCCACTCAAGGCGCCGTGGGATGGGGCGCTGAGCAGCGTGTAGCTGATCGGATCGTTATCGGCGTCGCTGCCGCTGAGGGTGATCGCAACGGCGCTATCTTCCGCCGTGGTGACTGCCTGAGCGTCTGCGACTGGCGCATCCTGGACCGGTTCGACCGTGATGCTCACACTGGCCTCGGTGGAATCGGCGCTGCCATCGTTGACCTTGAAGGTAAAGGCGTCTGTGCCGTTGAAATTCAGATCAGGCGTGTAGATCAGGTTGGGTGCGGTGCCGCTCAAGGTGCCGTGGGATGGAGCGCTGAGCAGCGTGTAGCTGATCGGATCGTTATCGGCGTCGCTACCGCTGAGGGTGATCGCAACGGCGCTATCTTCCGCTGTGGTGACCGCCTGAGCGTCTGCGACTGGCGCATCCTGGACCGGTTCGACCGTGATGCTTACCCTGGCCTCGGTGGAATTGTCACTGCCATCGTTGACCTTGAAGGTGAACGAGTCCTGACCGTTGAAATTCAGATCAGGCGTGTAGGTCAGGTTGGGTGCAGTGCCGATCAAGGTGCCGTGGGATGGGGTGCTGAGCAGCGTGTAGCTGATCGGATCGTTATCGGCGTCGCTGCCGCTGAGGGTGATCGCAACGGCGCTATCTTCCGCCGTGGTGACCGCCTGAGCGTTTGCGACTGGCGCATCCTGGACCGGTTCGACCGTGATGCTCACCCTGGCCTCGGTGGAATCGGCGCTGCCATCGTTGACCTTGAAGGTGAACGAATCCTGACCGTTGAAATTCAGATCAGGCGTGTAGGTCAGGTTGGGCGCGGTGCCGATCAAGGCGCCATGGGTGGGCTGTCCGATAACGGTGTAGGTGAGCGAATCGTTATCGGCGTCGCTGCCGCTGAGGGTGATCGCAACGGCGCTATCTTCCGCTGTGGTGACCGCCTGAGCGTCTGCGACTGGCGCATCCTGGACCGGTTCGATCGTGATGCTCACCCTGGCCTCGGTGGAATCGTCACTGCCATCGTTGACCTTGAAGGTGAACGAATCCTGGCCGTTGAAATCGGGGTCAGGCGTGTAGGTCAGGTTGGGCGCGGTGCCGATCAAGGCGCCATGGGTGGGCTGTCCGATAACGGTGTAGGTGAGCGGATCGTCTTCAGCATCGCTACCGCTGAGGGTGATTGCAACGGCGGTATCTTCCGCCGTGGTGACCGCCTGAGCGTCTGCGACTGGCGCATCCTGGACCGGTTCGACCGTGATGCTCACGCTGGCCTCGGTGGAATCGGCGCTGCCATCGTTGACCTTGAAGGTAAAGGCGTCTGTGCCGTTGAAATTCAGATCAGGCGTGTAGGTCAGGTTGGGTGCGGTGCCGCTCAAGGTGCCGTGGGTAGGCTGTCCGATAACGGTATAGGTGAGCGGATCGTCTTCAGCATCGCTACCGCTGAGGGTGATCGCAACGGCGGTATCTTCCGCTGTGGTGACGGCCTGGGGAGTCGCCGCCGGTGTGTCGTTTTGTGGCGTTACCGTGACGGTTACCGTGGCCGGGCTCGACACCGCACCAAGTAGATCTTGGACGGTATAAGTGAAGGAGTCGGAGAGGGTCTCCGAACCGTTGTGGGTGTAATCAATGGAACCATTCGGCTGTACCACGACGCTGCCGTAGGCGGGTTGGGTGGTTACGGTCAGGGTGGTGGGATCGAGTCCATTGTCGTCACTGTCGTTGCTGAGCACATCGATATTGACCGATGCCCCCTCATCCACGGTGGCTGCATCGCCCACAACAGTGGGTGGTGGGTTGGCCGATACGTTCATGGTAACGGTGGCGGTGGCGGTTCCACCGTTACCGTCGCTGACCAGGTAGGTGAATGTGTCTTGCCCGGCAAAATCCGCAGCGGATGTGTAGGTGAAGGTGCCATCTCCAAGGCTGGCTACCGTGCCGCCGTTGGCGGAAGGATTTTGAAAGTCTGAGATGGAGAGAGTATCTCCATCCTCGTCGGCATCGTTGTTCAGAACATTACCGGTGGTAGTCGCTATCCCTGAATAGGCGGCGTAACTGTCATCTGCCGTGACCGGCGTCTCGTTCACGTTCAGTACATTGACAGAAATCACCGCGGTGTCGCTGAAGTCACCGTCACTCACCTTCACATCGAGGGCGTACGATGTGGTGGATTCAAAATCAAGCGGCTGCAGCAGAGAGATTTCGCCGCTGGTCGCGTTGATGCCGAATGTTCCGCCAGCGTCGGTTAACAGAGAATAGGTCAGTGTGGCGCTGGCGTCGTTGTCACTGGCCACCACTGTGTGCAGCAGGGTCGAGACCGCTGTGTCTTCGCTGAGGTTGATGCTGGCGCCGCTCACCACCGGGGTGAATTCGTTGATATCAGCGACGTCGATTGTAATGTCCGTTGTCTCTGAATCGCTGTAGCCGTCGTTGACGGTAACACCGAGTGTGTAGCTGGTGGTGTTTTCCGCATCGATGGAGGAGTTGTCCGCTACCGTTAGTTCACCGGTGTTAGCGTCGAGCGTGAATATACCCGCCTCGTTGCCGTAGCTGATCGAAAAGGTCAGGGTGGCGTTGGAATCCAGGTCGGTGGCGGCGATCTGTCCAAGCGATGTCAGATTGGCCACGTTTTCGGCGATATCAATACGCTGTCCCGCTGTGACCGTAGGAATGTTGTTGATCAGTGTATCTTCGCTGGCCTGTGCGTCGTCGATATTGCCGCCCATCTCTGCAGTGACAGTGGCGGTGTTGCTGATCGAATACTGAAGATTGGAGGCGGTGCTGACGGTAATGCTCACATTGGCGCTGCCGGCCCCGTCGCGGGCCAGGGTGCCGTTGATGTTGCAGGTCACCGTACCATTATTATGTGAACACCCCGCATCGTCCGATTGGTAAGTGACCTCATTTGGTAGGTTGTCGACGATGGTTACGTTAGTGGCATCGAAGTCGGAGGAGTTATTGATCACCTGCAGGGTGTAGGTGAAGGTGTCACCGGGGGTGACCGGCAAGGGCAGGGGTTCGTTGTCGGTTTTGGTGAAGGAGAGTCCTGAGGCCGACGTGAAGACATAGGCGAGGCCAAATTCCTTGCCCGGGTTGTCGTCACCTGATTGCTCAAGAGTGCTGGAGATGTCGCCGTGCCCGGCTGCGCCGATAATGACACGAACACCGTCGGTCCAGACGCCGTTCGACATGGAGGCGCCAAAATAATCGCAATCGGCGTTATCCACGTCGGTGCAGCTGGCCGGCTGGTCGGAGGCGATGATCACCTGGTCATTATCATAGGGGCTGGATGCGCTGGCCCATCCAGCCGCTGGCCGGCTCCACTTTATCGATTTCTCTGGGCGTCCCGGATGGAGTCTGTTGGTGTCGCTCAGGCCGGCAACCACCATGTTGCCGTTTGGTGAGATCGAGACCGATGTGCCGATGCGATCATCGCTGACACCCGCGAGATCCCTCAGCATCAAATCCTCGTTGCGGATGCCGCTGCCGCTCCAGTCGGAGTTACTCTCGAGATACATAAAGATTGCGCCGACACTGTTTTGTGTGCCTGTGTCATAGCCACGGGAACCGGCAACGATGATGGAGCCATCCGAATTCACATCGACCGAATTACCGAGCCGGTCGGAGTATATTATTCCTGTAAATCCCATCTTGCGGGTCTCATCCATGGCTGAGACCGATTCACCCAGGTGATCCCAGTCGGCCCAACCGTTGGAGCCGCTAGGTTTTTGCCAGACATAGACGGCTCCCGCATCGTTGCCATTGCTGCTGGTGCTCAGGTCCTCATCGCCAAAGGCACCGGCCACCACCGTCGTGCCGTCGGCTGAAATCGCCACTGAGTTACCCAGAGTATCGCCGTCTTTGTCGTCTGAATCTGCGGAGGTGTCGTATACGCCGTCGCCATCCAGGTCGGTCAGTTTGGCGGTGGCGTTGAGGCTGGTCCTGGCGTTGTTGGTATAGGTGCCGGTAGTGACGTCGCTAAAATGGAACAGATAGACCGAACCGACGTTACGGCAGCGTATGCCGGAACAGAACTCATTGGGGTCCGATTGCGCGCCGTCGTCACTGGGGTCGTAATTGTCCTTATCATCCCCCCAAGCTCCGACCACGACAGTGTAGTCATTACCCCCCTGGGGATTGGCCACATCCACCGCGTAGCCGAACTGCGCCCCCGGCGCCGGGTCATTGGGCGTCAGTTCAGCGACCGGTGTCTGGCCCCAGACGCCGCCCTCTCGGACGAACACAAAGGCGCGCCCGGCCCGGCTGGTTGCGCCATTGTCGTATTTGGGGGCGCCGGCGACGATTACATCGTTCTTGATCGAAACCGCCCAGCCGAACCGCTCCGTCTCTTGGGCAGGCGAGGTCAGTTTGGCCACCTGGTTCCAGTTGTTGTTGCTGTCGATTTCAAACACAAATGCGGCGCCGTACTCACCGGTCGCCCCGTTGAGTTCGGGATGCTGATAGGCGCCAACCACTGCAGTGGTGCCGTCAATCGCGACACTGAATCCGAAATCAGCGCCTCGTTGCCGGTCGGTGTAGTCAGGCGCTACCTGTACATCCCCCTCCAGCAGTGGGTCGATGACAAGCGGATAACGTGCGTTGGAATCGTCGACACTCAAACGCAGCATACCTTCTGTGATGGCCATCTTCGCATCAAGGATGTTGCCGTCGGCGTCGAAGGCGGTCAGCTGACCGTAACTGAGTTGGACCCTGCCCTTGCTATCCTTGAATACCAGTCCTTCCTCGTCCATCTCCGGGCGCAGGTTTCCACCTAGACTCAGGTCAACCCGCAGATTTCCCGAACCAGTTTGAGCGCCATCTGGAGCGTGGCTGAGCGTAAATCCCTGTTCGACGCCAAACGCTCCGTTCAGATACCACTCGTTCAGACCATGACCATGATCGATATCCACCCGGTTGCCAGAGATCTTGATATTTCCCTTGGCAGTCGGCTGTAACGCATCTTCATAACCCCATGCTGACAGCGATAGGGTGAGTGAATCTCCCTTTGCGGTTTTCAGATCCAGCTGCTCTGGGTTAATCGTTACCTGAAAACCGTGACCGACGTTGTACAACCGTGCAGCGTTTTCCAGCGAGAAAACTTCCCATCCTGTCGGTGCAAATGGCGCGCTGCCGGCAGGATTGCCGGTGCTGGCTATTTGCCGCAACTCAGGAGCTTGAGCGAGAGTTGAGCCCGGTAGAGTTGCCTGGACCAGAGACGGTGATATGAAAGCGATTGAACAGGCAATCCCAGACAAAAGGGAAATAAAATCCTTTAGGCAGCTGTGCGTGTCACGTCGCATATGCAAGTGTTCCTTTGGAGTAAGTCATTCAAGGAGGTGGTCAGAGCAGGGTTGGTCAGGCGCTTGAGTTGAGTCAAATATGATGAACTCATACTCTGATTCCAAGTTCGTTTTGATTCCATTCGCGAATACTTTCACATTAAGGAAACACTGATCAGTTAACAGGTTTCGGCAGCCTTCCCGTTACCAGACGATTTTTTCGTATTCCGCTTAGAATAAATTGTTTTTCGAGCGCCATTCAAGAAATTGGGCCGTTGGATGCCGCTTTTTGCGACATCTGGGCGTTTTTTGGCCGTTTCCCCGGTTCAAGACGCAGCTTGGGCGCATTGTGCTCGCAAACGTAAGGCCATCACAAGATTACTCGGCGTAAAAAAGCTGTAGAACAGTGCGCTGCCCTGTTCCAGTTTCTTCACTTGGCGGCGACGCATGGCCCTCCCTTTGAGCGCTCCACGCTATGTAGCCAGCATTGCCCCATACCGATCTTTCTTTAGCGTGGAGCAGGAGCTCGGTCTGAGTGACGTCCGCTGCATTTTGTTTCTGCCGGAATTGTGGATGGCGCTATCGTGCGCTCAAATGGAGAGGAGCGGATTATGTTTGGTTTGGGGGGGCAGTGAATTCTGGTCAAACCCGAACAACACTACCGCATTCTGCAAGACGGCGGCACCGGGCGTTAGCTGCTGCAACTGATCAGCCTGAGCCAATGGCAGAATCTTCTGCTCAGCCTCCAGGCTACCGGCGATCACCTCTTCTTCGGTGATTTCGATGCCGACAGCCAGCAAGACTACATCGAAGTCTCAGTTAACAATACCGCCCCCTCTACGATCCCGAACTACTCGCCAGCCTCGCCCAGACCATGCGCGAGA
>Ga0256843_1002293_pt1 | contig 14114 bp, 31 predicted proteins | sample AlvinellametaG_FD_191572 | JGI IMG/M metagenome (GOLD analysis project Ga0256843, IMG submission 191572) | Pompeii worm associated microbial communities from hydrothermal vent at the East Pacific Rise, Pacific Ocean - Alvinella | ecosystem: Host-associated > Annelida > Integument > Unclassified ... | reverse complement strand
TTGTATTAAGTGCTTTTTTTAAATTTATGAGAGATAAAATATCAGATATCATAGAAACCTTGAAGTCTAAAATTAATGATAAAGAAGAGAGCTCCCTATCGCTTTTCCCGATGTATGCTTTTAAAGATAACTTCAAAGAGGAAGCTTCTAATTTATTCCTAGAATATCTCTATATCAATGAGGTTGAATTACTTTGTGATATTGAAAGAGAAAAATCACCTTTCTATCCTAATAAATATGAAAAAGATTTTTATAGATTAAAGAAAATAACAAACGATAGTGGTGATAAAATAACATATAAAATGTTTTGCGTTTAGTGTATTTTATTTATTGACTGAATATGCCTCGATATGCTATAATAACGCAATCTTAGCAAAGAAGAGGGTAGTGGATGTTTTATATTGTAAATGATTCTGGCATTGTCAGTAGCGGTGAAAGAATTTTAGATATGTCAAAGCTTTGTTCTCAAATGAACATGATGACTGGCAACGATGATAGAGAATATAAAATTGTTTCTGCACGGGAATATAAAAGAGAAAAGCTTTTAAAAAAATACACTTCTATCTTTGGTCTAAATTTTATATATAAACCTTACTTTAACCAAAGAATAATCACACTTACTGCAAATGGAAAAATAGATTTTTTTGTTTCAAAGGCATTTGCCGAGAGAACACTTTACAGTCAGGCAAAAAATAATGGCTTTAACTCTATAAACCTCAACAGTGATTATAATTGGTCTTTGTATAAAACAGAAGATGATATCTTAGTTGAACTGCAATATATCGAGGGTGATGTTTATTTAACATTTATATATGATGATGAGGTTAAAATGCATTATTTTCAGCAAAAAAAAGAGGCTTAGCTCTCTTTCACTATATTATATATCAAAAGAGAGGACATCCACTCTTTTTAAAGATTCCAATAAAGAAGATATCCTTTATTTGATAAATTCTCTTTAAAACCTTTCCTTACAATTCTATTATCGCTTTGTGGATGTCCTCTTTTGTGATATACATTTTTCAAGTTAAATCAAAGGTATCAAAAAAAATGAGTGTAAAAGAAATTGAAAATATTTCTATAGGTGATGAAGTTTTTGTTTTTTCTGTTCACAATACAATTTTAAAAACAGTTCAAAATGTTACAAAAAAATATGTTCTCGTTGATGGTGTTAAGTATAGAAAAAGTGATGGAATCATTCTAGGGTACAAAGCAACAGATTGTAATATCTCCTATATTCAAATACCAACAGAAGAAGAGTTGCGAAAGCAAAAAGAAATTGACTATAAGCATGAACTTGTTGAAAAGTTACACAATTTCAAAGGGTATGGGAAATTCCCTTTAAAGAAATTAGAAACGCTTTGCTCTTTACTTGGCATAGAAACTTAGGCATGGTTGTCTTTTCTATTATGCTCGTTAACATTTTTTTTGATAAAATCTACTTATGACATTCAGTAAGTCTTTAGCCTTAGAGCTAAAGCTTGAATTTTTCTATTTCCCGAATATATAACATATCCAAAACAAGAAGCTTTTTGTTTTTATTAAATTTCATAGTATTTTACTTGACATTTCTATTGTTTATTTGATATAATGTTACTATCTAAATAGGAAAAGGCTTAAATATGAGAACATTAAGAGATTATACAGAGGAAGCACACACAGCACTCTTTAAAGAGTGCGGGGCGTTCTTTGCATTTTCTAATGAACAACTCCAAGAGGGGCTTAGTAAATTAGATGGAGAAGAGGTCTCAAATTTAGGGGGTGGAATGTTTTGCCTCTCTAAAAATGTTGACACTTTCATTGTAAAAATGGAAGAAATATCAAAAAATGCAAGAGAACAATATATTAAGGATTGTGGGATAAATGCCGTAATTATGAACGAACTTTCAAACCACGAAGCACAAATATTTGGTGATATAAGTGATACCGTTGAAGCTCTTGAGGGTTATGATTGCATTACTCCTGAAATGGTTGCAAAAGTGTTTAAAGATGAGTATATGCCAATGTGTATAGAAAAAGATTTGTTTTAAGATAAGGGAAGGGAGTAGAATATATGAAATGGGTAGAGATAGCATATACAAATGTTCCAGCTAATATGTTTAGATATGAGCTAGAGGGTGTAATTTGTCGCAGCTTAGAGTCTGGTGTAAGTATTACTTTTAGAGTAAAGACAAATAAAGAGCATGATGCCCTAAAGGTTGAATACTCAACACTTGGTAAAGAGAAAATGTTAAGTCATATTGATGAGATGAAAAGCTCTTATGATTTTAAGATAGAATCTATCACAGATAGTTCATTTGTCATTACGGACATTCAAGAAAAAGTGCTTAAAGTAAGTTAATAAAGGAAAAGTCATGTCACATATAGTTACAAAAGAAGAGTTAATCAAGGCTAATGGTGGAAACACAATATCAAATACTTTAGTTCGTTCAGAAAACAAAAAAATAGTAGTTTTAACAAACATTTTATATGGCACTTTAAGATATATGGTAATTATCAATGGTGAAAAATATGTAGCAAATGGGATTGATGATGCAATCAACTATTACAATATTAAAGGGGGAGAAGATGAGTAAAATAGAATTTGGAAAATATACAGAGGTTACAAAAAGAGCTAAAGAGTTTGATAAAGAATTTTTCAATGAGTATGAAAGGGTTTTTATTTGCCCTGATGTTCATAACTTTTGGATTGCCAAAATTTTAGTAGGTATCAATGAGGATTATGAAGAGCAGGAAGATTGTGTGCTTATTGAGAGAAACAATATTGATGAGGTGAGTGCAAAACATTTAAAAATGCCTCATGGTCTTTCTGATAATGAGCTTATTGATGTGGTTCTTAAAGCAGACTCAGAAGATGGCTCAAATTGGGATGTGTTGGAGTGTGATAGTGTTGAAGATGCTATCGAGGAGCTTTCCGATGTATTTGGAGTCATTCTTGAAGACGAAGCAAATTAAAAAAAGGTAGAGAGATTATGGCAATTTTTAACAGCAAAACCATATTAAGAGCTGATGCTTTAGAAAGCATTTTGCTTAGTCCAAATCCAATTTCAAAAGAGTATCATTAGTGTCTTTTTATAAGACACTTTGTAGAAGAGGATAGCCGTATATATCTTATGAATCAAAAGCCTAGATACCTTTTGTTTTAGTAACAATAAGATAATAAAGCCTTTTTCCTATTAGCAAACTCCCTATGTATTAATTGATATGGAGTCTGCGAAATTGGTTGTCCTCTTCTACAAGGTGTTTTTAGTTGTTGTTTTCACTTTTTTCTTTTCGCTTTCTTGCTCTCCATTTAAAAAAATCAATTACAAACTTCCCTATGACTAGAGCGAATGAAATTAACAACATTATGGCAAGGTATTTTACTATGTCTTGTTCTGTTCCTCTTGAAAGGTGTAAATATTGAATACTTTCCCCTACTATAAAGAAAGAATAATAAAAAAGAATAATATATCTCCAAAATTTATTTTCCCATACCCCCACTAAAATAGCTATTGGAAGAGTTATGATTACAAGCACTATAATAACTAAACCTATAGTTCCAGATGCGTACATTTCCGCACCATTCTTTGTTCTTATTTTGTTATTTCCAATTTGCTTTTCTGTATCTAATGCATTGTTTGCTACTCCTAAAAACTTTCCATAGAAATTAATTATTCTCTTCCAATTACTTGTTTTCTTCACCTTACACCTTGTTTTTAAATTATTTTACATTATTTAGTATTAATTGAATATTATATTCTATATCTTTACGTTATACCTTAATATTTGTTATAATTTCTACAATCAGAATAAACGGAGTTTAACAATGGAATATCAAGTTGGTGAAGAAATTATTTTAAAAAATGGAGAAAGAGCAATTATCAAAAGTATAGATGGTAAAAAATATAATATCGTACTTCACAGCGGAGAATTAAAAACAATATCATCTTTACATATAAAATGTTCTGCTGAAATGTAATTGTTTTTGCATTTTTATTTATTTGCTTTTTTACTTCCAATATTCTGAATATTTTTTAGATTTATATTGACTTTATGTTTATGATTTAGATACAATATGTTTATCTAAATAGGAAAAGGAAATAGAAAAATGATTACAGATGTAAAAGTTAAAGTTTTTAATATAAAATGGGATACAGACGGGGAAGATGTAGAAATTAAAACAGAGATGGAGCTTACTGTTCCAAGTGATTGGTTTGATGTTGTGGAAGAAAAAGAAAGTGTAATTGAGCTTATAGAAGAATACATCGAAGATGAAATCTCAAACATCAGTGGTTTTTGCCATTATGGTTTTGATTGTGAAATAAAATCAAATATACCATTTTTCATTGCAAACTACTGTTCAGAAGAAAACATCGAAATCTTTCAAGATTATGATGAAGCAAAAAAGGCAAGTGCTAATGGAATGGTTTACAAAGCTGTTTTAAATCACAATGATGTTTGGTATGAAAAAGATTTAGGTGCATGGAATTACAATGACACTTTTGAGCTGTTCGTTAATGAACCAATTAGAATTATAGAGAAATAGGAAAAGGACAATAAATGAGCTTTCACTTAAAACTCAAAGAAATCTATACAGAAGAGGAACACACAACCATAGTTGACACAGAAGAGGAGATTGTTTCAATTAGTATTGGTAGTGCTTCCGATGAAGACGGCAACCCTCAAACCGTAGTTTATGCTTTCAATTCAAATGTTGAGATACACAGAGAGAATGGTACTCTTTCACTTGATGAGGTGCAAGAAATCATTGATGATTTTTATGAATTTACTGTTGAAGAGCAATAAAATGTGTAGTAAAGATTTAAAAGAGTTTATATCTGAACACAGAAAGATAGATATTGATTTTAGATTTACTGACAGTAAAGTGCTTTTTTGTCTTGTAAGTCAACAACTTATGATGTTGAAAGATGATATTGTATTTTTTATCATCTTGAATGATTTTTATGTTCAATTTTTAAATAACCCTCTTTTCCTTAGTGCAATCGCTGAAATACAAAACAGAATCAAGGCTATCGACCCAAATAATTACGAAAAGCCACTACTACATAAATCTGTTGCAAAAAATATTATTTCTTTTTATTTTCTACAGTTCCTCAAAGAGAATGAGATTGAATTGTTTTGTGAAATAGAGAAAGAAAAATCAGAGTTTTATGTAAGCAAGTATGATGATTTTAGCTCATTGGCGATGAGCACTAATTCCGACCTTGATTATTTGATTTTTGTAAAAGAAGATTCCTCTATCGGTTTTTCTGCCTCTTTATAAAAAAGTAAACTTTTTTTGATATAGTTTTTCATATATCTACATATAATAATCAAAAGATAAGGCAGTAAATGAATGGCTATATAAAAAAAATAGATAAACGAGATACAAAAAAATCTCTTCTTATTGATTCATATTTCAATAAAGAGTTCTTTTTTGATTCCCAAGAGTATCCAGAGTTACAAGTTGGTTTTTATGTTTCCTATTGGATAGACAGTAATGAACATATCACTATTAAAAAAATTCTTTACATAACACTTGAAAATCTACTGAAACACTATCCTTTTAAAATTGAGTTTGTTTCAAGATTTCTCAATGATGATTACTTGAAGAGATATGGTGATAATTATAAAATCTATCCTCATCAGTTCAAAAGAATTTTTGATGCTTGGAAACAAGAGAATGATAAAAAAGCGACACTTAATAATCCAAATAATAAAAGAGAGCAAAAAGAAGCTTTTCAAAAAGAAGATAGAAAAAATGTTCTTATTATTGACTTTATATTCTCCTCAAAAATGTTAGAGCAATATAACTATGAAAAAACAATAGCAAATATAATCAACAAATTTAAAATTGATTTTGTCAATATCATTTTGGATGACAAAATTTTAGAAAATGAAATGATTATATCTCAATTAGAAAGATTGCGAGATGAGGTTGAAAGCTTAGGTAGTGTTTCTCTTGAAATTTCACAAGTCCATGCTAAAAGCAATAAGGGGTTTAAATCTCAAAGAGCAGACATGGTAATAGCAGGTAAAATTGCTCAACATTCAAACAATGATTCTGATGTATTTTTATTTTCGGGTGATTCTGATTTTATTCCCGTTATAGAGTATTGCACAAAAGGGAAAGTGACAATAGTCTATTTTAAAAAAGGGGAAACAGATACAAGTAAGTACAGTTATCATCTTACTACATCATTGGTTGAGAACAACGACAGAGTTTTCACAGTAGATGTAAGTGATTGTGGTTTTGCAAAGAGAGGTAATTCAGAGAGTTTTCAAACGGTAGATATGTGGTATAGTTCAAACAGTTAAAAAAAAGAGCAATATACCAATATTTATTGGTGTATTGTCTTAAAATCTTGACTTTTTTATGTGTTTTTTGCTATAATAATGTTATCTAAATAGGAAAAGGCAAATCCCATGTATCACATTGTTGACGAAAACAAAAAAGTTATAGACAGTGGTAAAAACAGCTTAGAGTTGAAATTAATTTGCAATGAAATGAACAACAGACTTGGTGGCAAATGTATTGTAGTATCAGACAGAGAACTTAAAAGAGATAACCTCATCAACAAATATCAATCAGAGTTTGGATTACCGTTCACACACAAACCTCAACAAAATGATAATATCGAAAAACTTACCAAAGATGGGAAAATAGACTTTTTTACTTCAACTACCTTTATGGAAAGCACACTTTATGCAGAGGCAAAAGATTGTGGCTTCGTAACAACTCAAAAACAAAATCTTGATTATCATTGGCTACTTGTTAAGAATGAAGAGGACGGCACTCTTACAACACTTGAATATATCGAGGGTGATGTTTATTTAACATTTATCTATGATGAGCAAGAGCAAACAAACTTCTTTGTAAATATTGATGAAGAGTAAAGTGATGAAAAAGGTACAGTTACAAAAGGCAAGTGAAAGGATAGAGGTTTCAATTAGAAGTGCAGGAGGTCATAAGACCAAAGCTAAATCTGTATCACGATACTTTGCAAATAGTGGCTATGAGATAGTTAGCTTCTATGCACCCTTTTTTAGAAACGGTCACAGTGCTTGGGATGGAGAAACAAAACAGCTCTTATGGGTTCTTATGAAAGACGGCAAGATAATTTATGAATCTTCATATCCTAAAGCAACACGAAAAGAGTGTATAAGAGCTTTAGAGTATGTATTGGAGCATGGAGAGCTACCTCATCCAAACAGTTTCGAGATGGATAAGATAAAAAGAGGGTAATTCTACTTGTATTTACTTGACTTTTTTATGTATCTTTTGCTATAATATTGTTATCTAAACAGGAAAAAGGCTTAAAGATGAAAGTTTATCAAGTATATACAACAAATATGTGGCAAGATAGTGATAGTAGAGAAAACATAGGTATCGCATCAGATGTTGAAACTGCAAGAGTTTTTGTAAGAAGTGCCCTTGATGATAATAGCTCGGAGTTTAAAGTAGTTATTGAAGTGTGCAATGTTGATGAGTATGAGGGATATTCTAAATTTGAGGTCTATGATTTTCAAGATGGTTTAGAGTGGAAGTCTAATGAAAGTGATGCAGAGATTGGCTCTCTTTCAACTGTACTTCTTGCAACAGATTACTATGAAGGAACTTATAGAGTTGAAAAAGCATTGATTGATGTTGTGATTGATTCATATATGGAGTACATGGAGAAAAACAACTTAGAGGCAGAAATAGAGTATATGAGTATAGATGAGTTCTTAGAGCTTGATACAACCACAATAGACCATGTTTTATATCATGCAGAGATGATAAACAATGAAAAACTAAGAGATTTTTATAATCTCTTAAATAGATAGGAAACAAACAATGCTATCTTGCTAATTGCTGAAAAATACAATCTAAAGGAAAAATGATGAAAAAAGAAATAGTGCTGTTTACTGAGTGGTTCAAACCATGTAATACTGAACACCTGAATGGTTTTTTAGAATTTGAAAATACAGGAAGTTTTCCAAAAGGATTCTTACCTGAAAATATTCTTTTTGATGAAAATTGGCACAAAATAGCAATCTCTGATATGGCAGAACAATGGATGAGACAAGCTATAGTTGGTAAAGTAGAAGGAATACCATCTTTGTCACAAATAAGTTAAAAACAAAAAAGGACAGAAACTTATGGAACAATCAAAACTCATACAAAAGAAACACATAATAGGCAGCGACTCTTTATGTGTTGCCTTTACGAATAAGAAGAGTAAAAACATAGAAGAGGTGTTGTCTTTAAGGGATGAAATTTTAAGAAAGTTTGAGCCGTTTACAATCAGCGGCTTGAAAATTCATGTTACTCCGTCTTTCTGTTGCAATAGTGTTGAGGTTGCTCTCGACATGAGCAGTAGTAATATTTCTCCTGAGATGACTACTAAAATAATGGAAATAGCTCACGAATATTCGATACTCAAACAAAAAGAAAAAGCAAAATTTATTGAAGCGATAAAAAGTGATAAAGTCGTTTTAGAAGTGTATGAATGCACTTGTGGCTTTCATCTAGGTATTGACAGTACATATTTGGAACAAGTTGCTGAGGTGTCTATCCCTTGCCCTTGTTGTGGAAAAATGTTTATTACATCAAAAGATGATGAATGTAAAAAATAAAAAAAAGATTAGAGATAAGCTCTTAAAAGTTTATCTCTTTTATTAAAAAACTCCAATAAAACTTGACTTTTCTTCTGTTCTTCTGATATAATATTTTTATCTAAATAGGAAAAGGCAAGGCAAATGAATTATCAAGAACTAATCACTAAAATCAATAAGGACTCTTTTGCAAAAGGCTACGATGTGAGCTTCCTACAAGACAAATGTGTCGGCTATAGAGATGGAGCAGAGAGATTTGAAAAAATCGTAGCAGGTGATAAAAAATTGTTTGAAGCAATAGAGCAAAACATGGCAGAGATACAAGAGCCTATTGATGGTGACTTCGTTGAATATGAAGATGGAAAATTTGCAAGAATCTCAACATGCAGACACAGCAGAAAATTTCAAATTTCTAACAACATCGGAATATTTGTAAGTAAAGATGGCTATACAAGTGCAAGCGGTTGTACTTGGGATAAAGACTTTGATTATATAGAGAAAGATAGACTAATCATAAGTAATCTTATTCCTTTAAGCAAAACACTAAAAGGAAGATGTTGGACTTTCAGCGGTAACGATGCAGGTGCAGGCAGAGGCATTTATAGCGAAATCAATTTTAAAGTTTGGTTACTAGGTTAGCCAAACTCTTCACACAAATAAAGTAAAAAAATAAAAAGGACGGAAATTATGGAAAATCAAATCACAAAAATTTTAGGAACTTCTCTTCATTCAAAAATCTCTAAACTATATGAAGAGAATGACTCTGCAATTTTAAAAACATTTGGTGTTTATGCACACAATAATAATATAGTCATTATTATTAGTGATGATATTGAAAATTCAAAAAAATATTTTGAAAAAGATTTATCTGAAAACTTGTGGCTTTGCGACTCTCAAGAATATATAGAATGTGACAAATGTCATCTAATCTTTTCAATTGAGGAGACATCTGTTGTTGATGGTGAAATATTTTGTGAAAGCTGTTTATTAAAGGAAGAATAGAAAAAACTTATAAAAAAATTATAGATAGAGAAAATTTAGAAAAATAAAAAGGATGGAAGATGTTTGATAAAAAATTTGAAGAGAAAGATGTGCTAGTACATTATTTTGACGAAGATGGTAATTTACTGCATGTTTGGGAAACTGATGGAGTAAAAGCAAACAATATGGAAAATATCAAAGAGGCAGTTTGTTCAACAGGTCTAGTTGCAAACGGTCAAAGAGTCGGTGTAGAAATCAGCTTAGATGAAATAAACATGTTGGCAACCGAGCCTTTTTATAATGAGTATATTACAATATAAAAAAACAAGAAGGACAAAAATTATGGAAAAAATCATCATTAATAATACTGAAATCGGTTCATTAAATTATCTTGACGGATTTTGGAAAGCAAAACCAAGTAGCGATAAGGTTTGTCGGTTTGCAAAGAAAGAAGAAGCAGAACTTTATATAAAACGAGTGTATAAAGTAGACTCTAATATGGATAAAATTAAAGAGGTGCTCAAAAAACATCATAACATTACTGATGTTAAAAAAAATAAAATTAAAAAAGATGAAGTAGTTTTTGTTTTGTCTGGAAAGTTTAAAGATACAGATATGATAATAGAATTATGGGCTAATGATTATACTGTTGATATTCACCCTAAAAATATTTCAAGATGGAATAAAGATACTTCAAGTTGGCACGAAGGAGTATTTCGTGGAACTCTATTAATGGAGGGTGAAGATGGAAATAGATAATTTAACAAACCTATTAACAAGAAATGTTTTTGAAAAAGCAAATAAAACCTCATCAAAAACAGTCAATAAAGAGAAAAATAGGTGCTTTGTATATTAATAAAATATTTTTAATTGGCAAAGATTAAAAAAAGTATAACAATACTAAATCATTTACAAGAGCATAATAGTAAGTCTAAAAAGATAAGTAAAGATTTGAAAATCTTAATAGATGATGTTTTACCATCAAAAGAAAATTATTAAAAAGCGGAAGCAGTATATAAATATAAGCTTTCTGATGATGAGAAACAAGATATAGAAAAAGATATACTGAGATATATCAATGCGTATCCATCACTATCTAAATATTTTGATATTTAACACTTTACTCTTAGCCTGTATTGAGACCTGATGAGGTTAAGAGTTAAAACAAATACTTCATATTTTCCTTTAAAATCACTTTTTTCTATCTTTTACTATTGACATTTATGTATTTTGTATGCTATAATAATGTTATCTAAATAGGAAAAGGCTAGACAATGAAAAATGAAAAACTCAAAGAAGAACTTCTCAAAAAAAGAAGCTGGTTAGTTGCAGAGGCAATAGAACTCATAAGAAGTTGTAAGGGTGACGATGGAGCTGAAACATTTATTGAATCATACAGAAAATATACAGAAGACCCATTTGATTCTTTTTATGACAGCAATGTTTTAGCTACATTTGTAGATGACATAGAAGAGGAGGAAGAAGATGAAAGCTGAACATGAAGCAATGTTAAAGAAAATAGTAGCTGATTCTAGCTATGAAGTTGGTTATGATGCGGGCATGGGCTTGGTATTAGAAAGCCCTAAAAGTTTTGCGTCTAACTACAACTCTAAGAACGATTATGTTCTATACCACAACAAGCAAATCGTTGATATTAAGGAGCTCTCATGAATAAATTTCTTTATGGACTACAAGCAAGACCGTTTAGTGCCGACCCTGCACTATCTTCACACGGTGTAAACTTTATACCACTTGAAGAGGTATCGGATGAGTCTATCACCTCTCTAGGTAGAGCGGTTAGACACGGTGTAATCTCAACAGTAGAGCCTTTATCTGATGATGTTATACAAAAACATGAGCTTGTTGATATTCAAAAGCTTTTAAATGCACCACTGAATAAGGTAAAAGATACTATTGCATACCTCATCACACATTCAAAAGATGATTTGTACTTAACAAAGGCGTTTTACAACACAATCGGCATGACAGAAGATGAGTTCATTTCTCTCTTATGCGAGCATGGTTATGAAAGTGAAGTTGCACTTTTTAATGAGGTGTCAAAATCTATTGAAAATAAGGGGTAACAGGTGAAAAAAAATATCAGACATTTAGGTAATGCTATCGTAAAAGCAAAAGAAAAACTTGAAAATATTGCTAAGAAAAAAGGAATCTCTGAGAATTTCGGTCAAAAAGAAGTTGAGAAGCTGAGAGATACTTATATTGATTCAACTGATTATTCATCAGAAATGAGTCACGCAGAAGCCCAGATTGATTCTTTTGAGTCATGGTGTGCCAATTACTCTTTATAATATTTTTTCTAACTAAAAAGCAAAAAAAGGATTAGTTGTGAATAAAATTATTAAAATATGCCCTCATTGTTCAGGTAGTATTGATGGTGAATACTGTTCTGCCTGTGGATGTAAAATATTAGAGTCAGAGTGTATAATAACCACTCCAATAAACAAGCCTAAAGTAAAAAGTGAAGAGTTTCTCCCTTTATATAAAATAAATGGTAGAGAAATCTACTTTACAGCACCTCGTGAGATAGAACCATTAATTCCGTCACATGAATATTTTACAATAGAAAAAGAGTTTAGTAATAGGCACTTAAAAGAGCCTATAAGCTTTAGAAAAGTTTCTGTGTCTGATGCAATAACAGATGTTTGTCCATATCGTATAAAACAAATCATAGGTTTTTAGAAAAACAAAAAAAAGGTAGTATAAAAATGAATTCAAAAGAAAGAGAAGCTGTAATTTCCGCACTGGTGAAAAAAGACATTTGTGATATTGTTGAATCGCATAAACATAAAGACTACTCTTTTTTAGATAGTGTTTTAAGAGGAGAATCTTTTACTCCCTACAGTAAACTATCCGATGAAGACCTCATCAAAGAGTACAAGGAACAATTTGGAAGTGTTTATGTTGAGGTTGGCGGTTCACACAGAAAAGTTGTTGTTTAGTCTGCAAAAAACATATTTTTTTATAATTTACTTGACAATTATATATAAAATAATATATAATGTTGTTATCTGAATAGGAAAAGGAAGACAACTATGAAAGCAGATTTTACAGAGAAAGAATTACTCCAATTTAAAAGATTGGTAGCAAAAGTAACAAGAGATAAAGAATTGCAAGATTTTGCAGAGATTAGCTACTTAGAGGCGATTAACCTCAACAAGAAACTAACCGATATTTTAGAGGGCAAACAAGTTGATTGTGCAGATTACCGTATTGGTAATGAAACTTATGTTCTAGTCAATAGTGTTGAGGTTATCATCCCTGAAAATTTCGATTTTGAAGAGGCAGGACTTGGATACAGAATTGAAGAGAGAAAAGAACTTATCGACAATCTCATCTCTTGGATTGCAGAGGCAAACGATAGACCAACAGACCAGCAAATGATGAAAGATGATTTGAAGTACCTTATGGAGCTTGAAGACGATTATGTTTTTAGTAGTTATATCACTAATGAGTATATCGCTTGTAGTGACAACAAAGAGCGATTTATTCAAATAGCAGAACAGCTTAGAGTCATTATAGATGAACTTTAGGCAGTAATAAAAAAACAACAAATAAGGAAATAAAATGTCAACTACAAAAAAAGAAATTATGGATATGTACTCTTTTTTAAGAGAGAATAACAATTCTATTCCAAGCGAAGCATTGGAGTTTATGAAAAATGCTTGCCTAGAGAAGCTTGAATCTTTTGAGTTTTCAAATATTGCGGTAAAAACAAACATTAAAAAAAATGTACTAAATCATACTGTAGGTTCATGGGGAAGTAATGAAACATTTGTTTTTTGCCTCTCTCCTGATGTTAGTTTTGAATTTGAAGCAGGTCAAATCTATCGAATTTCTATTTTAAAGTTAAATAAATAAAAGTACAAAATTATACAGGAGAAAAAAATGGATAACACCAATAACTACAATAACAGTACGGACACTTTTCAATTTTTAATTGAGGTATTCTTAGTATTTATATATTTAGCAATATGCTTAATGATGCTGTCTAATGCCTCTCATCTAAGAGATTTTGAGTATATTATTTTTAGTCATGGAGCTATTCAAGTTTCAATGCTTGATTTAATTGTTATTTTTGCCGTATTTGGTATTAATTTCTCTATTTTCACTTTTTTGTTTCCAAAGGCAATCCCAATGTTTGGAGCTTTAGCTTTTATGTTAACACAAATTCTTTTACTAATAAAGACTTTGTAGCTTCTAAATAGGCAATTATATAACAAGTGAGATACTTCTTTTTCACTGCTTTTTGTTACACTCACAAATAAAGTAATACACAAAAGCAGTAGCCATACTATCAAAACCTCAACAAATTAATAAACTCATTTCATTTTGTGTATTATTCCCCACTCTTTTTTAAAGACACACTATACTAACTTAAAATTTTTACAAAAAGGTTTACATTATGTTCAACTTATTCAAGCCATTCAAAAAGAGAATCACCGAAGAAGAAAAAATCGCTTTTCTAAACGACCAACTTAGCAATATCGTTTTTGATATGCTTATTGAGAAGCCCGAAATAATCAAAGAGTATAACA
>Ga0256843_1002292_pt1 | contig 14119 bp, 15 predicted proteins | sample AlvinellametaG_FD_191572 | JGI IMG/M metagenome (GOLD analysis project Ga0256843, IMG submission 191572) | Pompeii worm associated microbial communities from hydrothermal vent at the East Pacific Rise, Pacific Ocean - Alvinella | ecosystem: Host-associated > Annelida > Integument > Unclassified ... | reverse complement strand
AGGTTTAAGTTGGCAAACTCTTCTCTGAGCGCATTCATATCTTTTTCATTCATTTTTTACTCTCCTATTAGTAACGGGATATCATCCGTATCGATCTTGGCATCGAACCATCGGTTGGCAATAAGCATCATCTTTGCAACAAAAAGTATCTGATCATCGAGGAATTCCGGTTTGTCAAAGAGTGCCTTGGCATCATCATCGAGACAATATCCGTAGATCTTTCCCTCTTTGACCTCAATGAACTCTATACGCCCTTCTCTTTTTGCAGCATCATTGAGCCTATCACAGTAACTTACCGCTTTTTGCCCGAACTCTTTTTCGATCATCATCCTGTCCACTTTCGACTGTGCTACCGAGCTCATGGTAAAGTCAAAATGTTCATCGGTAATATTCAGTGCGATCGCCGTTGCATTGATGCCGTTGTGTTTGAGTATCTTGTTGAAATATCTTCTGGTGTATCCTGTCTGGGCATTGTAGCCAAGAATGGTACAGAGTCCTGTGTCGGGTTTTATTTCATACGGCTGCATTAGGAAAACTCCTTTGGAGTTTTTAGTGAATAATGAATAATGAATAATGAATAGTATCGGTTTGCATTGCTTTGCAATGCCTCTTTCAACAAAAGCTTTTCAGTGAAAAGCTTACCGTCATTCCTCATTATCCCGTTACTCATTAGAATCCTCACTCCTCATTTTTATTGCGTTCTCATGCAAGAACATTGCCTCTTCCTCTTCTATCTGACAGCGGGGGCAGGTCTGCTCTCCGCCAAGGTAGGTGAAGGGGTTTCCACACTCGTTACAGCGTTTGATATTGAACGTTGCCAGTGTACGTTGGGTCGGTTCAAAAAGCTCTTTGATCTCAAAACCGGGTTGAAGCTGTATGGCATCGGGCTCACACACATCATGACAGAGATGACACTTGACACAGAGCATTGCATCGAAATTGATCAGAGAGAACTTCCCGTTCGAACTCAGTGCGCCCGTCGGGCAGATACGGTAGCATATCTGGCAGTTGTTACAGCGCTCATCGACGAACTTCTGGGAAACGAAGCTGACATCCTCTTGGGCAAGCACTTCATACGCTTCGGGTCTGTCGGTGTGTTTGAGCATCGTAAAGAGTATCTTACGTTTATCGGGAAGATGCTTGTCTTTGATCTTCTGTGTCATCGATGCATCGATCTCAAAGTGGTGTAGCTCTTGGGCTTCTACGGCATCATCAAACTCTTTTTTGTGTTTGACGACCCCTTTGAGGGATGTCGTATTACGCAAAAAGTGCCTTCTATCAGAAACCACTTCCTCCTCTTTTGCACGCTTGTGCTCAATAGTATCTTCAATATTGACCTGAAGCTGTTTATCACAAAAGCTTGAGAGGACGAAGTTCGCCTCTTCGATCCGTGAAGCGATCACACCAAAAAGGTGGCTTTCTCTTTCATAGTCGTGCAGATCGAGCGTAATAGGCGTTTTACTTCCCAAAGCAAGTGAGATCAAATGCTCTACGCTAAGTACGGAGAGACAGGGAATATTGATCTTTCGGGAGATGAGTCGTACTTTACTCTCAAGAAAGGTAAAGAAGAACTCCGTAACAGAAAAATTTGAGAGCGAAAAAGCCTCCGTGGGACATGCCCCTACACAAGCTGCCGCTTCCACACTCGTTCCTTTGGCAAAGGTCGGAAGCTGCTCCTCTATCTGTACCAGTCCGTTACTTGCATCGACACACTTGGTACACTCGGAGAGCTTGCTTGTCGCTCTGACACAGTGTGCTACATCAAGATGAAGTCTCATCTAACCCTCTGTCGTTTCACAATGCTGTTTGATCTGTGCCGTTACGTACTCAAAATCACTCAGCAGAAACTCCAGCGTCAACTCCGTACCATCATGATAGAGCGGGGTACGTGACTCTCTTTTGGCATTAATGAGGAACATCGGTGCCCACTCAAGCAGATGCTCACGCAAAAAGGCATACTGTACTTGCAGAAGTTCGCATACCCCCTCTTTGTCGTTGGCTTCAAGTGCTTTTTTCTGTGCATCACACAACATATACATGAACTCAAGCTCAACCCCGATATGGTCCGCACTGACCACACGCGCCGATTCCAATTCGACCCTAAAATCCAATGTGTTGTAGAGTTCGATCACAGGGTTGTCACCACCACTCTCTACCATCTGGTCATCACGTGTATAAAAACTCTCATAAGGGACAAGGTGCATCAAAAAGAGATTGGCAAAATCGACATTGTAGTACTGCTCGATCAGATCCTTACGGCTCATCTCCTTTCGCTTCGACCAATCCCGATAGTTGGGAAAGAGCGCCAAAAGGTTCGCATCCGCTTCGATCTTCTCCAAAAAGGCATCGTCCACCTCAAGCATCATCAGTCGTGAGATCAACGCATAGAGCGCGATCCTGTTGTCAATATCTTGTTTCATCTCATTCATCTGTACTCTTTCTGTTTTGCTATCATTATTTTTTTATATTGGCACTATACCACTTTCAAAATAAAATCAACGATTCGATTTTAAAAATGGTAACACCAAGGCGGAAGGGCCGCCTTTGATGTCATCACTACCCTTTCAGGTTCACCGTATAGGCTTTAAGTGTCAACGGCACTGCCGGACGCTTCATATGTACCGGTCGTCTGAGTTTATCGTTGGCATTGAGAGGACGTGTCAGTTTGTCCCTCCATGCCTGATAGACCTTCATGTTGTTCTCATAGTTGACATAGATATCACCGATCTTATCACCGTGACCGGCTTTCTCGATGCTTACTTTCTGATGCCATGCATGGTTACCTGCGATCGGATCAGGATGTGAAGGCGCTACGGCATTCTGCCAAGAACCGCTCAATCCGTCCCACCAGATGTTGTCAAGGTCTTTGTTGAACTCTTTGAACTGCCATGTATCACGGCGTGCTTGCATACCTTCATCGAGCCCTTGTTTTGGCTTGAGTGTTCCCACTTTACCGTCCATGGTCATCTCATAAAGCGGCGCACCCAGTCCCATGACACCAAGCTTATGCTCGAATCCTGGGATCTCTACGGCATTTTTGAGCTTCCAACGACCCGCATGGTGGGAACATGCAAGTACACCTGGCATTGTCGCTTCCGTTGGTACAGCCATTGCGATGAAGTAACCCGACTCAAGTCCTGAGACCGTATCGGTGATGGTCACTTTGATCGCGTCGCCACGCTTGATACCAAGACGCTTCGCATCTTCGGTATTGATCCATACAGGGTTGTGGTTCTGGCTGATCTCCATAAGATGCTTGGAGTTGACCGAACGCGTATGGATGTTGTACGGCAATCTAAATACCGTGTTGAGCGCGAACTCATTGTCTTTTTTCATGAAGTCGTGGTGAACCTGTGTGACGACATGGGTCATCTCACGACGTTCTTTCTCGTTCTTCGGATAGATAGGGATCGCATACTCAGGCCACTTCCACTCTTTGAACCACTCCGAGTAGAACTCAAGCTTCTTAGAAAGCGTATGGAACCCTTGCATGATCTCACCGTCTATCTCGACACCGATGGCTTTTTTACCACCGAATACATGGTCGTCTACCAGAAGTACACCGAACTCATCTTTCTCCACTTCACTCGCATCATACTCATGTCCGTGTGCGATGTATTTATCGCCTACTTTCTTGAGCGGACGCTCTTGCGGTTTATAGATATGATCCTCTTCGAGCCATGTACCCATATCTCTCATCATCTCATAGTTCGGATACTTCGAGTTAGGGTAACGCTTCTTCGCCTCTTTTCTTAGGTTCGGAAGCTTGTCAAAGGCTGCTTGGTACCACTCAGGAATGGTCACCGCACGGCTAGGATCCTCTTTGGATGCCCAGTATTTTCTCACACCGAGACTTCCGTCAGGGTCAACATGGTGCACCATGATGTTCGCCCAGAACTCAACCTCTTCCCAGATCTCACCCAGACCCGCTTTGATGTGCGCTTCAAGTGTCGCACGTGTCGGATCTTTCGGCTTCCACCCCATCTTCTCAAGTGCCACTCTCAGTGCCGGGTTACGGAACGAGAGCCAGCGAGAGGGCTGTGTCGCTTCAGAGTGCTGGTCGTGACGCTCACCTGCAAGTCCTACAGGCAGAATGTAGTCACAGTACCAGTTTGTCTCGGACCATGTCGGCGAGAGGTTGAACGGCAGTTCGATCTTATCTTCACGCTTCAATGCTTCGATCCATCTAAAACCGTCCGGATTGATCCATACAGGGTTGTACATACGCGGGATCCATACTGCCAGTCTGTCAGGTACGTTCAATCCCTTAGCGTTCCACTTGTTCCTCCACTCGTCATCAAGAAGAAGATGCGGCATGATGTGTGACATCTCATAGGTCGAGAGCGGATACTCAGGCGGCCATGCGATCTCGTTCCAAACATCGACACGCGGTGGTCTCTGCCCCGCTTCGGTCGCCGCATCACCCTTACCGTTAACGGAGATGACATGCCAGTGGTGTAGTCCGACACCACCGACATCACCGGCCATCGCACCACGAAGTACGAACGGTAAGAAGGCACTTCTTGCGATCATCCATCCGCCTTTGTGACCGATCGGTCCCGCTCTCCAGATGTAAGTAGCGACCCTTGCTCCCGCATCGATGAACATCTCATAGAGCTTCTCTACGATACGCGCTTCCACACGACACTCTTTGACAACGAAGTCAAGGGTATACGGCGAGTACATCTCGGCGATCATCGTAATGAAATCCTCATAGCTGTCACCTTTTGGAAGAGACTTGATGTATCCTCTTTCAACAAGGTAAGAGAGGTACTCTCTATCTTTCATCAATCTGTCCCAGTTGACCCAATTCTTCACGAAGTTATGATTTACAAGGCTCTCACCGTTGATCCCTTTTTCGTTCAAGATACGGTTTGCAAGGTAGAGATAGAGTGCCGTCTCCGTTCCCGGCCATACCGGAACCCAAAGGTCCGCCATACCCGCAGAGTTGGACATACGAGGGTCCATAACGACAAGCTTCGCACCTTTCTTACGCGCATCGGCGATACGACCAGCCGCTTGCTGGAAGTAGTGCCCCGCATCAGCTGCATGAGAAGATTGAAGGAAGATCAGCTTCGCATTCGACCAATCCGGAGAGTTACGATCGTCGTTCGTCCACTGAATGGTACCTTCACGCGCACCTGCCGAACAGATGTTGGTGTGAGAATCGTATCCGTCACATCCCATTGAGTGCGGTACTCTGTGACCGAACCCGTTCTCGTTCGGACGACCGACATGATACATAATGAGCTTTCTTGACATCTCATCACCCTTTTTCAAGGTGTCATGCATCTTCTTACCGATAGTCGCCATCGCTTCATCCCAAGTGGTTCTTACCCACTTTCCTTCCCCTCTTTTGGAACCCGGAGCTCTTTTTAGCGGGAAAGGGATACGGTCGGGATCGTACATCTGTGATTGGGTCGCATACCCTTTGGCACAGTTACGTCCGCGTGAACCTGCATGAAGCGGGTTACCCATATATTTACGAACCGCAAGCTGTCCGCCTTTTTTATAGGTGGAGAGATCGACCCATGCGGTCAGACCACAAGAGGCCTCACAATTCGAACATGCCGTAGGTACGAGCATATACTCGATCGCTTTGATCCCGTCAGGGTTCTCTTCGCTCTCAACGCCGTTACGTCCCGTACCGCCACGCTTCCAGTCATTCCCGTCAAGCTCGGTAAAGCTATCCCACTCTTCGAGCGGCGGATAGAACGAAAGGGTCTCAGGTGTCGGAGTGAACTTCCCTTCTGCATTTGCCGGTGTGTCTGCAATGGTCTTGAATACACCTGTTGCAAGAGAGGCTCCTGCAACCGTGTATGCCGTTCCTTTTAAAAAGGTTCTTCTACTCTCTACGAAAGTAGGCTGTTCATTGTTTACTTTAGTCATTCATACCCTCCTTAACTCAACGGTAGCATCTGTGGAATTTTAAGCCATACATCTTTTGCCATGTAGAGCCCGACCAGTGCCAAGATCGCTGTAAATCTCAATAGTGTTTTATTGTCACTTTTCATGTTGCTCAGTGCCAAGAAGAACGGGATCACGAATCCTAGGATCATTCCGAACCAGAACTCCGCATTGTACTCACCGCCTGCATGCACATACGCCAGTGTCGCTTCCGCTTCTGCCGACTTGAATGAGAAGAAGTACTCACCCATATACATCAAGAAACTGAAGAATGTCGCGATCGCCAATACCATCGCAAGGTCACGTCTTGCCTCTTGGCTCCAGTTCTTGGAGACCAAAATAAGCGCTGCCGAACCTGCAAGCAGTGCCGCCCACATCATCTGCATCACTTCCGCAGGTGCCTGCCAAAGCTCACGTGCGCTCGACTCGGCCATAATGATAGCCGTATAGAGCGTTACGGGGATCGCCAAGAAGACAACGAACGGGAACACCTTTTCATAGAAAGGTGAAATACTTCTGATCTTCTTTGCGAACGGACAGTGACGTCTGACATCAGGGAAGGCATCTAGCCCGCCAATTAGCATCAATAGCGTTACAAGTCCCGTAAAGAGTGACGCCATCCAAGCCCCTACCGTAATGGCAGATGTCCAGTGCGGATGCAAGAAGATGTTGATCATTCTATACGGCTGGTGCAGATCGACCAGTGTAAAGAGCAAAAAGATGTTCAAGAAAATGAACGAGATCAACGGCATGACCCATCTGATATTGGGCATCTCATCTTTTTTATGTCTATAGAGCAAGAACGCACCGACCAAGATGACCCCTGTACCGACAGACTTCGCCCACATGTTCAGTGTGATCATCCAACCCCAAATAATACCCGGAAGTGCCACATCCAGTGTCACCACCGCTTGTGTTGCGTGAATTGTATTCTCTACCATCTTAGTGACCTCCCTCTTCTTCATGTGATCCATGGGCATTCATATCATTCTCGAAGTCCATGAAACTCTTATTGTCCATCTCTCCATGTGATGTGAACGGAGCAAGGAATCTGTCAAGCACACCGTGGTTCTTATCACCGATCGCATCAAGATGTGTGATCTTGTTAAAGAGACTGTACCCTTCTATACGCTGATGTGCCAACGGATTGAGCGTCTGTGCCCCACCACCGACATAGAAGTGTTTAGGATTGGTATGCTTTTCAGGTTTACGTACCTGAACATCCCCCTGATGCGCCATGATATACTGTGAAATATGGCTGGTGTCATCCTCGATATCACCGAAGATATTCGCTTCGACAGGACATGCGACCACACATGCAGGCATCATACCGCTTTCGATACGGTGCGCACAGTAGGTACACTTATCCGCCGTATTGGTCTCAGGGTCCATATAGATCGCCCCGTAAGGACATGCCATCATACATCCCGCACACCCGATACAGCGTGAGTTGTCGACATTGACGATCCCATTTTCAAGATAGTGCAGTGCAGAGACCGGACAGATACGCTCACACGGTGCATTCTCACAATGGTTACAACGTAACGGGGTAAATGATCTTGACGTATCCGGGAATGTCCCGATATCGATATATTTGACACGTAAACGCCAAGAGCTGAGCGGTACTTCGTTTTCCACTTTACAAGCGATTTCACAACCTTTACAACCCATACACAGGTTCAGGTCGACTAAGAAACCAAGTTTCATACTTCCTCCTTAATGATTTTTATCTTTACCAAACCAATTTCCAAATTTTGTAAAATAAGTTTGAATAATACACTTAAATTGTAATACATAAAATGTTAACTTCAAATGATTTTTGGCGTATCACCGCTTTTTTAGAGAAATATGCCCGATTTCACACGATTTGGGAGAATATGATCAACGAACCTCAATCATTCTCATTCAATATATCAAATAAATGAATGGTTGACGTTTTTGGGAAAGCTTGGGAGTGGTTTCTTCGTCAATCATACCCAAAAGGCTATGATGATGTCGCTTTTGAGAGACAAAAAGAGAAGGCAGACCCCTCCCCTAAAGTGCTTTCGATGTGTAGAGAGGTATCATGTAGTTGAAGAATGGTCTTGACAATAGAGAGTCCCAGCCCCATAGAGTTATCCCAGTTATGCGTACCTGAACGGTAAAACTTCTTTGTAACCTTCTCGATATCGGACTTACCAATACCCACACCGTGATCACGCACACGAATACATCCATCCTCCTCTACAAAGACCTCGACATCGGATTTGGAGTACTTCAATGCATTCTCAATAAGGTTCTTCAAAACGACCTCTATCAAAGTACGGTCCGCTTCGACCATAACCGAAGTGCCTAAAATGACGATCGTACGCCCTTTGTACTTCTCTTCCAGTGCACTTTTGACCTCTTGGGTCAATGCAAAAAGATCGAAACGGCTCTTATGCAAGGTCGCCTCACCGCTTTCAAACTTGTTCCAGAGGATCAAACGGCTTAGAAGCGATTCGATCTTCTGCCCGTTATTGTAGATCTTCTCCAGAAATTTCCGTTGCAGTGCAGGAGGGATATCGGGATCTTCATAAAGGGTCTGGGAGTACCCCATGATCGATGCGATCGGATTACGGAACTCATGTGCGATCGCAGAGAGCATATCGGCACGCTGACGGTTCTTAAGCTTGAGCTTTGCATTGTATCGCTGTTTGATCTCTTCACGCTTTTTCGCCTTTTTCAACGCTTTGATCAGATAGCGGTTGAGCTCATGGAACTCTTTGGTGAAAAAACGTGCTTTGTAGTCGATATTATCGACCTCTTCAAGGTTCTTGAGGTAGGTGTTGATCGTCATAAGCTCTTTTTGCATCCGTCTTGCCCCACGGTAGATCGCATAGATCAGTACGGCAAAGGTCGTTGCAACGAAAAAGGTAGAGAGGAAGATAGCTTTGGATGGCAGATCGAAAAGGTTGATCGCAATAAGAAAAAGTATAAAGAGGATCGCCACCATACTGATAAGGCGTGACATCACGTACTCGGTAAAGTGCGGACGTTTTGCCATATCATCCCTCCTTGGCTAGAATGAGGCGACTACGGTACGAAAGACCTCGTAAAGTCCTTCTACTTCTTCAATGGAGGTACGTTCGTTGGGTGCGTGGATCGTATCGTTAATGACACCGAACTCCACCACATCGATACCGAACGCTCCCATAAATCGGGCATCGCTCGTACCGCCTGCGGTCGAGAGCTTTGTCTCTACACCCGTTACGTCAGAGATAGCTTTTTGCATCTTCTTGACGATCTTCGAATCACGCTTGGTCACGAACGGGTAAGAGCCTTGGGTCAATGTCAACTCAAAGTCTAAGCCTTCGAGCACTTTTTCAATGTGTGCGCGTACCGTCTCTTGGGTCGTCTTTGTCGAGTTTCTCACATTGAACATCAGCTTAAGCTCACCCGGTGTGACGTTGGTTACTTCCATCCCTCCGCGGATGTCGGTAATGACCATTTGGCTCGGTGCGAAATCCTCGTCACCCTCATCCAGGTTCACACCCGCAAGCTCCGCAAGCCTCGGTACGATCTGATGCACGGGATTGATCGCTTTTTCAGGGTACGCAGCATGCCCTTGTTTACCGTGAACGGTCAAGTAACCATTGATAGAACCGCGCCGCCCTATCTTGATCGCATCACCAAAACGCTCTTCACATGTAGGTTCCGCTACCACACAGTAGTCCGGTAACATCCCTATCTCTTTGAGGTACTCCAGCATGATCACCGTACCATAGGTCGCATCACCCTCTTCATCCGAGGTCAGAAGCATCGAAAGTGTACCGTTAAAATGCTCCGTATTGCGCAGTGTCTGAAGAAAAGCGGCAACACCGCTCTTCATATCCTGTGCTCCTCTGGCATAGATCTTCCCGTCCTTGATCATCGGTACGAAAGGATCGCTCTCCCACTTATCACCGGGAGGTACCACATCGACATGCCCTGCAAAACAGAGATGGTCACCTTCTCCAAAACGTTTATACATAAAGAGGTTCTTGACCCCGCCTCTATTGACATGGATCACTTCAAAACCGGGAAGGTAGGATTCGATGAATGCCAAAGAACCGGCATCATCTGGCGTGATGGACTCGAAACTGAGCAGTTTCATAAAAAGGTCTATCAGGTCCATAGGCACATGATCGCGCGTCTTTGTCTCTCTCATCTTGACTCCCCCTGATACGATACTATCTTTCAATACTGCCGCGATAGGTCACGATCCCGCCGGCATGGTTGATGGCACGATCGAACCCGTTACTTTTGAACACATGCTGCACTTGACCGCTACGGTTTCCCGTACGGCAAGTAAAGATCACTACTTTCCCCTGAGCGCTGTTAAAGAGCTCTTCCGCCCATTGCTGGAACATCGATGTCGGTTTCAACATATCGACCCCCGCAATATGTCCCATCTCGTACTCCATATCCTCACGGACATCAACAAGCAGAAAATCCGCTTCGCCTTTCGCTCTGGCATCCAGAAGTGCTTCAAGCTCTTCAGAGTTGATATTGTCTTTGTTCAATAGTTCATGCATTGGTTCGGCTTTCCTTCAAAATAATATAGTGTGACGATAATATCCCACGAAAAAATAGCCGACATTATAGCACATTAAGTTTAGGTCGCCGCACGCGCTTTAGCTGTTGGCCTTAACGAACTCCGGTGTACAGAAGATACCGCAGTGACATTTCCCCTCTTCAGGGATCTCTTTCTCCAACGCTTGAGGACACGGACAGACACGGTCATCGACACTCTTGTATTTCCCTGGTTTTGCAGGATCCTCTTCAACCATGAAACATGGACAGAAACGTTTTCCGTAAAGAAGTTTATGGCGTGCAAGCCCCATAATGACACCTTCGTTCACATCTTCCATCGGGTGATACTCGAACCCGAACTGCTTACATACCTTATCGGTGAACTTCTTGGTCTTTTCCAACTCTTCAAGAAACTCCGGAGAGGTCATATCTAATTGCTGTAACATTATTTTTCCTTTAGTAAAATCATTCGATTAGGTAGATTGTATGTCGTTATATCTTAAACCAAATTAATATATAATAAGAAACAGTACTAAAAATTACAAATAGGCACATAACTATGCAGATAGATAACACTCTTTTAGAAAAACTTGAAAAACTTTCACACCTTCGTATTGCAGAAGAGAAAAAAGAAGAGGTCATGGGACAACTTACCGATATCCTCGGATATATCGATAACCTTAACGAACTCGATACCGATGCGCTTGAACCTACTTTCTCTACACTCGAAGGCGGAACACCGATGAGAGAGGATACCCCAAGAGGAGAGAGTGACGTCGCACGTAAGATCCTTGATCATGCACCACAAGCCGAAGATGACTTCTTCGTCGTTCCTGCGATCATCGAATAGGCATACCCGATATGATCGAGCTTTACGGTATCAAGAACTGTGACAGTGTAAGAAAAACACGTAAGTTCCTCAAAGAGCACCAGGTCCCTTACGAATTCATCGACTTCCGCCAAACCCCTGTCGATGAAACGACGATACGCTCATGGCTTCAACATACCGATATCAAAACACTGTTCAATACCCGAGGTACGACCTACAGAACGCTCAAGCTTAAGGATCTCGACCTCGACGACGATCAAAAGATCGCATGGATGGCAAAAGAGAACATGCTCATTAAAAGACCGGTGCTCGTCTTGGATAAAACAGTCATAATCGGCTATAATGAATCCCAATATAACGAAAAACTTTTAGACTAAAGGATACCCATGGCAACTTTCGATATTAAAAAACTGCTCCAAAGTGTTGTTGCACACGGTGCTTCCGACCTTCACCTCGTAAGCCGCTCCGAACCGCAGATCAGACTTGACGGTAAACTCAAACCGGTCAACCTTCCCAAAATGACCGGAGAGGATATTGAGGAGATGGCATACTCTCTCATTACCGAAAAGCAGAAGAAACATTTTGAAGAGTATAATGAGCTCGACTTTGCACTTGAACTTCCGGGGATCGGGCGTTTCAGGGCGAACTACTACCGTACGCTCGGTGATCTTGCCGCAGCGTTCAGGATCATTCCTATCGATATCCCGTCACTTGACGATCTCGGTGCCCCTGAGGTATTTAAGAAACTGGTCAAACGTGAAAAAGGGCTTATTCTCGTTACAGGACCTACCGGATCTGGTAAATCGACCACACTTGCCGCTCTTTTGAACGAGATCAATCTCTATGAACAAAAACATATCGTGACCGTTGAGGATCCGGTGGAGTTCATCCACCAGAATAAAAAAGCGGTCTTCTCCCATAGAGAGGTCGGTGAAGATACCAGAAGCTTCGCTACGGCACTGAAGTATGCCATGCGTCAAGACCCCGACATCATCCTGATCGGGGAGATGAGGGATAAAGAGACCATTGAAGCCGCACTCACCGCCGCCGAGACCGGACACTTGGTATTCGGTACCCTTCACACCTCTTCGGCTCCGGGGACCATCAACCGTATCATCGACGTCTTCTCAGGAGATGAACAACCACAGATCAGAGCGATGATCTCCTCTTCGCTTGTTGCGGTCATCGCACAGTCACTTCTGCCAAAACTAGGTGGCGGGCGTGTAGCGACACACGAGATCATGGTAACAAACCACGCTATCGCCAACCTGATTCGTGAAGACAAAGTACACCAGATCTACTCACAAATGCAGCTTGGACAGGGTGATACGGGTATGCAGACACAGACACAGGCGCTCATTAAGTTTATGAAAGACGGAAAGATCAGTCGTGACGTGGCGATGCAGTATGCCAACAAACCCGACGAGCTCGCAAAAGCGATACAGCAGGTTTACTAACTAAAGCAGGCTTATGGGGATTTATCGCTACAATACGCAAATTTTTTAAAGAAGCAGGAATAGCATGGAACACTTTACAATGGTTGATTTTAACTACTTTGATATCACTGTCGGAGCCATCATACTCCTACTTGCCGTCAAAGGTTTCATGAATGGTGTCATTAAAGAGGTTTTCGGTCTCGCCGGGTTGATCGGTGGGGTCTATTTCGCCTCACGTATGGCATCGGATGCGGCACTCTTTATCGATAAGAACTTCGTCCATATCGATAATGCCGCCCTCCTGAAACTCTTTGGATTCATGTCCATTCTGATCGCTATCTGGCTGGGTGCGACCATTTTAGGAAGTATCTTTTCCAAGCTTGTAAGCTTTAGCGGACTGGGATTTGCTGATCGTCTTTTAGGGTTTGTCGCAGGTGGGGGTAAATACTTTGTTATCTTTGCATTGATCGTAACTGCACTCTCCAATGTCGCACTTATTAAAAATGCTTCGGAAAAGTATATTCACGACTCACTGCTCTACCCGCTACTTTATAAAGCCGGGTCTTCGATCATTAAGATCGACCCCGCAACGTTGGGACTGAAAACTGCACCGATCACACATACGACTACAGAGCAAAATAATACACAAGCGGCACAATAAGAGCGTACACGATGGATAACTACCCGATACTTCTTGAACAGTTCAAAGCGCTTCTTAAAAGTAATACTCTGAAATTTACCCGACAAAGAGAGCTGGTACTCAAATGCCTTTATACTAATGAAGGGCACTTTACTCCTGAAGATATCTATATGCTAATACGTCAGGAATACCCCGATATCAATATCGGTATTGCTACAGTCTACCGTACGCTGACCCTGCTTGAGAATGAGGGGATCGCCAGCTCCATCTCTTTTGGGGCACAGGGGAAAAAGTATGAACTGGGATTGAAAAAACACCATGACCATCTGATCTGTACCGAGTGCGGAGAGATCATCGAATTTTTTGACGAGACCATTGAAGCACGTCAAGAAGAGATCGCAAAAAAGTTTAACTTTAAAATGCAAGACCACAGCATGAAGATCATCGGCATTTGCGAAAAGTGTCAGGAAAGACAGTAGTGGATTTATTTCAAATGCCTTTGGGCAATTGAGATAAGTCCAACGCGACAACCAATTTGAGGAGAAACCTTGATATTTGACAATCAATATATCCAAGAACGTATTAAGAAAGCTGAGAAGCTCAGAGAAGAGGGGATCAACCCCTACCCGGCGAACATCACCAAAGGAATGCCCTCTTCGGAGTTCTTCGAACACTTCTCCTACGTCAAAGAGCAAGACGCAGATGAGAAAAAAGATGAGAACCAGACCGTTACCCTGACAGGGCGTATCAAGTTCGTACGTATCATGGGGAAAG
>Ga0256843_1002291_pt1 | contig 14127 bp, 13 predicted proteins | sample AlvinellametaG_FD_191572 | JGI IMG/M metagenome (GOLD analysis project Ga0256843, IMG submission 191572) | Pompeii worm associated microbial communities from hydrothermal vent at the East Pacific Rise, Pacific Ocean - Alvinella | ecosystem: Host-associated > Annelida > Integument > Unclassified ... | reverse complement strand
GGATTTTAATAACATTAAGTATTAAAGGTATAAGTGCTATAAATTTACATCTATTCACAGCAGATTTAGTAGATAATGGACTTAGAAATTTACTTGTAGGACAATTTACATTAGCTTTAATGGCTGTAGTAATTGGTGTACCTATTGGAATGGTTGCTGGAATTTATCTTCAAGAATATTCATTTGGAAATAAATATGCTGAATTTATTAGAAATTTAAGTGATGTGATGATGTCAGCTCCATCTATCGTAATAGGGACTTTTGTATATGCAATTATTGTAAATCCAGTAGGTCATGTGAATGGTTGGGCTGGTGCTATTGCATTAGCTATTATGATGATTCCTATTGTTGTAAGAACTACTGATGATATGCTTGGACTTGTACCAACTGAGCTTAGAGAAGCAGGAGTAGCGATAGGAGCACCTAAATATAAAGTGATTTTTAATATTATTATAAAAGCAGCAAAAGTAGGGATTATGACAGGTATTTTACTTGCATTTGCTAGAATTGTAGGTGAGACAGCACCATTACTTTTTACAAGTGGAAATAGTGAATATTTTACAATGAATCTAAATCAAGAATTTCCAAGTTTAACTGTGGCTATCTATAATCTTGCTACAATGCCAGATCAAAATTTAGTAAATCTTGCATGGGCTGGAGCATTTATACTTACTGTATTTGTACTTATTATAAATCTTTTAGGTCGTTTTATAACAAAGGAGAAAAAACAATGATAATGGATATTAAAAATTTTAGTTTTACTTATGCATCTGCAAGTAAACCTAGTTTAAACAACATTAATTTACCAATTTTAGAAAACAAAGTAACAGCTTTAATAGGGCCTAGTGGATGTGGTAAATCTACATTACTTAGAAGTATGAATAGAATCCATGATTTATATCCTGGAAATAAATATGAAGGTGAGATACTTCTAAAAGATTTAGAAACTGGTAAATTTGAAAATATTTTAGAGATTAAAAAAGAAAATGATTTTATTGCTCTTAGACAAAGAGTTGGTATGATTTTTCAAAAACCTACTCCATTTCCAATGAGTATTTATGATAATATTGCTTATGGTCTTAGATTACAAGGTAAAAAGAATAAAGCAGAACTTGATGAAAGGGTAGAGACAGCACTTAAAGGAGCAGCTCTTTGGAAAGAAGTAAAAGATAGATTAAATGCTGATGCAAGAGGTTTATCTGGAGGACAACAACAAAGATTATGTATTGCTAGAGCTGTTGCACTTAAACCAGAAGTATTATTATTTGATGAGCCAACATCTGCGTTAGATCCGATTTCAACAGGTGCTATTGAAGAATTAATTGTAGAATTAAAAGAGGATGTTAGTATAGCTATTGTAACTCATAATATGCAACAAGCATCAAGAATAAGTGATTATACAGCATTTATGTATTTAGGTGATTTAATAGAATATGATAAAACTGAAACTATTTTCTTAAATCCAAAAGAAAAAAGAACAGAAGATTATATTACAGGTAAATTTGGATAAAAAGGATTTAAAATGTTATCGAACTATGTAAAACAAAGAGAAGAGATTAAAAATGAATTAAAAGCTATTTTTGCAAATTTAGTACATGCGCATGAGCTTTTAAATATTTCAATTAAAGAATGTGATACTACAAAGTTTCAAGAAGCAAAAACATATACTATGAATATGTCAAATAAAATCAATGAAATTGAAAATTATATTATTAAATTTTTAGCATTATATTCTCCAGAGGCTAGAGAACTTAGAAGATTTGTAGCATATTTAAAAATAACTGGTGAACTTCTAAGAATGAATTCAAATACAAAAAGTTTTATTAATGGATGTATAGCAATAAAAGATATTATTAGTACTGAAATTATAGAAAATTATTTATTACCATTACATACATCTACTTTAAATGCATTAACAAAAACAAAAGAGATGATAGATATAGATGAAGAAGATGAACTTCAAGATATATTTAATAAAGTTATTGTAGAAGAGCATAAAACAGATGATTTATATGATTTAATTGAAGAGCAAGTATTATCATTAGATCTAGAGTATAAAACAATTAATCAAATTTTAAAAACATTTAGAAAAATAGAAAAAATAGCTGATAGAACTATTGAGATTTCTAACTTATTACTTTATTATAAAATAGGTGGAAAGTTACAAACTGTATAACTTATAAAAGCCTTTTTTTAGGCTTTTATTTAAAAGCTATAAATGTAGCAAAATTACACCATCTAAAAATTACTTCAATATGTTTAAATCCTGCATTTTTTAACATTTCTCTATTTTCAAGTTCAGTATATGGAATAAGTACATTTTCTAGAGCTTCTCTTTTTTTAGCGATTTCATATTCGCTATAACCTTTTTGTTTTTTATAGTTATAATATTCATCTATTAATATTTTATTTAATTTTTTGTCTTCAGATATAAGTTTTTCACTCATAATAAAAATCCCATCTTTTTCTAAAGAGCTATAAATTTTTGAAATAAGTTTTTCTCTTTTTATAGGTCTTATGAATTGAATAGTATAATTAGCTGAAATTAATCTATTTTTACCAAATTCATACTCTAAAAAGTCTTCTTCTAAAAAAGTGATATTTACCCCAAAAGCTTTTGCTTTTTTTTGAGCTTTTTGAACCATTGCAGATGAATTGTCTATACCAATAAGTTTTAATGTGGGATTAAATTTTGCTAAATGGATTAAAAATGTACCTGTAGAACTTCCTAAATCTAATACTTTATCATTGTTGTTTAAATAGTTTTTTAATATATTGATAGATAAGTTAAGATTCTCTTTATAAAAGGGTACTGAGCGGTCTATCATATCATCAAATACATCTGCAACTTCTTTATCAAATTCAAATTGTTTTGTGATTTCTTTGCTAAATACATTATCTATCAATTTATTACCCTTTTTTTGTTATAATTATAACAAAAATAAATTTTAAAGGGTTTTCTATGAAATATACAAAAATAAATTTATTATATTTAACACTACTATTTTCAGCAATTATTATTGGATTATTTTATTTTAATGTTGAATATGCTTTTATTATATCATTAATACTTTTAGGAATAGAAGCGTTTGTTGTATATTTTTTTAGCCAGAAATTACAAACTAATAATAGTTCAAAAAAAGGGAATAGAAATTATATAGATAATTTAACTAATTTACCAAATAGAGATAAATTTTTCTTAGATTTAAAAGATGCAAAGGGTATTATTTTAATTGATTTAGACGATTTTTCTTTAATTAATATGGTATATTCAAAAGAATTTGGTGATGAATTTTTAAAAAAATTAGCAAGTAAATTAAGAAGTAATGATAAAATTGAAAATTTATATAGAATTGGTGGTGATGAATTTACTATTATTTCTAAAGAAGAGAAAGATTTAAAAGGGTTAGCAGAAGATATTATTGATTTGATTAATGATTTTTATGTAATTAAAGATAATATTTTAGTTCAAGTAACGGCTACTGTTGCTATAAGTTATAGTGAACCTTTTATTGAAAGAGCTGATTTAGCTTTAAAATATGGGAAAAAACATAAATTAAATTTAGTTGTATATTCTAAAGAATTAAATATTTTTGAAGAAAATAAAAAATTTGTAGATATTACTATGAGATTAAAACAAGCATTAAAGACAAATAATGTAGTACCATTTTTTCATTGTATAAAAAATAATAATGAAGATACAGTAATGTATGAAGCTTTAATGAGAATTAAAGATGGTGAAAAATATATGCTACCAGAATTATTTATGGATATAGCAAAACAAACAAAGTTATATACAGAATTAACATTTAAAATGATTACAAATACATTTGAATATATGAAAGATAAAGATATACGTTTTAGTATTAATATAAGTTATGACGATATTTTAAGTAAAAGAATTTTTAATAAAATTATGGAAGAATTAGATAATTTTCCTTATCCTCATAATGTAGTTATTGAATTTTTAGAAACAGATAAAATCGAAAATTTTGAATATATGAAATATTTTATAGATGAGGTACATAAAAGAGGTGCTAAAATAGCGATTGATGATTTTGGTAGTGGATATAGTAATTTTATATATTTAGAGAAACTAAATATAGATATTATTAAAATTAACGGAGAGATTGTTTCTCAAATCTTATCATCAGGTAATGCATTATTATTAGTAAGAAATATTGTGGAATTTTGTAAAAAGAATGATATTATTAGTATAGCTGAGTATGTGGCTTATAGAGATATTTATGTAACTTTAAAAGAGATAGGTGTAGATGAATATCAAGGTTTTTATTTTTGTAAACCAAAGGAGAAAATTGTATGAAACAAGAAACAATAGCTATCTCGTATGGATATGAAAAAGATAATAATCGTACAATGAATGTACCTATTTATCAAACAACAGCATATGAATATGAAAGTATTGAAAGTGCTGCGAGACTTTTTAATCTGGAAGAAGAGGGAAATATTTATACTCGTATAGGAAACCCTACAACAGAGATATTTGAAAAAAGAATAGCAAGACTGGAAGGTGGAATATCTGCTCTAGCAGTTGCTAGTGGAATGGCTAGTATTTTTTATAGTATTGCAAATTTAGTAAAGAGTGGAGATAATGTAATAGCTTCTACAAAACTTTATGGAGGAACTATTACACTTCTTACACAAACATTAAAATCTTTTGGTGTTAGTGTAAAATATTTTGATGTACATAATGCAGAAAAACTTGATGAGTTGATTGATGAAAATACAAAAGCTATTATTTTTGAAAGTGTAGCAAATCCAGCTTTAAGTGTACCTGATTTTGATACTATTACAAAAATAGCTGATAATAAAAAAGTGATTACTATTTGTGATAATACAATAGCAACACCTTTTGGATGTCAACCATTGAAATTTGGAGTAGATATTGTAGTTCATAGTGCAAGTAAATATATTGTAGGAAATGGAAGTGCGATAGCAGGTGTGATAGTAGAATCTCAAAAAGCAAAAGAAAAATTACAAAATCATGATTATTTTTCAAAACCAGATGAAAGTTATCATGGATTAGTTTATGTAGATAAATTTAATGCGCCTTTTATTGCTAGAGCAAAATTAGCATTACTTAGAGATTTTGGAGCAGTAATATCTCCTTTTAATTCATGGCTTTTAATTCAAGGTCTTGAGACATTGTCTTTAAGAATAAAACAACACTCTAAATCAGCTAAAAAAATAGCTAAATTTTTACAAAAGCAAGGTTTTAAAGTTAATTATCCATTTTTAAAAGATAATGAAAATTATATATATGCCAAAAAATATTTAAAATATGCTGGTGGAATAGTTAGTTTTGAAGTAGAAGATTTTGAAAGTGCAAAAAATATTGTAAAAAATTTAAAATTATTTAATTTAGTAACAAATATTGGAGATTCAAAATCAATAGTTACTCATCCAGCAAGTACAACTCACCAACAATTAAGCAAAGAAGAACTTAAAAAAGCTGGAGTTCCTGAAGGACTTATAAGACTTAGTATAGGACTTGAAAATACAAAAGATTTAATTGAAGATTTAAAACAGGCTATAAAAGGTTAAATTTGAAAATAGAAACTAAAAAAGCAAAATTTAGACAACCATTATATTTAGAAAGTGGTAGATTACTTGAGCCATGGGAGATAGTATATGAAACTTATGGTGAATTAAATGAAAATAAAGATAATGTTATTTTAATTACACATGCACTTAGTGGAAGTCATCATGCAGCTGGAAAATATAGTGAAAGCGACAAAAAACCAGGATGGTGGGATGATTTTATAGGAGATGGTAAAGCTGTAGATACTACTAAGTATTTTGTAATTTCTACAAATGTTATTGGTAGTTGTTTTGGTAGTACATCACCTCTTCATCCAATTCAGCCAGGAAGTTCTCAAAGATATGGACTTAAATTTCCAGTTATTACTATAAAAGATATGGTAAAAGCTCAAAAAATTTTATTAGATAGTTTAGGAATATCTCATTTAAGAGCTATAATAGGTGGTAGTATGGGAGGAATGCAAGCTCTTAGATTTGCTGTAGAATATCCAGGATTTGCAGATGATATAATACCAATGGCTACTACTTATCAGACAAGACCTGGTGTTATTGCTATAAATAAGATAATGAAAGATGCTATTTTAGCTGATCCTGAATTTAAAAATGGAGAATATGATCCTATTGAGATTACAAAAAATGGTTTAAGAGGGCTTGAGATAGCTAGAATGATGGGATTTTTAGGTTATTTGTCACCTAAAACATTTGATAAAAAATTTGGTAGAGAATATGTAAAAACTGATGGGATGTTTGAACTTTTTGGAAGATTTCAAGTAGAATCATATTTAGAGTATAATGGGGCTAATTTTCCTAAATGGTTTGATCCATTAAGTTATATATATATATTAAAAGCTATATCATTATTTGATATATCTAGAGGGTATGAAAGTTTAAGTGCAGCATTAAATCATATTGAAGATAGATTACATTTGATTAGTTTTAAAGGTGATACACTTTTTTATCCAGAAGAGATGAGTAAAATCAAGGAGGAGATGGATAAAATTGGTAAATTTTGTACATATTATGAAATAGATAGTGATTATGGGCATGATTCATTTTTAGTAGAAGTAGAAAAGTTTGAAGATATAGTAAGAAATATTCTAAAGGAGTAAGTATGTTAAATATAGAAGATAATGGGTTATTTGAAGTTTTTCCTATGATAGAGACTATTGCAGAGTCTTTTGAATATCAAAATTCTATGTTAAATAAAATAGTTTTAACAGGAAAAATTAGTGCATTAGAAATAGCAGAAAATTTATTTAATTTTACAGAACAAACAGCTCAAACATTTGCAGAATTACAATCAGAATTGATTTTACATATGTTAAAAGAAAATAAAAAAGAGTTGTATTCTAAAGCAAAAATAAAAGCTAATATTATAGGAGTTCTATTATTAAGAAATTTAGAATTAAGAGGTATAGATATTAAATGTTTATCAAATGATGAAATAATTTTAGAATATTTTTTAAATAAACAAAATAAAGATAATATTGTAGATTATTTAAAATTATCTCAAAACAGTATATATAGTGATATTATTTTATTGGATCCACATGGTAAAGTACTATTAAATTTAAATGAAAAAAATAGGGTAAAATATACTAAAGATGAAATTTTAAAAGATGCTTTAAATAGTGATGATTTTATTCAAGCATTTAAACATACTGACTTATTTATTACACAGAAAAAATCATTGTTTTTTATTAAAAAAATTATAAAAGATGATAAACATTTAGGGTTTATTGTAATGTTTTATAATTTAAAAGATGAAATGAATACTTTATTTAAAGATTTAATAGAGGAGAAAGAATCAATTATTATTACAAATTCTAAAAATGACATTTTAATATCTAATGAAAAAGGTTTAGATAAAAATTTTATTAAAAAAATAAATAAAATAGATGAATTTTTAATTATAAATAATAAGTTTTATTTAAAAACTAAATTAACTTCTAACAAAGGAATAGATGATATATATGTGATTATTTCATATCCAAAAAGAGAAGATATTAATATTGTAGAAGAGTTTAGTAATGAAAATACTAATAATAGAAAATTAGTTAATATTGATTTAAATAATAAAGAATTAAAAAAATTAGCAGATGATGGATATGAGATTTTAGAAGATCTTTCTGATGTTATTATTAATGGGGAATTGATAGCAGCGAAAAGTAAACAATATATTTTAATTCCTATTTTAGATAATTTAAGAGAAGTTAGTTTTAAAGTTGTAAAATTAATTGAATTATCTATTTCTAATTTACAAAAAATTATAGATGAGTCTATTTCTAATAATGTAAAATTAGTATCAGAAATGTTTATAAAATTAATAGTTAGAACTCTTTATGAAATGAGTAATAATATTAAATTGTGGGCACAAAATCAGATTATTATCGATTCTTTAAAAGAAAAAGATTATGATAGATTATCAACTCAATTAAAAACTTTAAATTCTGTATATGATATGTATTCAGATATTTTTGTATATGATAAAGATAATAAAATAGTTGCTATTTCAAATTCAGAAGAAAAAGTAGGGGAGAGTATAGAAGGAAATTATATATCTACAAATAAAGAATATAGCATTACTCCTTTTATTCCTACAAAAATGTATAATGATAAACCAACCTATATTTTTTATGCATCTATTTTGGATGAAAATAAGAATATAATAGGTGGTATTGGTGCAGTATTTGATTCTTTAACACAGTTTAAAGATATGCTTGAAATGTCTTTTAATGAGGAAAGTGGAATAGGTATATTAGTAGATGAAAATAAAAATATAATATCTTCTAGTTTAGATAAATTTAAAGTTTTAGATAAATTTGACTTAATAGATAATAGTGATTTTGGTGATGGTTATGTAAAAGATATTAAAATAGATAATAAGTTATATAAAATAGCTGTAACAAAATCAGAAAACTATAGAGAATTTGAATCAAATAATCTATATTCTATAATTATGATGGAGAAATAAATGAAAAATTATGAAAAAAAGATAGAAGAAGCTAAAAAATTATTAGAAAAATTAAACGATCCAGAAATTACTTTATATGATGGAATGCAAATATATAAAAAAGGGATTGAAATTTTAAAAGAAGCTACTAAGATTTTAGAAGAAGCTAAACTAGAATATGAAGAGGTTAAGAAGTGAAAGTAGCAGTTATTCAAACTTCCTCTCTCCCATATGAAAAAGCAAAAATCAATTATTATTTATCTATTTTAAGAAGTAAAAATGTTAAATTAGTAGTGATTGGAGAATATGTATTAAATCTTTTTTTTAAAGAATTAGAAAAAACACCTCTTAATTTTATAAAAAAACAATCAAATCATCAGTTGAAATTATTTAGAAAACTTGCATCAAGCTATGATATGACGATTATAGCTCCGATAATTATGGTTAAGAAAGATAAAATATATAAAGTATTTGTAAAGTTTTCTCCTAAAAGTACTAGGTTTTATTATCAACAACTTTTTATGCCATATTCTCATTGGAATGAAAAAAAGTTTTTTTCTACTAAAGAAAATAAGCCTATGATATTTAAATTATCTGGTTTTACTATAGGTGTATTACCAGGATTTGAAATTCATTTTGATGAGTTTTGGTCTTATTTTAGAAAAAAAAGAGTAGATTTAGTATTAGTACCTAGTGTAGGAACATTTGAATCAAAAAATAGATGGAAAAAAGTATTAAGTACACAAGCCTTTTTAAATAATTGTTATGTTTTAAGGGCTAATAGAGTGGGAAAATATGAAGATTGGAAATTTTATGGTAATAGTTTTTTAGCAAATCCTGATGGAGAAATTATAGAAGAATTATCAAATAAAGAAGAATTATTGATTACAAAAGTAGATAAAAAAGAAGTGAAAGAAGCTAGAAGAGAGTGGGGTTTTGATGTTAGAAAAGAGTTGAATTTAAATCTTTTAAAAGGATAAACAATGAGTAGAGTACAAGCAAGTCCATATTTACAAAGTTTAGTGTTATTATATGTAGAAGATGAAGAAGCTATAAGAGAACCTTTTTTGCAACTTATAGGTAAATATTTTAAAAATGTCTATGTAGCTAATAATGGTGAAGAGGGGATTGAGGTATTTAAACAACACAAAAATGATATAGATATTATTATAAGTGATATTAGAATGCCTAAAAAAGATGGACTTGCTATGGCTAAAGAGATTAGAAATATTTCACCAGAAATACCTATTATTTTTTCTACAGCATTTGGTGATAATGAGTATTTGCAACAAGCACTAGATATAGGTGTAGATGGATATGTAATTAAACCTATTGATAGAAATAAACTTATTTCTAAATTAAACTATATTGCTTCTTCTTTAACTGCTAAAAAAAGATTAGATGAATATATTAAACTTATAGATACTCTTATGAATCATCAAAAAACAGGTGTTGTATTATTAGATGAGCATTTAAATATATTAATTATCAATAATGCATTAAAAGATATAATAAAAAAGTTAGGAATAACAGAATATAAGGTATTAGATGATTTATTACTTTACTGTTATGATGAAGAAAAGAATAAAATAGATTCCAAAAGAATATTAGAAAATATTAATTCTACTTTGATTTGTTATGGTATGCAATCTAATAAATATTATGAATTGGATATTCAAAAGATAAATAATTATTATATTATAAATGTAGATGATATTACTGAATATAAAGAAAAAGAAAATGAAATTCAACAAACTGCTATGATTGATGAATTGACTCAAATTTATAATAGAAAAAAATTAGAATCTGTAAAAGATAGCTTAATTAATCAAAATATTTGTGTTATTTTGTTTGATATTGATAATTTTAAGCATATTAATGATACTTATGGTCATTTAAAAGGTGATGAGGTATTACAAACTTTAGCTAATACAATAAAACACAAAGTAAGAAGTAGTGATTTATTTATTAGATGGGGAGGTGAAGAGTTTATTATAATTTTACAAAACTTATCTGATAAAGAAATTGCGCATAAGTTAGCAGAAAAACTAAGAATTACAATAAATGAGATAAATATTCCTGAAGTTGGACATTTTAGTTGTAGTTTTGGAGTAAGTTGTGGGATTATAAAAACGCAAGATGATATAGATAAGATTTTAAATAAAGCAGATGAACTTTTATATAAAGCAAAAAGAAATGGAAAGAATAGAGTAGAAGTTAATTAAACTACTATTCTTTGGCTTATTTCTACTAGTTTAGGGATAAGTCCGTTTTTAATAGAGTTATTTAATATTTGTTCTAATAACTCAAACACTTTAGCAGCTTCTTCTTCTAAAGTTGTTAATTGCTCAATATACCATTGTTGATTATCTTTTGTTACACCTTCTTTTATAATTTTATCAAATGTTTCTTCACCTAAATCATGTAATTGTTTATGATGTTTTATACACTCTTTATATTCTTTTATTGAAGATAATATTTTTTTGATTTCTTCGTTATATAACCATTTTCCTAAAGCACAATTTTTATGATTTATTTTTAATAGCTCTTCTGGTACATTTTCTCTTGTAACAGATGAATATACACCAGCTTTATAAGTGATATGATGTATTTTAAATACTAAGAAAATAACTACTAAAGTATTTTTATCTGATATTTTATTTACATCAGAAAGATTTGTATTTAATTCAGTTAATAAACCTTCAAAACCACCTAGTGTTTCTTGAGATTTATAACCAATTTTAACTACTTGTTCTGTATTTTCACTCACTCCAGTAAATTGTTGTTGTAAAGTTTGGATAGTTATAGAGATTTCATTTGTAGCTTTTTGTGTTTTTTCAGCTAATTCTCTTACATTATCAGCAACTACCGCAAAACCTCTACCAGCTTCACCAGCACGAGCAGCTTCAATAGCTGCATTTAATGCAAGTAAATTTGTTTGGTCTGCAATGTCTTTAATAAGTTCTACTACATTTGAAATAGCTGTGATATTTTCACTCATTTGAGTGATTTCATTTGAAGCTTCATTTAATTTTTCTGATAATAATTCAAAATCTGCTTTAGTATGTTGCATCATTTCAAATGTTTGATTTGATTTTTCAGCACTTTCATTTACTTTTGTTGCAATTTCTTTAAAGGCATTATCCATTACATGAATATCATTACCTACTCTTTCAAAATTTTTAGTAACACCACCATCAATTAGTGTAAATTGTTTTGCAAGGTCGTTAATAAGTTCTACTTTTTTAGATATTTTAATACTTTCTGTTGCTTTTTGAGCTTCTATAGCTACTTTTTTAAATTCTCCATGAAGACCTTGAGGCATAATATATCTATATGTTTGTCCTTGTGTAATAGCTTTAATAGTGTTTTCATTTTCTCTTAATAGATCTTCTATTTGATCTAACATTTCATTTATATTCCATGCTATTTTTTCTTCAGGAGTTTCATCGTTATCTAGAATAATTCTTGTATATAATTTTCCATTATATACATCTTCTACAACTTTTTGTATTTTAGCAAATGTTTCGTTTTGATTTTTATTTTTATATGTAGGTAGAAAATGAGCTAATGCTATAAATAATATAAAAATTCCTAAAGCTGTATATTGTGCTGTAACTCCTAAATAAACCATCATGGCGATATTAATTACTATAATACCTAAAGTTCTTTTACTTAAATTTTTTAAAAAATTCATTTTTTATCCTTTTTGTAATGTAAATACTAATTCATGATATTTATCTACAACATTTTCATCTGTTGCATTTAGTGTTTGTTTTAGTAATTCATAGCTAGCTTTTATTCCACCATTTTTTTCAGCTTCACTAAGTGCTCTATATATTGGTGTTATAGTCTCTATAGCAGATTTAGGAGGTTTTTTTCTAAAAGATGTGTATCCTATAATATTTCCATTTAAATCTTCATCAGCTGTAATATATGCTAATACCCAATAATATCCACCATCTTTTCTTAAATTTTTTACAAATCCAAAAAACTCTTGTTTATTTGATATTAAATCCCATGCTATTTTGAAAGCAATTTTTGGCATATCTGGATGACGAATAATATTATGGTTTGCTCCGATAAGTTCTGATCTACTCCATCCAGCCATATCTACAAATATTCTATTACAATAAGTAATAAAACCTTTTGTATTTGTTTTTGAGACGATAAAATCATTATCACCCATTATTTTTTCATCATTTTTTAAATGTTTTGTAGCATCTAATTTTGAGAGTCTTTTGCCCGCTTGTAGTTTTTTCTCTATTGTACTCATATTTATACTCCTAAAAATATCTTAGAATATTATAATTATACAGAAAAATAATAGATTTATGTAAAAAAATTGTCAACTTAATTAAAATTAAAAAGTTTTTATTTTCAGAAGGTAATACTTAGATTTAGAATGGTGCCGATGGAGGGATTTGAACCCTCACGGCCAAAGCCAACGGATTTTGAATCCGTCGTGTCTACCAATTCCACCACATCGGCATACCATCTCGCGATGAGATGGATTTAGTAGAATGAAGGTTTATTTATTTACAGCGTCTTTAAATTGTTTACCAACTTTAAATTTAACACTTTTACTTGCTGGTACATCTACGATTTTATCTGTTCCAGGGATTTTAGCTTTTCTTCCAGCTCTTTGAGTTAGCTCAAAGCTACCAAATCCAATAAATGATACTTTATCACCTTTTGATACTGCTTCTTTAATTGTTTCAATTGTTTCTTTAATTACTGCGTCTACATCACTTTTGCTTAGCCCCGTTTTTTTAGCAACTTCTGCTAATAATTCAGCTTTTTTCATTGCATCTCCTTATTTATGGTATTCATAGTATTTTATCTTTTTTTTTATTAAAAAACAATAGTTTTTTTTAAAAAAGTCGATTATTTATATAAAATATTTAAATGGAATAAAAATTGCTTGTTAATTTAAAAGCATAAGCATACAAAAGGATTTGGTATGAGAGTTACTACAAATACATTATATTCGAAGTTTATATATGATCAACAAAACACTTATGATGATTTAAATACTGTTACGAATCAATTATCAAGTGGAATGAAAATAGATAAAATATATGATGATCCTACAGTTTTTACTAATACATTAAGACTTGATTCAGAAAGTAATTCTCTAACACAAGTTTTAAATACAGCAAAAACTGCACAAAGCTTTGCTGATAATACAGATACTACTTTAAATGATATGACTAAAACTTTAGATAGTTTTAAAACTAAATTATTACAAGCTGCTAATGCTGATAATAATGATACTTCTTATGGGGCTTTAGCTGAGGAATTACAAGGCTTAAGAGATCATTTACAAACTTTAGCTAATACGTCTATTGATGGTAAATTTTTATTTTCTGGTACTGCATTTAATACAAAGCCTATTAGTGATAATGGTGATTATAATGGAAATGATAAAAAAATTAAAGCTAAATTAGGAAGTGATGTAGATGTAGCATACAATATAGATGGTGCGAGCTTATTTCAAGGTATAGATACAGATTATTCTAAACATATCTCTACAAATGTGCAACATTTTGATGCATTAAAAGAAAATCCTGAATTTGTAGTTATGCAAGATGGAAAATTATATATAGATA
>Ga0256843_1002290_pt1 | contig 14131 bp, 9 predicted proteins | sample AlvinellametaG_FD_191572 | JGI IMG/M metagenome (GOLD analysis project Ga0256843, IMG submission 191572) | Pompeii worm associated microbial communities from hydrothermal vent at the East Pacific Rise, Pacific Ocean - Alvinella | ecosystem: Host-associated > Annelida > Integument > Unclassified ... | reverse complement strand
ATTATTGATTTTGGGTCACTTATAGTCACATATCTTTGAAAATATTCAAAAATATAGTTATCCTGAGCAAAAGAGTTATACACAGACAATTGCTTCGTATCTTTTGATTCAGAGTTTAAAGAGGTGTCGTCTTTAATCTTTTTTATCTCAACAATTGATTTCAATGCTAACTTTTCAAGAGATGGCGTGTCATCAGGAACATTTCCTTTTCTGAACTCTTCTAGCGAATAAATAAAGTTTTCAGTGTACTTTAGAAAGTTTGAAAAAATAACTTCTTTTTTATCATCTGATAAAACAGCTTTTTGAACATAGTCATTAATATCAAACATATTTAAGTCGTTCATAGCATTATAAAAGTCTGTAAGAGAAACATTTAGTTTTGCAATATCAAGCCCATCTTCATCAACAAAAACAAAAACTTCTTCCTTGTTTATCTCTAGGTTTGTTCCAATTTTATCTTCGTTTTTAACGATAAGCCTATTTGAATCACTAATAATAAGCTCTAAAGCATCAAGACTGTTCTGTGATATTGATGAGCCTTTTGTTTGAGAAATGTGTTTCAAAATATCTAAAAGAGATTTTTTATCCAATGGATTAGACAAAGAAAAGCTTGTTGGATAATAAGCGAGCTTCATTAATCCTAGAGATTCTGTTGCTACAATATCTTTTGAATTTGGCTTAGTTGGATTTGAAAGACTATACTCTGAGTGGATAGGTTTTCCTAGTCCAAGTTCTATACCGTCTTCTTTTGCAAGAGACTCTATGATTTTATAAATTTCTGGATATTTGTCACGATAAAACACTAAAAGCCCACGCTCCAAAAGAACATCATTGTATGTTAATTTTTTGTATTCTCTTTCTGGGTTATATGAACGATAATCAGGGAATAGTTTCTCTTTTTTGAGAGTATCCGATGAACTAAAAACACTCATTACTTTATCAGCGTTTTTTTCTACAAGTTCTTCAATTTTTTCTATATTCTCAATTTTTTCCTTAGTGTTGTCGATATATGCTTTTAAATGTTCTACTAAGACACTATTGCCATCTCGACTTGATTGATATTCAACCATTTTATTCATTCTACTTTTAAAATTATAGAAATTTCCAGACAACCGTATTGTTTTCAATATTTGTTTTGATGCGGATTCTATATCCGTATGGATAATTGTTTCAACTTTGTTTTTGGCACGAACATCTATATTCGTTGTTAATGTGAGTCCCTTTTCCTTTCTACTTTGCATTTGCTCATAAACAAATTCTTCATCGTGTTTTGAGCCAATTACAAAAAGAAGATTTTCAGGCACGCTAGGGTCTGTATATCCTGTTAGTTTTTTAGGAACAACAAAGACAAACCCATTAATGTTGTCTCTCAAAAATCCTTCCATTGATGTTGGAAATAAACCAAATATATTTTGGTCATGAGACAACATTTCAATCCCCTCTTTTGCAAGTTCATTATTTTGTGTATAGGGTGGATTTTGATAAACAAGTGTATTTAAGGACGCAACTCTTAGATTTTTATTATTAAATAAATTCTCATAATCAGATAGGTGCATTGTTGAATCAATGCCAGTAATGACATTATAATTAGGGTTATTTTTAAGTTCTTCTCCATTTTTCAATTCAGGGAATGTTCTAAATTCTGTCCCAATAAGGTTTACATCAATACCAGATTTTTTCGCACCGTTAAAAATACCTTCTCCGCTACCTGCTTGTGGGTCAAATACAGCAATTCTAACAGAATCTTCAAATGCCTGATATGGGAATAGCATATCTTTTATTTTAGAAACTCTCTCAAGTATCTCTGGATAATGCAATTTAATCAAGCTTTGCATTTGGCGAACATTGCTATTTTCTGATTCACTTTCAAGTCTAAGTTTTGATGTTTGACTAATCTCAGCGAGAAGAACCATTTTTATTAAAATCTCTTGCTCCGCTGAAAAATTCTTCATCTTAAATAAAAAATGTTCTTTTACTTCTTTTTTTGATGACAATTCTCTTCTTATTGATGGTAAAAGGGCTTCTATCTTGCTCTCAATTGATTCGTGCTGCATAACCGAAAAATATATTTCAAACATATTAGAGGGTGTTTCGTACGCTTTTAGTGTATCTTTTTGTTCACTTTCGGAAAGACCCAAATCATCTTTTTTTAGACGCTCCGAAACAACAGAAAAGTTTGATATGTTTTTACCTAAATATGTGTTTGTGAAAGTTTTAACAACTAAAACTTCTTTTTCTCCTGTAGCTCTTAAAAATTCTTTTGCCTTGTTTTTAACAGACATATTACTTTCTAAAAAAAGAGTATCATTTGTATAAATCATTGGTTTTACAGCAAGCTTGTCATTGCTATTTTTTATAGCAAAGTCCATGTTTCCATCTAAAGATTGTTGAAATTTAAGCAATGATGATGTGTTGAGCCTTTTTTCGTCACCGTCGTTATTGAAGACAATTTTAATGACATTATCTGGCGTGTCTAAATCAACTTCATATCCAAGAAAATCAACAATAAAAACATTTTGTTTATTATTCATCAGGCTTTCCTTTATGAAACTCAATTTCATTGAGAAGTAATAGATTTTTTGCCCGTATAAGTTTTATTTTTCTATTTAATTCTGCTATTTTCAACTCATTATCCGCTCTTTGTGCTGCCTGTTCATGCACCTTGTCTATCTCTGACATTATATCTTTTTGAGCAGAGATAAGAAGTTTAGTTTCGGTATCACTAACTGAACTAAACCCATTTACGGCTGTGTAGCATACGCCAGCGTGCAAAAAAGGTGATAGAGATAAAACTAAAGAAAATACTCTTCTAATTGTAAGCATGTTCAAACTCCTTAAAAATTTGGAGCTTGAACAGTTGGTGTTTCCGCTTTCCCTGCACTCGGAGCCTCGTCGCTCAACCAATCATTAAGCTCTTCTAAGTCAACTCCTATATCCTCAACAGAAGAGATTTCTACCGCTTCTTTTGTACTAACTTCAATCGGTGGAACATCTTCAAAAGAAGCTGGCTCTGAAACTTCTGGTGCACTAACAGATGCTTTTTCTGTCTCAACAGAAGGTTTTTCTTCCTTTTCATCGTTTTTTATACTTGAGGAATTATCTTGAGGAATATTAGGAGCAGACTGTTCGACTTTATCAACAGAATTATTTTTAGCTGCTTCCTCTTTTGTTTCTTCTTTTTGTTGAGATTTCTTCGGTCGTCCTCTATTCTCTTTAACGAGATTTTCCGATGTGTCATTTTTGATATCAATTTTAATTTCTCTTTTAACTTTAGTAGCAACAGTAGGAACACCGATTAATGTTAAAATCTTGTCATCATCAAGCTCATAGTTTTTACCTCTATTTCCAAATGGAGAAAAAACAACTTTATTGTTTATCATTCCTTTTAAAGAAGTAGGTGTATATTTTTCATTTGCTTCGATTATTGGCACTTGACCTTTTACTTTAACATCGAGATAATCTAATATTGTGTTGCCACGCTCGTCTTTAAGAAATTCAATACCAACTATTTTTTTCCCTTCTTTATCAAATTTAGGAGTTACACGCTTCAATATATTGTCATAAATCGCTCTACCATTGGCTGTTTTACTATCCTTGTAGATATATATCTGTGTTGAAATTTGTTTTTCTACTTCTTTTTTGATGTCAGACAAGAAGCCATTCATAGCATTATGATAGGCTTTTCTATACATTTCATCATTTTTTAATTTGTTGTAACTATCAATTGTAGAAACAAAAGTGTTCATTTCTACAGGAGAATTTTCATATCCTTTTTTTTCTAGGGCAACTTGAAGCTTGTCAATTTCTGCAAAATATTTGTCTATCGTTGTTGCTGATTTTATTTTTTCAACAATCTTATTGAATTTATCAACATCTTTTGCCTCTTCAATTGCCTCATTAGGTGCTTTTAAAAAAGTCAACAGTTTTGCATAACTATTACCACTCTTGCTTAAAATATAAGACAAACTTGCATGAAGTACATCTTTATCTTTTTCAAATTCACTAAGATTTGTTCCATCTAATTTTACGGGTTTTCCATTGATTTCAAGAGGGACTTGCAATTTGTTGTTTGTCATTTCAAAGACTTTTTTAATTGCACCGAGCTCTCCGTCAACATGACGCAAAACTTTTTTGGCAACATAGATATTTAATTGAGGAACAATATTTGTTTTACTACCTTGAAAGTGTGGATTTTGAAAAGTTGGGTTTTCACCTCTTTTTAAAATAGCGTCTCTGTTGAAAAGTATGCTATCCTTGTTTAATTGAAAAAGGTAAGAGACATCTTTTTGTTCAGAAAAACTTTTTATTGGCTTTCCAATAAGCATAATGTTTTCAGGGTCAATATCTCCAACATTTCCAATTTTAAGCCTTTTGGAATATCCATTAGAACTTTTATATTTGAATTCAACCTCTATAGGCATTGTATCTCTACCAAATAATTTTTTAAATTCAGTAAGTTTTAACGAGTGAAAAACACCTTTTTCAGATTCTTTGCTAATTACTGCACCCTCAAGCAAATATGTATTTTGTTCTTTTCTGTAGAAGCCACTAACTGATGAAAAATTTAAAACACTTTCTTTGCCAGAGAGAATTGATTCAACCTCGCTTTCGACATTATTACGCAGCATTTGAATTTGTTCAGGAGAGAGAGATTTGTTTTTCTCAATATACACAGCCACAGAGTCTTCAATAGATGATTTAAGCTCATTTCTCAGGTTGTCCATTGAAATGGATTTTCTAATGCCTTTCGCATCTTTTTCATCGCTAGTGAGTCTTATAATAACAGATTGCCCGTCACTGTTTTTCCCAGAAAAGACAGCTAAGCCATCTTTTGTGCTATTAATCTTTCCTTTGAAAGTTGAATTAGTGTAAATTGCCATAATATTTCCTTTTCCCTACCTATGTATTATTGTTTTATAGTACCAGCTTGCAAATTACAAGCCGATTATTATTTGTTTCACTTTTTATATTTTACCTGCAACGGTTTGAATTTTCTCAGATACTTGTGCTGACACCGAGCTTTCTGTATCATCTCTATAGCCAAATTTATCAAGAATCATTTTATCCCCATCCATAATTAACTTATATGCAAGTATAAGTCCAACAATATCAACAAAAATCTCGCCTATTCCTTTTAGATTTGCCATTATTAAGAAGCCTGTCAACCCAAAAGAATTTTCCTTAAATACACCACCAATTATTGTATCAGCGAGCTCGATTGATGAATATACAATGTCAAACATCATAAAATAAAAAGAATTCATAAGCTCAATACCAATTATAAACATCATTGTTGAAAAGACAATCAGTGATGGTTTTATAACAAGAAGGACAAAACCATTAGATATATACTTATGCAGTTTATCTGTATTGTTGTTAATTGTCATTTGCCAACCAACAACAAATGGAGAAACAAAATAATAAACAAAAACATCAATAATATAGAAAAGAATTTTAACAACAATCAACAACGCAACAACACCAGCAAAAATTACTTTAATCATCAGATTGTAAATCATTACAGCTATAATAAATCCAATTATAGTGACAAGAATTCCTGTATAAACAGCTCCTTTCCCATTTTCTTTTGTCGTATCTCTCAACTGAGTAACATATTTCGCAACATTACTAGCAATATTTGCGAGTTTTCCAGCAGGAAGAACGGAAACTAGGGAAATTGCCCCATAAGCCATTTCTTTTGACGCTTTAAAGACTTCTGCAAATGCAGGCATCATGAAATACACTTGCTTACTAACTAAATATATTAACCCATCGTTAATAGAACTCAATATACCTTCACTTGTAGATACTTCTTTTGCCTCAGAAAGTACATCCTTGTTTTTTTCATCACCACCAATATTTATAGTGGTTTGATTTAAAGTCGCTTCACTAATCTTTGTTCTACCTATACCTGTGTGTGGCATATCTTCACCAATATTAATAAGCCCCGTATTTTTGAGATATACATGTAATATCGGAAGAGAAGCAATTGCATACCATCCGATATCTTTAACGGCAGTCAATTGTGTCATTACAAATAAATTTCCACTTGTTGTTTTGTATGAAGAGAGATATGCATCAAGAGCACCAATTGAGCTAGAAATACTATTTTGTAGAATTTTCATTGTTTTATTGTTAACAACAATTTCTTTTTCAATTTGAGCACACAGATTTAAAGAAACCGCTCTTGCTGAATCATTCGACGAACCAAAAAAAGGTCTTGAATCATTCTCTATCCAACTACTTGGAATATCATTCCATTCAGAATCTTCACTAAGCCCTATTAATTCTTGAAAGGTAGAATAACCTTTATATGCATAAGGATATTCATCAACACAGGCTGTTTGGAAGAAGTTTGTTCTAAGTTTTTGCTCTTTCAATAGTTTTTTTAACTCGCTATTGAGAGCAATAGTATCTTTTATAGAATTATTATTCGATGCTTTTAATAAATACTCCATATACACGGTCATAACATTTCCAGCGGAAAAATCAGCTATTATTGTCCCCATATTACCCATATAAGATATTAAATTCTTTGCAATAGTTGTTTCATTATAGGAAGCTGTTCCAGATGCAGTTTGTGTCCCATTAGAGCCAGATGGAAATGGTATAAAAGTAAGAAGAAGCGTCATTGAAACAGAAACAAGTCTAGTTTTAATTGGAAATTCAAAATTGCCTCTGGTATCTTTAGGTTCAAGTGCATGCAACCCATATTTTAAAGCCAAATTCCCACCAAGATACAAAGATAAAAAAAGAAGAAATAATGTCCCTGCATAATGGAATATATTGCTCCAAGCAACATTCATAAAATTATAATATAGCCCGAATAGTTTTTTATCAAAATAATCAACACCAGAAATAGATTCAAAATTCAATTTCAGAGCATCTTTTGTTTTTTGAGATGTTGTCAGTGGCAACCACGCCCAAACACTTTCAAAAACTTTTCTAATATCTGATTTTTGATTATCAGTATTATTCAATACGGCTAATTGAGAAGCAATTTTTGGATTGATAATTATATCACCATTTGCTGCAACACCAGTTACATATTCACTGTTAAGAGTTATCAAATTTGAGACAAACTCACTTAATGTCACGGAATTTCTTTTAAAGCTAGATGTGTCATCTGTCCAAACACCTATTTTTTTCGCAAAATCACGAATTGAAAAATCATAGAGAGACTGATTTTTATTTTTAGTCAAAAAAGCACTACCGTCTGCAATTTTATCAACATCGCTTGGTCTAAATTCTCCATCGAACAGATTGTAAATTTCATTTCCGCCAGTGTTCCCACTTGTTACAGTATCCCAGTATTCTATTTGCTGGCTAATGGTTGGCTTTATTTCATCAAGTTCATCAAGTTCATAAGAACATGTGTATTTCCCATTTGAAAAATCAAATCCTGTGAGTAGCTTTTTATTTACATCAACCTTTGTGATTTTTCCTGTTTCATCTTTTTTATACAAATCTCCACACAAATATGCTGATGAGTTAGCTAACCTAAATTTATCTTCACTATTGCTTAGCATAGAAAGAAAATCATCAGCCCTTGGAATGGTTGTATTTTTCGTGAAATATGTGATTCTACTCGCATTTGGAGTATAATTTTTTGAAGTTGCTCCATTTAGGGTAAATACAAAAAAAGAACAAACCAGTAATAGATATCGGATAATCATTGAAGTAATTCCTCTAGTTCTTTTGCCGCTATTTGCGGATTATATGGCAATGATTCAAAAAATATTCTTCTTGTAAAGTTCGCAAGTTTGTATTTTTCTCTACTTATTTTATGATTAAACTCAACTTTTCTATCAACTTCGTTGCTCATTTGCATTAAAATTCTATCTGCATATTTCAACTGTTTTTTAGACGGTTGAATTTTCACTTTAGCTAAAGATGGCTGTATAATTGTTTTATGCTTTCTCTTGTAATTCTCTTCGTTAAGCATAAAGCGAACTTCTTCATATTCAGTTATGCCTTTAATAGCCTTTGCATATTCAGTTGTGTATGGAATTTCTTTCCCATTTTTCTTTTCGATATTAACCTTAAGCAAATCTTTTGCAATTTTATCAACTTTTTGTTGATAATCAGCTCTTAGTTCAGATGATGTAGAGCCGCTCAAGTGCATTAAGTTGTGCTTTTTTATCAGTCTATCTATTTCTTGTCTAATATTGTTTTCATAAGATTGCATGTCTGGCTTAAGTGCTGTCAAATCGGTTATTTTTGCCTGCTCTTGTGATAAGTATTGTAAATATGTCTCTGGTGCGGATGCGGTTGTTTCTTTTAAATCAACATCGCCATTTTTTGAAGGCTTTGCAAGCTTTGCAGTTCTCTCATAAGCAGAATATGTGACAATATCGTCTGTTGCATACGCTTTTCTGAACTCTTTTGGTATATCAGGAGACCTACTTATCGCTTTATGAGAAATTTCTCCTCCTTCTTTATATAAGTCTTCTGTTGTCTTTCCATTTGGATATGATACATTTTTTATAGCAAGTTCCACGCCATTCTCTACTATTTTTTTTGTTTTTGCTATAGGAGACAATGACTTTGCGTCTGCTAATTCAGCCTGCTGGACTTTTTGAATATTCCATGAAACTTCTGCATTTTTTGTTCCAAGACTACACAAACTTTTCATCAAATCTTTCATGTCATCATCAGCTCCAAGAGAAAAACTACCTTTACAGGCTCCAAGATTTAAGTTTTTTTCTAGCTGCCCAAACAAATCAATTCCAGTTTTGTTTTTAAACATATCACATACATCAAAACTGGCGGATGGTTCTGGGAGATTACACTCTGCACTAAAACCAAGATTTAGCCCAGCAATATTAAAACTATCGATTGAAAACCCATTTGTTAAGCTCGTGTAGTCATCTATATACCCATTTATTTGATTATTTACACTATCTAAATCTTTTTTGTATGATTTTACAGTATTGATACTAGAAGTAACACTGCTAAAGCTAAATGCATAAAGCATTGAATTTGCTAAAAGAACCCCTAATGCAATATTTCTAATTTCCTTCATTTTCCGCTCCATTTATAAATTTAAGTTGAATTAATTTTTTGTATTCAAACAAAAATTGATTCAACTTCATCGATTCGCTTCCTATTGGTGATATTTTAATTTTCAAAAGAAATCCTTCAATTGGCTCATTTTTTAATTTGTCAATTCCAAACGGAGTTAATAATTTTTTTAGCAAATTAAAATATTCATCATTTGCAATTACAGTCCTGTTTTGAATTTCTTTTAGGTTTTTATCAAGTTGAGAATTAAGGGAGTCAATATCGCTTTCGACATCAGAAAAATATCCTTTTATGTTTTCTGATATCCTTTCATTGGTAGAAATAATAACACTACTACATCCACAAGCAAAAACACTCGAATTAAAAACAACATAAATAAAAATTATCACGATACTTTTTTTCATGTCTTACCACCTTTTAACCCATTATTGTAGTTTCTAACTAGAACTTTTATAAGTTTACTTGTTTTTAAGCAGTAGTCTTTGCTACTTTCTTTTCCAGAGGATTCTTTCAAAGGTTCTTCTTTTTTAATTGGTTTAATTGATGGTTTATTCGGCTTATGCGGCTCATTCTCTTTCTTAGTACTTAGTTGCTTTAAAGATAAATACTCTTGAACATCAATAAGCATTTTTTTATTTACTATAGAATTTTCACATTCTACAGTTATATTGGACTCTTCTAAAAAAGAGTTTAATAAATCTGTTTCTTCTATGACTTCCGATACAGCATCAACATAAGATGTTATTGAAGAATCATCCATACTCTCCTCATTAAAAAATCTAGGCATCTTATCGATAGTTTCATCAAATAAAGATTCGAGTCCCTTCACATTTTTCAAAAGAAAAGCGATTGCCCGTAATGATTGGAATAAATCTTTTTCATCATCTTTTAATTCAAGCCATTCAACAATTGCAACAATATCAAAATTTGACAATTGTTTTCCTCTCTTGCTAATGCTTATTTTTGTCGGTTTAAATTCAATTTCTAAAGATGAGGAAACTGAGTTTTTATTAGCTTTAATTGGCATAGCTTATTTCCCCTTTCCAAATAAACCACTAAAAAACGACAGCATAAAACCGCTATCTTTCTCATCTTTAGAAATTGTTTTTTTATTTTCTCTTTCTACAGGTTCGCCAATAGGTCTATTATTCTCTTTCTTACATTTAGGCAAAGGCTTTTTACTTTGTTTTTTGATTGGATATAATTTTTTCACTTCTTCTCTAAACTCTTGAAGATAATTTGTTAAATAAAAAATAGAATCACGGGTGTCATGAAGCTCTTTAGTTTTTTTCATTAACTCTTTTTTTAAGGCTATATTCTCAGCATTTGTCGCAGACAAAACTTCAATTATTTCATTTTGCTCTTTTTTAAACTGTTCAATACTCTTTTTTAATTCACCACTTGTTTCACTAAAAATGCTTTGCATCTTTGCATTAATAGATTTTTCTACTATTGGAACCAAATAATCAATTAAAGTCTGAAATTCTATACTATTTAGAACTACTTTATGTGACTTTGAATCACTATTTATTCGTGAAAGCTCATCGCCAAGCAACTTAATATGCTCAACCTCTTTAACTACTATAGAATTCTTTTTCTCTAACTCATTGTAATTAGATAGCAGTTTTTCAAAGCTGCTATTTAAGCCCTCTATCTTTTTTTGTAAAGTAATCATTGAAACAGTGAGGTTAAAGAGTTCAATATCTTTAACCTCATCTGTATATAGTGGTGTATCATTTTCCATTTATTTAATCGAATCCAGTTTTTTTGAAAAATCATCAAGTTTTTTATATGCATCTATATATGAGTATTTTTTAATAAGCTCTTTCCTTGCATCAGAAAAGTCTTCGTCCGCACTATCATCACCAGAAAAATATTCATTTTCAAGAGTTTCAATCTCTTTAGCAAAAGTCAAGCTTTCATCTTTTGCATTTTGGATGACAAAATCAAACATCAACTTGCCATTTTTTGAATTTTCACAAGCTTTTTGCAACTCTGGAATCACAAGAAATTCGTCAACATTTTTCATGAGGTCGTCAAGCTCTTTTTTTCCGACTATATCTTCAAGATGTTTTTTTACAACAACATCAAGAGAGATGCCTTTTGCGTCTGCTTCATCAGTATATTTTGAAATTATTTTATTTGCGACAATTGCAATTTTAACTTCACTGTTTGCCTCTCTTACTGCTTTTACAGTTTTCATCATACCATCGATATACTCATCTTCCAAAAAGAACGGAATAACCACTAACGAGCTATTGAGAGATGATGTCTCAGAAAGGGAGCATAGAGCGATATCCGTATCTGTACCCCCACCAACATCAACAATTAAGTACTCATTATCCTTAAGTTTTCTTCTTGCAGATTGGAAGAACTCAGAAAACTCCTCCATGCTGTATTCATTTTCAGCTTTGATTTTATTTACAATCTCCACCTTACTATCGTCTTTAGGAGAAACTCCCATTTTGTTTTTGCTATCAATCATTGCAATTTTAATGGAAAGGCTATCCAAATCCTTTGTTGAATTTAATATAGACAATGGTAAAAACTGCGTAGCAAGTTCGCTTTTTCCAGCTCCACCTTTTTGATTCATAATAACCATAATTTTTTTCATTATTTAAAACTCCTCATAGTATAAAGATTTTAACACTTCTGTGCTTATTGAATTCTCAAAAGTTGTTTCATTTATTGAATAATGTTCAGACAATTCCTCAGAAATGTATTTTAATTTGCTCTTTGCAACATCTCTATTGTAATTTAGAACATAAAGAACCTGTTCGCTGTTTATATTGTTTCTATATGAAGAATCTGGCTTCATATCATTAAAAAAATTTTCTTTAGTTGTCATAATTCTATCATACGACATTTCACTGATTCCAAGTTTTTCAAGAACATATTTTTTATATTTTAATCTTCCCTCCCTCCCCATTCTTTCAAATGGTTTCCAGTTTAAGTCATTAAAATATTTTTTAAATTCTTCAATTTTCATTGAGTCTTCTTTTTCCCTAGGCAGAATATTTTTAATTGGCTTGTCTCTAAGCTTTAATCCGCCACATGGGATTCTAACTCTTACTTTGTCAACGGGGAATTCCCACTCTCTTAAAATCTCATCTATTAAACCATTTATGCTTTTAACAGAATCTTCAACACCATGTCTTTTTAAATCGGATATGATTGCTCTAATATTGTGCGATATATATCCCCTCGTTGCACTGCCTCTTTTTGCTTCTTTACATAGATAAATAGTTGTTTTTTCCTTACGGATTTTTTTTCCATATAAATCCAAATAACAATAAGACCTATCACCAACAGTATCAAATTCTGGAAAGCTAAAATAAGATGTTTCAATTCCAGCATCAATAGAACGGGAAATATCATGCTCTGGGATTGGGGGGAGTTCATCAATATCGTACCATAATTCTTTTTTAAATGGAAATGATAAATCACTTGCTATCAATGGTAGCCTGCTATCATCTTTGCCTATTTCCTCTAACTCAGTATTGACAATTTTTTCATATTCTTCTAGTGAATGCACTCTATAGAAATCAAATTTTTCAATATCAATTTTTCCAATATCTTGAAAATCACGCTTATCATCAGTATCTACTTTAGGATATAATTCGGTGCCAAAATCACAACTTACTGCTTCCTCTATCATTCCTTTATCTTCATGTTGAAAATTTTTATCAGTTAAAATAATATTTTTTTTGATATTTGGCTCTACAGAAAAAACCTTACAATATTTTTCCTGCAATTCAGGATTACTAAGGCAATATTTTTTTATCTTATGCTTTGTAAGACGAATAAGTAAATTGCAGTGATTTCTTGATATATCAATCCCAGCTTCCTTAAAGTAGGAACAAATCTCATCTAAATTTTTTCGCTTAAATACAACAAGGTATAAAACAATGGAATATTTATATTTAATATTTTTCATGCCAGATGTATTTGAAAAATCTTTATCAAAAAGCTCATCAAAATACAATGAAAACATTTTTTCTTCCACTCTTTTATACTTGTAAAAAAAACTAGAATAGGTAATGTCATCAGAAAAAATACTCACATATTCCCTGTGCTTTTTTTTGATACTCAAAGTGTTACTATAGTGAGATGTAATGAGATACAAGATATCTGAAAATGTATTATTTTTTAATTCCATAAAGAAGTATATCTTCCAACAACTGTAAAAGAGATAAAATAAAAAATATATTTATACGATATGTAAAATAAAAAAATAAAGCATTTTTACAACTATTTTTGCGATATAGCCCAAAAATAGCACTATGAAAAAAATAAAAAAAACAAAAAAATTGAGATTTTAAAATAAAAAAGAAGCAAAAAAAATGAAATTTTAAAGCAAAAAATATGATGCTGTCAACAAACTAAACAGGATGGATAAAATACGGATTTTAGAATAAAATAATTTGAGTTATATCTAAGGAAGTACCGCATATAAAGTAAATATGAGTATTATTAAAAATAAAAAAGTATGAAAATAAAAATAAAAATACAACATCTTCATTTTATATTCCATCTTCCGTATATCCCGTAGCAAATCCTTAAATGTTGTTTCACACAGTAAAAAAAAAGAAACAACCGTACAAACCCCATAATTTTGGGAAAGTCAACGCAGATTAGCCTTAAGAAAAACAAAAGAAAACTATAAGGTAAAAAACTTCAAATCTTAAACATATTCCCTTTATCCTTAAAAAAGACAATAAAGCATCAGATAATAGTAAAAAAATTTTCATAAATCACTTAAGAATAGATAAAGGATTAACTTAAAGAAAGAGTAGAGCAAAAATTGTCAATCACCACACAAATAATATTAAAGAGTCAAACAAAAAAATTAGCTATAATTCATATACATAAAATAGAGAAAAAGCAAAATGAAAAACATTAAAACAAGAGAGAAAAAATATAAAATATGTTTATCAAAAAAAGAGTTAAATATACTCAGTTTGATAATAAAAAAAAGTGGAAGTAATTACAAAAATATAATAAGCGGGATGCATAAAAACAAGACAATGCAAGAGATAGCAAATGATATAAACAAAACAAAACAAGCAGTACACTTAAAAATAAAAAAACTCTATTCAGTAATAGA
>Ga0256843_1002289_pt1 | contig 14133 bp, 18 predicted proteins | sample AlvinellametaG_FD_191572 | JGI IMG/M metagenome (GOLD analysis project Ga0256843, IMG submission 191572) | Pompeii worm associated microbial communities from hydrothermal vent at the East Pacific Rise, Pacific Ocean - Alvinella | ecosystem: Host-associated > Annelida > Integument > Unclassified ... | reverse complement strand
ACTATAGAGGCGGGATGCAGGCATGGCAGCTTCTGGGGCTAACAACGATCGTACCGGGAAGGGAGAAGTAATGCGATATTTTATACTGATGACAATAACCATGGCTATGCTTTCGGCGGGAAGGTATGATAAAGTGAAGATCACGCCGGAGATCGCATATATCTATGTGTATCATAAGGGTAAAGCGGTCAAAATACACCGTATTCAGGATACGAAGAACAAGTTGACAGGAGAGTATGCCAAAACCTATCGACCCGGACAGGACATACAGCCGGTCAAGATCAATGATCAGGTTGAAACGATAGGAGAAGTGGAACTGCTTCAGTTCCTCAAAGAGAAGGTCAATAAGAAAAAAGGGCTTCTGGTCGATCTGAGAAACAAAACCGATTACAAAAAAGAGTCTATCCCTGGGGCGGTGAACATACCGTTCAAGACAAAGAACAACCATGAAAAAATGGAAAAGATATTGAAGGTACTTGGAGCCAAACGTATGGCAGACGGCACACTGGATGCGACCAATGCCCGTACGGTTGCTTTTTATTGTCATGGGTTATGGTGTGGTAAATCAGCAGAGTTCATTCGGGAATTCCTGAAACTTGGATACCCTGCTGAGAAGATCCTCTATTATCGAGGCGGCTTTCAAATGTGGAAGATCCTTGGTTTTACAACTGTGACGAATTAAGAAGGAGAAGGTATGAAAAATATAGTAGAAAATCTTGTTGTAACCATGGTTGTGCTTCTTTTTCTTGGCGTAATTGCATTGGTTGTTAAATATAATATGATTGGTATCGACAGTACCGATACACCGGCAGTTCCGGAACAGATATCGGAGCAGGATATACATAAAAAAGAGACAAAAGACTATTTGAAAAGTCTTGAATCTTATGGTGAAGATGAAGATGTCAAAGTGGATCCAAAGCAGGAATCACATAAAAATACGGTTAAAGTGATCTCTGAAGTGACATCGGATGAACTTGGAAGAGCATTGAGAAGTGATGAGAAAAGAAGCTATCTGAAAAGTCTTGAGCGTTACAGTGATAATAAAAAAGCGGTATCAAAAACGGAAAAACTAGAAGATGTCAAACCTGAAAAAGTTCAAAATGATGACACAATCAGTAGTGAACTTGATTCTATTCTAGGGGAGTAGGGATATTAGAGAAGCCCGATGGCTTCCCTCACCTTCTCCATTTTAGCTGTTGCGATATCTCCAGCCTTTTTCGCCCCCATTGCAAGAATATCATGTACCTCGTCCATATGGTCAAGGTAATATGCACGTCTCTCTCTTGCCTCTTCCAACTCTTCCCATATCAGTTCTTTAAGATACTTCTTGAAATGTCCGTACCCCTCTTTACCGCTCTTGTATCGTGCCTGAAGCTCTTTTTTACCCTCTTCATCAAGGAAGAGTGCGGCAAGGTTGTAGATGTGACACCCTTCCCACTCAAGCGGTTCGCCCAGCGGTGTAGAGGAGGAGATGATCTTGTTACAGCGTTTTTGAAGCGGCTTCTCATCCATAAAGAGGTCGATGGCATTGCCGTAGCTTTTGCTCATCTTCTGACCGTCAATACCGGGGATGGTTGCGACCTCTTCTTGAACCATATGCTCAGGCAGTACGAAGATCTCTCCATACTCATTGTTGAATTTGATGGCAATGTCACGTGTCATCTCGACATGCTGTATCTGGTCCTTTCCTACAGGGACCTTCTGGGTATCGAACAGAAGGATATCTGCTGCCATGAGTACAGGGTAGCTGAAGAGGGCATGGGAAGCGGGGATCCCTTTGGCAACTTTGTCTTTGTAGCTGTGTGCGCGCTCAAGCAGTCCCATCGGGGTGAACTTGGAGAGGATCCAGTAGAGCTCAAGTACTTGTGGCACATGACTTTGTACCCAGAAGGTGGTTTTTTCAGGGTCGATACCTATTGAGAGGTAGTCGACTGCTGCATCAAGTGTGTACTGTCTGAGTGTTTGGGCATCTTTGGAAGAGGTGAGAGAGTGATAGTTTGCAATGAAGGTGAAAAGTTCATGATCTTCCTGCAACTGTACCATCGGTTTCATGGCACCGAAGTAGTTCCCAATGTGAAGTTTTCCTGAAGCCTGGATTCCTGTAAGTACGCGCATTGTTTCTCCTGCTGTAATTTCTGTCGAAATTATAGCAAGAAAGCGTTGAGCGTTGAGCGTTGAGCGTTGAGAAAATAGGAATTTTTTCTATGGTAGGTCGTATTCTCCTGAATATGACAAAGTTTTTGTATAGGAATATACCGAATTATATTTGTATTTTGGTGTACAGTGTGGTGTCGTATTGAGGACAATACGACCTACTCCTCGTCGTAACGCTCTCCACGTTTACGTGCCACAATATCCAACGGTACACCCTCAAAGTCGAACTTGCTTCGGATGTAGTTGGCAAGGTAGCGTTTATAACTGAAGTGCAGTCCATCCGGACGGTTGGTAATGAGGGCGATCTTTGGTGGTTTGGTCTCATATTGTGTTGCAAATTTTATCTTCACTACTGCACCGTTGTGGCTTGGTACATGGTGACGGTTCATCGCTTCACGGAGTGTGTCGTTCAGTTTTGAAGTAGAGATACGCTGCTTATAGCGCTCATAGATCGCCGTGATATGGTCAAGGATCTTATGCACACGCATACCGGTCTTTGCCGAGATGGTAATGAGCGGGGCATAGTGGAGGAACTTCAGTTCGTCACGGATGTCGTCGACCATTTCCTCATACGTTTTCTCTCCTCTGATGTCCCATTTGTTTGCGACAATAAGTGCTCCCAGACGGTACTTTTCAATGAGTCCTGCAATACGCTCGTCAAGCTCCAGAACCCCTTCGGTGGAGTCGATCATGAGCAGGGCAATATCGGCTTTCTCCAGCATTGCTTCGGTACGTCCGAGGGCATACTTTTCAATTCCCAGGATCTTTCCTCTTCGTCTGATACCCGCAGTATCGACAAAGGTGATCTTGTAGCCGTTGTATTCGATGCTTTCATCGATAGGGTCGATGGTCGTACCGGCTACATCAGAAACGACCGAGCGCTCTTCACCCAGAAGTGCATTGAGCAGAGAGCTTTTACCGGTGTTGACACGCCCGATGATGGCAACATTGATCTCCTTGTCTTCCTCTTCGACGGTACTGTTGATGTCGGTGATGAATTCACCAAACGGGTCCTCCTCATCTGCTTCGAGTTGAAGTTCGGGTTTCTCTTCTTTTTCAGGGATGTATTGTTCCAGCCAGGCGTAGAAGTCGTTGAAGTAACGGTTGTGACTGACTGACATCGGGAAGGTTGCATCGGCACCGAATTCCAGAAACTCCCAGTAACGCTCCTCTTCTTTGTCATTGTCGATCTTGTTGACCACAAGAGCGAGCGGTTTGCCAAGCTGCTGGAGGTCATAGAAGAGCTTTTTGTCCTCTTCGCTTGGGATGCTTTTACCATCTACCATATAGATAATAACATCCGCCATATCGGCAGCTTTCATAGAGAACTCCGCCAAGCATTCTGGCTTCATCCAGTGTGAACTCTACCATGCGTTTCCCGATATGCTGTCCTCTGTATGCTTCATCGACGATCAGGCTGCGTATCTCCGCAAGACGCGGGGAATGGATATGCAGTGCCGTATAACCGACCAGTTCTCCATGATGTTTTGCAAGCACATAAGAGCGTATATTGGTCGCAACTTCATCTTCGCTTCTGTTGAGGATGGTACCGTCTTTCACTTTATCCGCCACCAATGCCTGCATAGCGGGAATATCATCCAACCTTGCCTTTACCAGTTCTATCACACCTCTTCTCCCGTATCTTTGCCTACACCAAAGATCGTATGCAGTATCTCTCTGTGTACCCTTTCATAGCCGTTCTTTTTGAGGTTGGATACAGAAATGGATCCGGGGAACTCTCGTTTCAGCTTGTTCCGCTCTTTCTGATTGAGTTTGTCCATTTTTGTAAAGACCGTCAAATAGCGCTGATCAGGTCTGATAAATTCGGAGATATAGGCTTCCACATCATCATCGATCTTGGCATGGGGGTGCCTTGCATCTCTGAGGTGAATAAAGAGACGGATGGATACACGATGCTCAATGAACTCGACAAGGTTTTTCTGCCAAACCTCTTTAAGAGACTTTGAGACCTTGGCATACCCGAACCCGGGAAGGTCTACAAAGCGGACCGGATAGCTCTGTTCATTGTAGAGATAGCGTGTCTCAAAAAAATTGATCAGCTGGGTCTTCCCCGGTGTGGCGGAACTCTTGGCAAGATTTTTCCGCTGGGTCAAACCGTTCAATGTAGAGCTTTTCCCCACGTTGGAGCGTCCCAAAAAAACCACTTCGCTCATATCTTCTGGCAGAGAGTCGGCAATACTCTGTGCCGACTTGATGAATTGTGCTTCTACGATCCTTGGGGTACTCACTTTTTCTTCTCCATATCAAATATAAACTTTACAGGCTTTTTTCTGTTTCCTTTGATCTCGGCATTGCCCGATACCATATCTAGTATGATCTCTTCACCGGCAAGATGCCGCTTGTTCACAAGATCATCGATAACCGCTTTTCCGTTGAGAATATACTTCGACTGCTGAGGCAGATAAACTGCACGGTGTGCCTGTCCCTTATAAGAGGCATTTTTCTGCTGAATCTCGAACTTTACATGTCCGACAGCTTCATATTTTTTTGTTTCATTTTTCTCATTGAAATAGACAATGATCTCGTCTCCCTGAAGCATATTCTTCATCTGGGTCACTTTTGCATTCCCAATGAAGTGTATCTCTTTTTTCAGATTCATTGCCTTCATACTGTCTGACACGATCTGTACCTTTTCAGCATAGACAAATATACTCAACAGAATAAAAAACAGCAACACTGCTCTGCTCAATTTTCTTTTCCTTCCATGGATTCACCATTTTCTGCCATCATAACGATCGCCTTGATATGATCCGCGACGATCTCTTCTGTCTGCATATTATACTGCAATCTTTTACCATATATTTCATTCTTGTCCATATAGGCAACAAATGGTGCAGTCACATTGAGTATCTCGTTCTTTTTGTTATAGTCCGCCTTTTCTGTGAAAAAGCGCAGACCTTTGCGATGCAATAACGTTACATTTCCTTCAAGATGAATCGTCTTCTCTTCGTAATATGCTTTGTTCGCTGTCATTTTACGAATCCTTTCGTCACTATAGCGCAACCCTTCAAGTGTCAAAATACCGTTTTTGCGTATACCATACACAGCATAGGCTATTCCTTCTCTCTTTCTCGTAGTGACCTCAATAAAAGTGGTATGCTTGAACTCAAGTTCTCGATCATACTGCTGTCTCTGAACATGCTGCTGGTTAATCTTGGCTGACATAGCAAGCGTGAATGTCAAAAAAATAAGGAATATCAGCACATATTCAAGTCTCAGTCCCATAGCTCCAGATACGCTTTTTCAAGCCCCTCTTTTTTAATGAGATACTCTATCATCTCACGTACGGCACCGTCACCGCCTTTTTTGGTTAAAATAACATCCGCAATTTTATCAACGTAGGCACTTGCATCGCGGGGAACAAAAGAGACTGCCGATGCTTTAAGCATGGAAAGATCATTAAGGTCATCCCCTATCGCAGCTACATGATCCATACTGATATCCAACTTCTGCAACAGTTTTTCCAATACCTCTTTCTTATTCTCCACTCCCTGATAGAAATGCTCGATACGAAGCTCTTTTGCACGGCGTTCAACGATCTTGGAACGTCTGCCGGTGATGATGGCAACCTGTCTGCCAAGCCGCCGCCATGATGCGATCGCAAGTCCGTCTTTGACATTAAAGGACTTGATCTCATCCCCGTTCTCACTGTAGGTGATATGACTGTTTGTCATCGTACCGTCTACATCCAGTACGATCAGCTGAATCGTACTCATAATACACCCTTTGTACTTGGAATTCCTGCATTCTCATTGACTGCGACCGCTCTGCGCAGAGAGACTGCCAATGCCTTGAATGCTGCCTCTATGATGTGATGTTTGTTTTTTCCCCGGTTATAGACCAGGTGCAGGGTCAACGGCAGATTAAAGGCGAATGCCCGGAAAAACTCTTCCACCAGCTCAACATCGAACTCTCCCACTTTTCCGCCTATAGGCAGTTCAAATACAAGAAATCCCCTGTTTGAGAGGTCAATGTCACAGCTGACACTTGCTTCATCCATGACCACCGTAGCATTTCCAAACCGCTCAATACTTTTAACAGGGTAGATCGCTTCTCTCAGTGCCTGACCGATCACGATCCCGACATCTTCTACCGTATGGTGATCATCGATATGGGTATCACCTTTACATGAGACTTCAAGATCGATATGGGCATGTTTGGTAAATGCTTCAAGCATATGGTCAAAGAACCCTACTCCCGTATTGATCTTTGCCTGACCTTTGCCATAGAGTTCCAACTTCACTTCGATCTGAGTCTCTTTTGTCTCTCTTTTTACTTCTATCATCTTCTTCCTTCACACTTTAGTTACGTACGATCGGACCTGAAAGTCCCTGACAGGCTCTGTAGTCCTTGGCTGCCTTTTCCGAAGGGAATCCCATCAGCCAGACCCGGTAGAGTCTTTTTCCGCTGTCTTCATTCGAACGTTTGATCGTTACACGGTATTTTGTTTTGCCAAACATACGCTGATACTCTTTCTGGGTTGCTCTGGCACCGGCATAGCTGCCAAATGCACCAACCTGGATACCGAAATCATTCAGTTTTACACTGGTTTCCGTATGGGTTGCTTTTTGTCGCGCGATCTTTTGAGGTGGTTCTATTTTCCCCGCAAAACCGACCACCTCTATCTTTACCTTGGCAATCCCCATTTTATCAAGCCCAAGCTCTTTACCTGCAGCATAGCTGCAGTCTATGATACGTCCTTTGACAAATGGTCCCCTGTCATTGATACGAACAGTTGTACTGCGACCGTTCTGCAGATTGGTTACCTTTACCATCGTATCCATCGGCCACGTTTTGTGGGCAGCAGTTTTTGCATGCATATTGTAACGTTCACCGTTACTTGTCTGTTTCCCATGGAAGTTTGGACCATACCAGCTTGAAATGCCATACATCGTCTGTCCCACTTTCACATAGGTCGGCTGATAGCTTTTCCCCAGTACGGTATAGCAACGCATCGTTGCTTTATGGCGGGCAGCACTGGTAAATCCTGTATCACTGTACTTTGGCGTTGTCTTTGAAGAACAGCCTGAGAAAAAAAAGATCATACCGGCTACAGCAGTCTGGAAGAGCACTCCATGCAATCTATGGGTCATTCAAAAAACCTTATATTTGAATCAATAAAATAGGTAGATATTATCTCTATATTTGACTTTATACCAGCTTTGTCCCTACTCGGTTTCCAGTAATCGTTCAAAATCCTCTTTGCTGATCGGAATTACAAGAATACTCCCCACTTCAAGTGCATCATCCTGAAGATGGTTCGCTTTCATGATCTCTTCGGCAGTGCTGTGATAGCGTTTGGCTATTATTCTCAATGTATCACCAAGTACTACAATATGGGAAAGCAAATGAGGTTTGATGCTCACACTTTTCTCTTCCGTTTCCAGGTCATACTTCAAATAGAATGCAGGAAGACGATCCTCAGGTATGGTGATCATATATTTCTCTCTACCTGAAGGGATCTTTCCGTTCATAAACTTCCGGTTCAGCCCCTTCAGTATACGGGGGCGCATCCCAATACGCTGGGCGAGAAATCCCAAATCTGTACCACCTGCTACTTCTACCTGAGCAAACTTGGTTTGCGCTGTACCGGATGCAAAATCAATCATCTCATTCTCACCGATCATGGCAACCAGAAGGATCTTCCTGATATAATCTCTCGTTTCTGAAGGCAGATAACGGTATTTATCATCCGTCAATACGGACAGTGAATCTGTCCCCGCTTTTTTGATCGCCTTTTGAAGACGTCCTTCCCCACAATTGTATGCCATGACTGCAAGATACCATCTGCCAAATTTTCTGTGCAGACTCTGTAAATGCTGTATGGCTGCCCTGGTAGAGATGAAAGGATCACACCGTTCATCAAGACTGTTACAGACTTCAAGATTGTAGTATTTTGCCGTTTTGGGCATAAACTGCCAAAGTCCGACTGCTTTTTTTGAAGATATGACATCGGTTGCCAGTCCGGATTCAACCATGGAAAGATAGAGGAACAAATCGGAAAGTCCATCCTCCAGAAGTTCTCCTCGGACAAGTGATAGAAGATTCTCTCCACGTTTCAATGCTTTTTTGTAAAATCGATGCAAACCTTTTTCATGGGTTTTGACAAAATGATTGAATCTATCATCATCAATATATGACCCGTCAACATCAAATTCCGAAAATACATATCTGTAGCTTGGATACTTTTCAGAAAGTGATGTAGCTGAAAGAAACAGAGGAATATACAGCAGAAGAACGAGACGTTTAAGTACTATTTTCATCTACTCAGATACCAAACAGCCTCTGTGCATTCTCAGTGGTCAACTGTGATACCTTCTCTACAGTGAGACCACTCAATACCGATATCTTCTCTGCAACCAGTGTACAGTAGGAGGGTTCATTACGCTTCCCCCTATACGGATGTGGAGTAAGATAGGGGGCATCCGTTTCAATAAGAAGCTTCTCATGAGGGATCTTCGGAAATACATTGATCAGCTTTCGTGCATTCTTAAAGGTCAATACTCCTCCAATACCATAATAAAAATTGCGATTTACCAATTTCAAAAGGGACTCGTTCGCATTGTAGCAGTGAAGTACCCCTCCTTCCTTTCCTGCATATTTCTCCAGTAGATCAAGGCAGTCTGCACTTGACTCACGAATATGCACGATCAGCGGTTTTTTTAGCACTTTTGCCCACTTGATCTGGTCAATAAATACCTCTTTCTGAAGCATCTTCTCTTTTTTAATCTCCTCCTCATTTTCAGGCAAACGAAAATAGTCCAGTCCACACTCCCCTATGGCAACACATTTGGGATGAGATACATACTTTTCAAGGAAACTCCTGTCATAATTCTCTGCATCATAGGGATGGACACCTACGGCAAAATAGACATTCTCATGTTTTTCACTGATCTCAACAGCCCTTTCAAGGGAGCGGGGATCCGCACCCGGAATGATAAATTTTTGCACATCAGCTTCAACTGCCCGGGCAAGTACATTCTCAAGATCATTTTCATACCGTATATCATCCAGATGGCAATGGGTATCGACAATCACTTTCTATCCTGTTACTTTTTATGGGTATTATATCCAAAAAGAGGCTGCATTATTGACATGGGACAACTTTTTCTAACCGTAAATAAGTTATAGTAGTCCCATATTGCATCAGGAGGATTCACTTTCATGCTTGCTTCAATCATTATTGGTGGTATCGTATTCATTATTCTTTTGGTTATCTATCTTGAATACCGAAATGAGAAAAAATACCAGGAAGAAAGACAACGGCAAAAAGAGAGAAAAAAGAAAAAACTTTCCCCAAAAGTCACCAAGCGTCCAGCTCCCTCTCCAACAAAGAGAAAAGAGGAGAGGGTCTCTCCACCTATAACAGAAGAAAAGAAAAAAGAACCCTCTTCCAAACTAGAAAAAACAGATATCCAGCCTGATAAACCAAAAGTTAAACCAAAGGCAGAACCCACTGCTGTTCAGCCCCAAAAAACACGTGAACCTGCCAAAAAACCAGATAATTATGAATTAAAAAACAGAAAAAAAACGGTACAGCCAGATACTGAAACCGTTAAAGTACCCCTTGAAAAGAAAACAGAAACACCTGAAAAAAAAGAATATACGACACCGGTACAGCCAGCAAAGAAAAAGCATACAGAAGCACCCAGAAAAGAGAAAGAAACAGCTGTTGAACTTCCAAAAGGAGAGTATCCGGCATTCAACTACGACCGGCTTATTGAAATGGGTCTTTCAGAAGAAGAAGCGCAGGAATTCATTCAGGAATTGATCCCACAGATAGAGACACAGATCCCGTTGATACAGGAAGCGATGGATAAACCGGATTATCATCAGATGGAGCGTTTGACACACAGTATCAAAGGGTCATCCACTACCATCGGTACAGGCGGAGTTTCCGATCTGCTTGTCGACTATAATACCTACCTTAAAGACGGAAAAGAGGCAAAGGTCCTTGAAGCCTATCAAAAACACCTCAAACACTATTTTGAAGCACTGAAAAAACAGTTCCCGAAACCTTAGCTCCGTAATCTTGTCGCGAATGCTACTGCCTGCTCAGTAGGATTCTCCCCGGAAATAATACGGGCGATCTCCCCAACCCTTCCCTCTTCATCCAATACTTTTGCAGAACTGATACCTTTCTCTTTTTCCACCACGATATGCTGTGTTGCTTTGGCAGACAGATGCGGCTGGTGTGAAATGGCAAAAACCTGATAGCCTCTGGAAAGTTCAGTGATCATTTCAGCAATGGCAATGGACTCATCTCCACTCACATTCGCATCGATCTCATCAAGTATCAATACACCCTGTCCCGATGCATCATCAGGCATGGATGCTGCCATTAAGGCAAGTCTCACACGGTTGAACTCTCCTCCGCTAAGCGTATCGGTACCGCTGTTTCCCAGTATAACAGATACCCGATCCATTCCTGTTTCCCCCAATTCTGCAGCATTAAAAACAAAACGCAATGCAGGCAGCTTTAGATTTAGGAGAAAACCTTCAAGTCTCTTTTCCAGTAACCTGGCCTCTTTTTTTCTACTTTGTGATATACGGGAAGCAACAATATTCAGTTCCACCAGTTCGGTCTGAAGAAACATCTCAAGCATACTTTTGTCCTGCCCAATATTCCTGTATCCCGCAAGTTCTCTAACCTTTTCGTCTCTGTAGACAAGCGCCTCTTCTATCGAGCCATAACGGTTCTTCAGGTTTGTCAGGTCACCCAGACGGTCCAATACCTCTTCTACATTGACCTCTTCAAGCTCATCGGCGAGTATTTCACTCTCTTCAAAGTCGGTACGAAGCTGGTTCATAGCCTCGGAGAATGCACTGACATCTTTCTCAAGCAGACGGTAGATCTCCTCCACACTACTCTCATAGTTGAAAATCTCACTGGCAGTAGAGAGAGCATCACGTATCTTGTCTATACGTGAAAGCTGCTGTTTTACCTTGAGCAATTCCTCCTCTTCCCCCGGCTTGGGATCAATAGTATTGATCTTGTCTATCTCATACTGTGCAAACTCCATCTTTTCAGCAAGTGCCTTCTCCTCTTCACGAATCTTCTGAAGCTGCAGCAGTTTTTCACGATAGAGGGTATAACGTTTTTTGTACTCTTTGAACAGTTTGTTGTACATTTTGTCCCGTGAAGCCAGTGACCGGTCTATCATCTCAAGCAGTGTATCACTCTCCATTCCTTGCTGATCCCGTACAGAGAGATGCTTGACATAGGGAGTGAACATTTCCCAAAGTGCTTTCTTGGAGATGCTCTGTCCATCAAGAAAGTAACGCAGTTTCTCTTTTTTGAGTGTTTTGATACAAAGTTCATCCTCCAGCAAGAAAACATCACTTTTCAACCCCGTCGGCTTTTTCAGGTTGATCTCACAGAGTGCAGCCGCCCCTTTTGTCGAATGCCCGAAACTTGAAAGTATCGCTGAGATCAGTACTGACTTTCCCGCTCCACTTGGACCGGTGAATACCACTAATCCCTGTGTAAACTCCAATTCCAGCTCTTTGAAAGTGACCAGATCACGCAGATAGAGACGTTCTACCAATCCCTGTCTCCCCAGTGCAGTTTTTCACGCAAGACAGAGAAGTAGTTATGTTCTTTTCTATGGATCAGTGTCACTCCCTTTTTTACTCCACCAATATAAAGTACATCTCCCTCTTCAAGCTCATAGATCTCCTGTCCGTCAATAGAAGCAATCGCACGGTACTTCTCCGCATCCAGTTCAATACTGAAATCAGCTGGTACCACAAGCGGCCGCTGGTTTGCCAGAGAGTGTGCAAGTACAGGCGTAATAATGAAAGCCTGTGTCAGAGGATAGACGATCGGTCCTCCTGCAGAGAGGTTGTATGCGGTAGAACCTGTAGGTGTGGAGATGATCAGTCCATCCCCGGTATAGCTGTTGAACCGCTCCCCGTCTATTGAAGCATTGACCTTTACCATGCGAGAGGGTTCGGGGGAGGTAATGACCACATCATTGAATGCAAAGAATTTTTTCTTTTTCCCGGAAACTTTCCGAACGTATCCCTCGATCATCATGCGGTCATCAATACGGTACTCTCCGGCAAGCAGTCTTCCTAAAAACGCATCAACATCATCAATCGTGATATCTGCAAGAAATCCAAGATTACCCGCATTGATTCCAACAACCGGTTTATGGTAGCCATAGCTTCTTCTTACCAGTGAAAGGAGTGTACCGTCTCCACCCAGTGAAACCAGAAAGTCAGCTTTCTCACACATTTGCTCAAACGCTATTCCTTCCAGTCCGATCATTGCTGCAGAGTTTTCGGAGATCAGAACTTCAATCCCTCTGCCCCGAAACTGTTTTCTGATCTTTTCATAAATCGGTTTGATCTCCGGTGCATCAGGCTTCAGCATAAAACCGGCTGTTTTTATTTGACTTAACTGTTTCACTCTACTTATTCACTCCCTCTTCGACAATCATCATTGACAGCCTATCATATTATAGCTTTTGAGGCTCAAAAATATGTCAAATTGCCATTTTTTATATACTATAGTGTGACATTATAGCACCCATACTGATTTTACGTTATAATTAGATACACTAAAAAAAGGAGTGTTAAATGAAACAGATGATATACAGTGGGGTTGTAGCGGCTATACTATTGGGACTGAGCGGATGTGTCATGAACCCTTTACCAGGACAAAGCAAAGAGATCTCCAATTATATGGATCAGTATAAAGCACTGGGTGAAAAGAAAGCCATAGCCTATACCAAAAATGAGAATGGTCAATATGTATTTGGGAATGCCTATGACTATAGTACACAGGATGCTGCAAATAAACGCGCACTTAAACAGTGTGAGTCACGCAGAAAAAAACTCGGTCTTGAAAAGGCTTGTGAAATACTTGCAGAAGGTGACAAGTTCCTTCATTCCTTCTAAATATTTAAAAAATGGGGAGCATCTTTCTCCCCCCTTCCCTCATATAATTTTTCTCAGATGAACTCTTTTTCTATACTTTAGCTAAGCAAAATATTTTTTTCTCTTCAATATCATGATATAATCAATAACAATAATTATCAAAAGGAGTAGAAATGAAATGGTTCATCATAAAAACAATGGCCATACTAAGTCTATTGTTCATAGGTACAGGATGTACACCATATGAAGAGCAGCTTCTTGCACAATCAGTAACTGGAATGTATGGGGATCCATACCATTACAACGGGTACAATTATGGGACAAACCGAAATCAGGACTATCGGGATGGAATCCATGACGGATGTAACAGTGCAAAAGGGTATTACAGAAAAGACCGTTACCTCTTTGACAGAAGCAGCAGCTACCGTAGCGGTTGGAAAGCAGGATATAACCAATGCCGGCATAATAGCAGCAATGCCCACAACTACTATCAGCAAGGCAAGAATGATGGTTGCCGGTCTGCACACGGCAGTTGGAAAAAAGATACATATAGATACAATAATTACAGTACCTACCGTAACGGATGGAAAAAAGGATATAGAGACTGTCGAACCAACGGATCAAACTATTACAATATCGGTAAAAATGACGGTTGCCGGTCTGCACACGGCAGTTGGAAAAAAGACAGCTACAAATACAGCCACTACAGCAGTTACCGCAATGGGTGGAACAGAGGTTACCAAAACTGCAGAAGATAACCCTGCCTACCCCCTCATGCGGAGGGGGAGAAAAGGCATAAAAACATAAGCTCAAATACCACATAAGTAAAACCATGAGAAAAAAATGAAGTATTTTATCCCAAACAGTGCCATTGTGCTTGTATTGCTATACGGTATTTACAATGCATACCATACAAAATCAGCACATAAAAAGAAACTGCATTCAGCCTCTGAAAACTATATACAACATACCACAGTACATAAAGTACCGCATATAGAAGAGGAATTAAAGCACATACATACCGTACCGTATATCAGAGACTATATTGTCAGCGTGATCAACCATGGCTCCTCT
>Ga0256843_1002288_pt1 | contig 14133 bp, 12 predicted proteins | sample AlvinellametaG_FD_191572 | JGI IMG/M metagenome (GOLD analysis project Ga0256843, IMG submission 191572) | Pompeii worm associated microbial communities from hydrothermal vent at the East Pacific Rise, Pacific Ocean - Alvinella | ecosystem: Host-associated > Annelida > Integument > Unclassified ... | reverse complement strand
GTGGGTCTAGAGGGAGGGTTATACCCAGCTCCTTTCCGAACCTGGAAGTCAAGCCTCCCATCGCCGATAATACTTATCCTGTCTGGATTGGGAATGTAGGTCGCTGCCTCTTTGAATTCTTTCTTCTACAAATCTTTATTATTCAATTCTATCTTTAAATGTTTCTTTTTTATACGTTAATTAATTAATTATTATTTTTTTACTCTCTTTCACTATTCTCCCACGACTTATAGCTATAATTGCAACTTGGATTTCTTAGTCCAAAAAATAAAAACGACAAAAGGAATTTAATGAGAAAAATTTTATTTTTTATGGCACTTAGTGTCTCATTTCTATTTTCAGCAATCAACCTTCAGACAGCATCAAAAAAAGAGTTAATGTGTATTAACGGTATTGGTGCTAAAAAAGCAGAGGCTATTCTTAAGTATAGAAAAACAAATAAGCTAAAATCAGCAGACGATCTTAAAAAGATTAAAGGTTTTGGTAAAGGTGTTATTGCTAATGTAAAAGCAGGTAAAAAAATAGTTGCTTGTGGTGGAAAGAGAACTCCAAAAAAAGCTAATGCTAAGAAAGATATTAAAAAACAGGCTACTCCTAAAAAAGAGACTCCTGTAACTAAAAATTCTGATAAGAAGACAAGTGAAAAAAATAGTGATGTTAAAAAAACTGAAACTAAAAAATCAGAATAGATAAAAATTGCCCCGTACTTTTCGGGGAAATTTAACACTTTTTTATAAAATTTAATCTATTTCCTCTTTTTTTCTCTTTTCAAACCCTCAAAATCTCTTATAAATGTGATACTTTTCCCTATATTTTTAGTTTTTATTAAGAATAAGGCGTAGTTTTAAAAAAACTAGCTATAATGTCTTCTAGATGAAAGATGAGTGTGAAGTATATTTCTTCTCTATTTTGATTCGACTTTATCCTCTGATTGATTTCTTTGGAGGAGTTATATATTTACAAAGGTACGACAATGGCAGAATTAGTTAATGGAACCGTTAAATGGTTTAACGATGAAAAAGGTTATGGATTTATAGAACAAGCAAGTGGAGGAGCAGATGTATTTGTTCACTTCAGACAAGTAAACAACCCAAGTGGTGGACGTGTTTCTCTTGCAGATGGACAAAAAGTAACTTTTGAAATCGGCGAAGGTCAAAAAGGTCCACAAGCTGAAAATGTAACAGCAGTTTAACTGTTGTTTTATTGAAAGGTAAGTTTCTTTACCTTTCAATCTTCTCTATCTCTTCTAAAAAAACTCCTATTTTAAAATAATATCACTAGCTATAACAATCAATTGGCTATAATATTGCCAAAAAAATAAGAATATTTTATGCAACGATTTGAAAATTATCTCCAAAAAAATTTACCTCATGTAGAGACTTTCCATCCTCACTATAATAAAGCACTATCCTCTATGTTACTGGCAGGAGGTAAACGTTTTCGTCCTATGCTACTACTTTCAGTTGTAGAGGCGTATGCCCCTCTATTGTTTGAAGGAGCTTTAGCACCTGCTTTGGCATTAGAATTCCTTCATACTTATTCATTGATTCATGATGATTTACCTGCAATGGATGATGCCCCTTTACGTCGAGGTTTCGAGACACTCCATGTGACTTATGATGAGGCAACAGCCATTTTAGTAGGGGATGCACTTAATACAGAGGCATTTTACTGTATAGCAAAAGCTCCTTTACGAGACGATATTAAGATTAAATTAGTAGAAATATTGGCTCGTGATGGTGGAACATACGGTATGGTATTGGGTCAAGCAATTGATTTGGAGTTTGAAAATACTCCTTTGACGTTAGAACAAGTCAAGACTTTACATACCAATAAGACAGCAAAATTGATAGCCTCCTCACTGCTTATGGGTGGAATTATTGTAGATTTAGATAAAAAGAAGCAAGAAGAGCTTTATATTTTTGGTATTGAGATGGGTTTGCTATTTCAAATTCAAGATGATATTATTGATGAGACTCATAGTGAAGAGGAAGCAGGAAAAACAACAGGAAATGATGGAGATAAGAACTCTTTTGTTAATCTGATTGGATTAGAGAAAACAATTGAAGAGGCAGAACTCTTAGCAACAGATTTAGAGAAACGGTTTGCAGAGTTTGATAAGCCTCTTCAAGATGGTTTAAAAGATATTGTACTTAAATATCTCTATCGACATCGATAATTTATTTGGGTTTGGCAAGACCAAACCTAAGTAGATTTTGTAATATAAAATTGGTTTTATATTGCTAAATCTATTTTAAGGAATTTCATTATGATAATGACAGAACAGAATACTATGCGTCGAAAAATGGCGAATACAATTCGATTTTTAGCAGCAGACATGGTACAACAAGCAAATTCAGGACACCCTGGTGCTCCAATGGGGTTGGCAGATATAGCTGTAGTATTGGGTGAACACTTAAAACATAATCCTAAAAATTCAAAGTGGCTTAATCGTGACCGTTTGGTATTCTCTGGAGGACACGGCTCATCACTTATCTATTCACTTTTACACCTTTGGGGGTACGATATAAGCTTAGAAGATTTAAAGCAGTTTAGACAGCTTGACTCTAAAACTCCAGGGCATCCTGAGTATGGTCATACTGATGGTGTAGAGATTACAACAGGTCCTTTGGGACAAGGGGTTGCAAATGCTGTTGGTTTTGCAATGGCTTCTAAATATACAGGAAATCAAGTAAACTCTGAAACATGTGAACTAATAGACCATAAAGTATACTGTTTGTGTGGAGATGGTGATTTACAAGAGGGAATTTCTTATGAGGCATGTTCTTTGGCTGGACATTTAAAGCTCGATAATTTAGTACTTATCTACGATTCTAACTGTATCACTATAGAAGGAGACACTTCTATTGCATGGAGTGAAGATGTAGAGGGACGATTTATAGCTCAAGGTTGGGATGTTAAAAAGATTAATGGACACTGTTATGATGAGATTGATGAAGTTCTAAATGGTGTAAAAACAGCTAAAAAACCAACATTGATTATTGCCAACACTATTATTGGTAAAGGTGCAATGGAGTTAGAAGGGTCTGCTTCTACACATGGTTCTCCTCTTGGTGAGACCATTATTAGTGAATCTAAACTGAAAGAGGGATTCCCAAATGAGAAGTTTTATATTCCAGAAGATGTATTGGTTCGATTTAGATGTGCTATTGAAAATGGAGAGATGTTAGAGCGACAGTGGATTCACTTACATAAACAAGCTCCATTGGTAGAGCAAAATGTAGCAATGGATAAACTTTTAAATCCTGATTTTAGTGAAATTGAGTTTCCTGATTTTAGTGATAGTGGTGCAATGGCAACCCGTGATAGCAATGGAAAAATTTTAAATGCCATTGCAAAAGCACTTCCAAGTTTCATTGGTGGTTCTGCCGATTTAGCTCCATCAAATAAAACAGAGCTAAAAGATATGGGAGACTTTCCAAAAGGGCGTAATATGCACTTTGGTATTCGTGAACACTCTATGGCTGCTATTACCAATGCTATGGCTCTTTATGGTACTATTATTCCATTCAATGCAACATTCTTTGTATTCTCTGATTATCTAAAGCCAAGTGCAAGAATTGCAGCCTTAACCAATATTCAAAACTTCTTTGTCTGGACACATGACAGTATTGGTGTAGGAGAAGATGGACCAACCCATGAGCCAATCGAACATATTAGCCAATTTAGAGCATTACCAAACTTTTATGTATGGAGACCAGCAGATGCTACAGAGAATGTTGAGGCATGGAAAAAAGCATTAACTATTCAAGCTCCTCATGGTTTTGTACTAAGTCGTCAAAAATTGCAAACACTTAAACCAAAAAGAGATTTTGGAGAGGTTGCAAATGGTGCATATATTGTAAAAGCTAGAAAAGATGCAAACTTTACATTAATGGCAAGTGGTTCAGAGCTTATGTTGGCACTTCAATCAGCATGTCACCTTGAACTGCTTGGTATTAGAGCAAATGTTGTCTCTGTTCCATGTCTTGACCTATTTAATGAACAAGATGCAGAGTACAGAGCCAAAGTTATAGATAAAAACACAAAAGTCTTAGCAATTGAAGCAGCAACAGCAACAGAGTACTACAGATATGCTGATGATGTTCTCGGAATGGAGAGTTTCGGTGCATCTGCTCCTGCTGATTTACTATTTGAGAAGTTTGGATTTACCATTGAAAATGTAATGAGAAGAGCTTGTACTTTAATGGACGTAGAGTATAAAAAAGTAGATTTAGGAAAATGTTAATCTCTGTTAACTTGTTATTTACTTTTTTTTAATACAATTTTAAATATTAAAAAAATTTAAAGGATATAAATGATTAAAAAAAATATTGCTATTGCTTTGGCATCTCTTCTGATGCTAACAGTGGCACATGCCAAGAGTGAATATGGTACAGTAAACGGTGTAGAGATTACTAAAACAGACGTTCAGATGACAATGGGACCATCTGGAATGTCGTTTGATGCATTAGATGATGCAATGAAAAAGAGAGTACTTGAGATGGTTGTTGACCGTACTCTTTTAACACAAGCTGCACAAAAGACAGATATTGCTCAATCAGATGAGTATAAAAAACAGCTTGAAGCACTTAAAAGTGGACTTCTTTTAGATGTTTGGATGAAGAAGATGATGTCAGATATTGAAAAAAGTTTGACAAAAGAGCAACTAGAGGCACATTATAAAAAGAATGAGAAGCGATACAATACACCAAAAGAGTTAAAAGCGCGTCATATTCTAGTTAAGACAGAAGATGAAGCAAAAGCTTTGATTAAAGAGTTAAATGAGGCTAAAGATAAAAAAGCCAAATTTATTGAATTGGCTAAAACAAAATCAACTGGTCCCTCAGGAGCAAATGGTGGCGACTTGGGTTGGTTCTCTTTAGATAGAATGGTTCCAGAGTTTTCAGCAGCAGCCGATAAACTCGAAAAAGGGGCATTTACAACAACACCTGTAAAAACACAATTTGGTTACCATCTGATTATGTTGGATGATAAAAAAGAGGCAGGAGTTAAAAAGTTTGAAGAAGTTGAGTCTCAAATTAGAGAAGAGCTTGGTAATGAAGCCTTTGGTAAAAAGGTTCAAGAGCTAACAAAAGAGCTTAGAAGTAAAGCTAAAATAGAGTTGAAATAGTATTTCTTGTGGGCAAAATTGCCCACATCTCTTAACTCAATATCCCTAAACAATAAGTACAAATGAGTTATAGTGTTTTAACTATTCCGATTAAAACAATAATGACAAATATTCTAATATCTTTCCATACATCAATACAACCATAAATTCCCTTGTCTGACCTACACGATTTTTGGAGTCGCTTAGTTTAAGAGCGTTTAAATCTCTCTTTCTTCTCTTTTAGAACTTTCTATTTCCCATAAAAAGGATGTTTCAGAGCTAGGATGGAAAGTTTTTGAGTGAATAGGGAAAGAATATGAGTGCTAGAGGAAAGTTTTTGAATGAAAGAGGAAAGAATTTGAATGAAAGGGTAAGTTAAATATATTTATACTTACCCTATGCTATAATTTGGCACTATAATAAAAAGTTGATAAAATGCTAAATATGAATACAAACGAAATAATTATTGATAAAAATAGCTCTAGCATCCAAATAAGTAATAAGATTACAGCAATTCAGAGAAAATGTTATAACTATATGCTCAAAGTTGCAAAAAATGAATTTAAAAAAGATAAAAATAAAAAGATATTCTCTGTATCAGCCGAAGAGCTTTTGGTCTTTTTTGGAATAGGAGATAATAATTATAGCCGATTAAAAAAAGAGCTTTCTATTTTGAATAGAACGCAAATTCAATATAATATTTTAGGAAAAAATAAGAGAAGTAAATTCTTTGGAGCATTTACACTTATCTCTGCATTTGAATACTCAAAAGGTGTAATAAGCTACTCTTTCCCTGAAAAGATAATCAGTATGATTTTAAATCCAAAGATGTTTGGAAAAATAAATTTAATAGTTATAAAAAGCCTAAGAAGCCGTTACTCTATTGCTCTTTATGAGTTGGCAGAAGATTATATTAATGTTCAAATTCCAAAAATGAGTATAGAGAAGTTTAGAGAGTTAATGGGCATAGAAGAGCATCAATATTATAAATTTGGTATGTTTAAAAAATATGTTATTGATGTAGCTGTTAACGAAATAAATGATAGAGAAAATATCTCGTTTACCATTACTTATGAACTTGAAAAAAAAGGGCAAAAGATAACCCACATAAAATTCACAACTCACAAAAAAGAGGAAGTGCTACAACTAAAAGATAGACAAAAAAAGTTCTATGGTTGGAAAAAAGAGATAGTTGATAAGTATAAAAATCAGACTATCTGTAATAATCTAACAGAGATAGGCTATTTAAAATGGACATTTTTTTATATTAATCAAGATGGCTTTTTAGGCAAGATTATAAATGATAGCCGAACGATTTTAGACAAAGAAGAGGCTTTGAAAGTTTGGGAGTATCTCTATCAAAATCCCTCTAAAATGACTATTGAGCCATTGAGTCAATATGATATTTTGATGAAGGATTTTAAAGATAGAAAGGTTGAACAGGTTACAACAACAGTTTTTGGGGATAAAACTGTTATTACTTCTAAATTTATAGATTTTAAGATAGATAGAGATAAAGATAGTGAGATGTTTGATTATTTTTTTATAAAAATTCAACGTGAAGATGACTCTATAATTTGGAGTAAAAATAGCTTTAGTTTTGATGATATTGTGGTTATGAATTTTGTGTAGTTTAGTTGAAGTGATAGCTCTATTTAGAGAATCACTTCTAGATAATTCTAACTCAACATCCCTCTAACTTCATCCTCATCAATTAAATCTTTATTAAATTTAACCACGGCAATCTGTTCTGTCTCATTTACATAGCTCTCTACAATCGCTTCATGTTTTGTTAACTCTGCAACTTTATTACGGTCAAAAATATCAAGAGGTAAGTAGACATTTCCACGGTTGTTCGGGCTTGGCATGGTTGCTACCCATATAAACCATACTACAGCAAGTCCAGCAACAATTATTGCCAATGTGGCACGGTCATAGTGTTGCATTACCCAACCAGCCAATAGTCCTCCTAAGAATATACCTGTATAGGCAAAGGTATTTGCTACACCTAATGCAGCACCCTTTTGGTGTACTTTTGCATATTTGGCTACAAAACTTTGAAGAAGAGGTTCAAACATATTGAATCCAATAAAGAATAGAACCACGCCAACCCCAAAGATAAATGGTGTGTTGGCAAAACCCATAGCGATAAAGCTTAAAAAGATAATGGCTACAGAAATCATAAATATCTCTTTTCCTTTTCCATGTTTCTCTCCATAAATGGCTGCAGGTGCCATGGCTATAAATCCAAATATCATGGCAGGAAAATAGACTTTCCAGAGTTCTGATTTTTCCCAACCAAAACCACCATCAGCCACATTGTGTGTCATTACAATAGGAATAATAAAAAATGCCATGGTCATAATAGAAGAGTGAAAAAGAAAGGTTATATACATTCTCACCAATGCTTTATCTTGAAAGACATCAAAGAAGCTGGACTCTTTTTCAGAGTAAGAGTGAACAATTTTAGGGGGCTTTGGCACAGCTGTAAAGAGAACGCCAATGGCCATAACAGACAAAATAGCCGTTAACCAAAAGAGTTTATCAATCCCCCAGTTTCCTCCAACAATAGGAGCTACAATCATCGCTACAGCAAAACTTAATGCAATTGTTCCCCCCATAATTGCCATAGCGTGCGCTCTCTGCTCCTCTTTTACTACATCGGCTATCATTGCAGATACTACTGAACCGATAGCTCCTGAACCTTGTAAGAAGCGACCTATCATCAGCATATAGATATTATCAGACATCGCCGCAATAACTGAACCAATAATAAAGATAACCAATCCAAAAAATAGAACAGGTTTTCTTCCAAATTTATCACTCATAACACCAAATGGAACTTGAAAAATTGCTTGAGTAAGTGCATATCCACCCACCGTTACACCTGCCAAGAAAGGGGTAGCACCTTCCATATTTAAGGCATAAACAGAGAGAACAGGAAGAACTATAAAGAGTCCAAAAAAGCGTAATGCAACAATAAAGTTTAAGGGCATTATCTGTTTAATCATACTAACATCTCCAATAAGATAAAATTTGTCCTATTATATAGATTAAAGGTTAAGAGTTAATGAAAATTGTATTGGCAACAGGGAACAAGGGAAAACTTAGAGAGTTTAGAAATATGTGTGATGTAGAGGTTATCGCTTTTTCCGATATTTTAGGAACAATGGAAATTATAGAAGATGCCGATACCTTTAAGGGAAATGCACTTATAAAAGCACGAACAATTTACGAAAAATTGCAAGATAGAGATGCTATTGTTATTTCAGATGATAGTGGTATCTCTGTTCCTCTATTGGGGGGAGAACCTGGGATTTACTCGGCACGTTATGCAGGAGAGGGGGCAAGTGATAAAGAGAATTTGTATAAGCTTGTTGAGGCTATAAAAACAGAAGGAGTAGATAGTACACCTGCTTACTATACAGCATCTATTGCTATAGTAAGCAGATATGGAGAGTATGTGGTTCATGGTTGGATGCACGGTAATGTTTTGAATTCAACCAGAGGAGAGAAGGGTTTTGGTTACGACCCAATGTTTATCCCTAATGGCTATAGTCAAACATTAGGAGAGCTGGATGATGAGGTTAAAAAGTCTATTTCACATAGAGGTAAGGCTTTAGCATTGGCAAAGCCTATAATTAAGATGTTGCAACGAAATTTTGTCTATGACCCTGCTTTGATGTATTAAGGAGTTAACTCTTTTCTATTTTTTAGTATTGAGATTTTATTTTTAATAAAAATAAATAATGGCAATATTCAATGAGTTTAATATATATTTTTTGTAAAATAGGTAAAAACTTTCAAAGGACTTTTAATGTATAAAAAAATAGTAAAGATTGTGCCATTTATCTCAATTTTGTACACTACCGTGGTTTTTGCAGATATTGATAGGCAACGAGGCATATATGACGCTGCTGAAGAGATGATTGCTATGGATGAAAAGATGAATCGAGCTATCGATGAACATAATCAATTTTATTGGGATGACGAATATATGGAGGAGAAACCAACGATTTCTATTAATGATTTTGAAGAGACAGAAGAGGGTTATGAGTTGATAAAAAAATTTTCTGATTTTAATCAAACTGAGATAGAAGTTCAGTTGGATGATGGAATTTTAACCATCTCTACCATTCGAACCATCACAGAGAAGACAGCATTAACTGAATCTACAACGATAAGCTCTTCAGCTAATGCACTTTTTATTCCTAATGATGCCCAAGAAGATAGGATGAAACAGAGTTATAGAGATGGTGTTTTAAAAATTACACTTCTTAAAAAGTAATTGTCATTTTTCTGGATTTATTAAAATCCACCTCCGAAATTAAAATCCATTACCTGAAAATTTGGGTCACTGTAACCAAATTGGCTTGATGTTCCACGTAGTAATGTAATATCCATTTTAGGATTAATTCCTTGTGGGCAGACCTCTGTACAGTTTCCACATAGGGTACAGTCCCAAATACCATTACTCTGTATATTATCAATGATGCCCTTTATATTACCCTCTCTTGGGTCTGCTATATAACGATAGGCACGTGTTAGTGCAAAAGGACCTATAAAATCTGGATTGACCTCTAAAACAGGACATGAAGAGTAACAAGAGTCACATAAAATACAATCAGTCTGTTTTTCAGTAACTGCTACTTGCTCCTCTGTTACCTGAATCTCTTGGCTCTTTTGTAACCATGCTTTAGAACTCTTTAGTGTCTCTCTAACTCTCTGTTTATTTACTTTTAAGTCTCGTTGAATCTCATGGTATGCTAAAGGTTCTATTAAATCATCCTCTTCAAAAGTATAGGAACATGCTAAAACCTCTTTTCCATTAACTCGAACAGCACACGTTCCACAAATACCTGAACGACAGCTGGAACTGAATGTTAAGCTCTTATCTGTATGCTCTTTAATATAATAAAGGGCTTTGAGAAGTGTTGTTTTCTCTTCGGGTACACTAAAATGTGTAATCTTTTTACCTCTATTAATGGCAATGGTTAGCTCTCGTTGCATCAATCTATCACCTTTACTAATTTATTTTGTAAAACGTTATCTTCTATCCAATAGAGAGAGTTGACTCTGTAAAGCTTATCCTCTTCGTTTGGAAATGCCTCTTTATAGTGTGCTCCACGGCTCTCATCGCGTACGAGAGCTGAGTCTAAAAGCACTTCTCCTATCTCTAAGCTATTTTGAAACTGTAGAAAATCAATGAGATTGGTATTATTCTCTACTTGTTTATCGGCAATACCCATATTATCAAGGTCAGATTTGATGACCCTTAGTTCATTCAATAAGTTATTTAATTGGGTATTATCCCGTACAATTCCTGCATGTTGATAAAATTTACGACCCAGTTCATGTTGAATTGCATAGAAGTTTCTCTCGAATGGGTACTCTTCAAACAGACCTTCTATATACTCTTGGTCTTGTTGTCGTTGGTTACTCTCTATCTCATTGCTCTGTGGTAAAAGAGATTTTACAGCATTCTCTCCTGCTTTTCTTCCCATAGAGATGATTTCTAATAGTGAGTTTCCTCCAAGTCGATTTGCTCCGTGAATTTTTGCGTTGCTACATTCCCCTACAGCATAACAGTTACTTAAGCCAGTTACTTCTAGATGATGATTAACATCAATCCCACCCATTGAGTAGTGGGCAACAGGTTTAATTGGAATCAACTCGGTTATAGGGTCAACATGTTCATATAGCCTACAGAGTCGTACCTCTTGAGGCATAAGATGAAGAAGTTTCTCTTCACCCAGATGTCGAATATCTAGAAAAACCTCTTCTCCCTTTTGCATCTCTGAAGCAATGGCTCTTGCAACAACATCTCTAGGAAGAAGCTCATCTACAAAACGCTCTCCTTTTGTGTTAACAAGATAGCCTCCTTCACCTCTGGCACTCTCACTAATTAGAGTAGAAGAGCTTTTAAGGGCTGTGGGGTGAAACTGCACAAATTCCATATCACTAACTGCTCCACCTGCTCGAAGTATTGAAGCGATTCCATCACCTGTCGCACCTTCTGAATTGGTAGTAAAGCCTTTATATATTCCAGCATAACCACCTGTGGCAATAATGGTATTTTTAGCCTGTATCTCTTTTACTTCACCTGTAACTATATCTAAAAAAGTTGCACCCAATACGCGTTTCTCTTCTGTGATGAGGTTGAGAAGAAAATATTCCTCTATCATCTCTATTCCCTCTTTGAGACAGGTGTCATAGAGTGTATGTAATATTTTTAAACCCGTATAATCTTGTGCATAACAGGCACGTTTGCTCGATGCCCCACCCAATTGACGCTGTGCTACTTTTGCATCATTTGTTCTATCAAAAGGAACGCCCAGCTTCTCCAACCATTTAATGGTGTTGGGTGCATCTTGACAAAGTTCCTGAACCATCTCTCTATCACAGAGTTTATGGGCTGATTTTATGGTATCATCAATATGTGCTTGGATTGAATCGGGTGTTATATTCCCCAAAGAGGCATTGATTCCCCCTTGTGCCATAGAGGTCTGTGAGGCTGTAGGATAAGATTTTCCAACGACCAAAACCGTTGCCCCTTTCTCTTTAGCTGTAAGTGCAGAGGTCAATCCTGCTCCACCTGAACCGATAATTAAAATATCTAACATGCTTTCTCCATTGAGATTTAATAGGTTAAAATATCTAGAGAATGCTTTGATTTTGCTTTTGAAGTTATTGTAGAGATGCTTTAACTCGATTTTATTTTAAAGGAGGGAGAATAGGTTAAAGTTGTTTAATTCTATTGGTTAAAACATCTCAACAGGAATATAAATATTCAATTCTTTTTTAGATGAGGAGTTCTTTTAAAGATATATCCTGTTAAGAAAATTATATCAGATAAAAGTTAATTTAAAACTTTAATTATCTAATAAAATTAAGTTTAATTTAATTTTAAAGCATCATTAATGAGATATTGTTTTATTATAAATCAAGATGATTCCTTTATATTAAATTTAGTTTTTTTAGATGAAAACAGCTCTTAATATTCTCTATTACACCCTTTAGTAACTTCTCTCTGGCTTCTACACTGGCCCATGCAATATGGGGTGTAATTAAGAGTCTATGCGAATGTTCTATTTTTAGTAAAGGGTTATCTTCTTCAATGGGTTCAACAGAGAGAACATCCAACCCTGCATAGAGTTCACGTCTGTTAAGTTCATTTGCTAAATCTTTTTCATTGACAATACCTCCTCGACCCAAATTAAGGAGAATGGCACCATCTTTTAAAAGACCGAGATTGGACTGATTAATTAAATTAAGAGTATCACTGTTTAGTGGAGCGTGGATAGAGACTATATCGCTCTTACTCAATAACTCATCCAAGTTGTCATGGTGATAATCATTAATCTTATTTCGCCCCGAAGTAGAGTAGTAGGTAACAGTAGCACCAAAAAGTTCTGCCATTCTTGCTACCTCTTTTCCTATGGTTCCAAAGCCAATAACACCCCAAGCTTTTCCTGAAATCTCATTAAATGGTTTTGATACATCTGTAAAGAGTCCTGAATGACTCCATTGACCATTGGTGACTATTTCTTTATAGTAATCCATGTGACTCATAAGATGTAAAGCCATGGTAAAGGTGTGTTGCAATACAGAGTTTGTGGAGTATCCTTCTACATTTTTTACAGCAATTTTTAGCTCTTTTGCTGTATCCAAATCGATATTATTTACGCCTGTTGCTGTGACAGCTATCAGTTTTAAATTTGGACAGTTTTTCATAATATTTTGGTCTATAATCACCTTGTTGGTGATAATAACATCTACATCTTTAACCCTCTCTAAAGTCTCTTCACTAGTTGTTGTTTCATAGATTGTTAACTCTCCAAAAGCCTTTAATGGGCTTAAATCTAAATCATTGCCGAGCGTTTTGCCATCAAGTATTACAAGTTTCATATTTCAATCCCTAGTTTTTCTATTATTTTATCTTAAATATTACGTTTTTTTGTTTTAATATTTATTTTTTTTAAAATAAATTGATAAAAATATTTTTTGAAATCTGCTATACTAGCAGAATGAAAAAACTACATATCTATCCCACATCCAGAGCCATTCGTCAAGTTCAGAAGGCTCAACGTCAAAACAATGCTCTTTTACCCTCACTTATGCGTATTGATGATTTTGAACGCCGTGCTATTTTACTTCCTGAGCTTATTATGGTTGACTCATTACAACGAACACTCTTATTAAAAGAGGCGACAACATTTAACGGTTTTGATAAATTAAAAATTAATCGTGAATTGGTAAAGTTTTTTACAAAAAGTGATGCTATCTTTAAATTTTTTGAAGAGTTGAGTCATGAAAATGTAGCATTTGATGATTTGGTAGAAGGGGATGCTTATGTGGAGTTTGGAGAGCATATTGAAATACTTGAAGAGCTGTTAAATAATTATGAAACCATTTTAACTAAAAGAGGCTTGACCGATAGGGTTTTTATTCCTAAAAGTTATCGTATTAATCAAGGATTTATTAATGCTTATGATGAGTTTGAACTCTACCTTGAAGGGTATATGAGCTATTTTGAGTTGAATATTATTGAAGAGATTGCTAAAACAAAACCGTTTATTATTCATATGCAGAGTTCTAAATTTAATAAAAAAGTTCAAGAGCGTTTTTTAGAGATGGGTATTAAAGTAGAGAATGATGCTTCGGTCTCTTTTGATTTGCATACAAAAAAGGTGATTTCCAGCTCTAAAAATAGCCTTAAGATTAATGCAAAAGTCTATTCAGTTGAAGAGCGTATAGCACAGATACCACTTCTATTAGAATCGGTTCAGAAGATGGTTGATGGTGGGATTAATCCAGAAGATATTGTGGTTATTTTACCAGATGAGTCGTTCAAAGAGACATTAAAGCTCTATGATAGATTAAATAACTTTAACTTTGCTATGGGATTTGATTATTATCGAACCAAAGGTTATAAACGTTTAGAAGCGATATATAATCACTGGAAAGAGTTCTCTTCTGAGACGATTTTTTTACTTAAGAAATATGAGATAGAGATAGAA
>Ga0256843_1002287_pt1 | contig 14138 bp, 10 predicted proteins | sample AlvinellametaG_FD_191572 | JGI IMG/M metagenome (GOLD analysis project Ga0256843, IMG submission 191572) | Pompeii worm associated microbial communities from hydrothermal vent at the East Pacific Rise, Pacific Ocean - Alvinella | ecosystem: Host-associated > Annelida > Integument > Unclassified ... | reverse complement strand
ATATAAATTAGCTGGAAGAGACATTTACAAAATCAAGAACTTGTTTGTTTTGGGGTATTTGCAGTCCTTTAAAGTCTTTATGTCCTACTAAAAAAGCAATGATATCAGCTTGTTGCACGGCTTCTTTTGCAGGCAAAAGTTTAAATTCTTCCGAACTATCAATATTAGGTTCAACGGCAACTACATCAAAGCCTTGCATTTGCAAACTACGGGCAACATATAATGACGGCGATTCACGCAAATCGTCAATATCCGGTTTAAAAGCCAATCCCATGGCAGCTATCAAAGGTTTTTTGCCGTTTTTTAATTCAAATTGCAAAGCGGCATTTTTTATTTTTTCAATCACCCATTCGGTTTTGTAGTTGTTAATTTCGCGTGCCGTTCTGATAAGGCGTGCTTCTTTGCCAAATTCAGACACTATAAACCAAGGATCAACTGCAATACAATGTCCACCCACACCCGTTCCGGGACGCAAAATATTGACTCTAGGATGTTTATTGGCCAATTCAATAAGTTCCCACACATCTATACCTGCCTTGTCACTGATAATTGACAATTCATTGGCAAATGCGATTTGTACATCGCGTGACGAATTTTCAACCAGTTTAACCATTTCAGCAGTTCTGGCATTGGTCGGATACAAATTACCTTGCACAAATTGCTTATAAAAGCTTATGGCTTTCTTTGTCGATGCCTCATCAATACCGCCTATGGCTCTATCGTTATGTTCCAGCTCATAAATAATATTGCCCGGCAAAACACGTTCCGGACAATAGGCTATATATAAATTATCTTTTAAGTCGGGGCGCTCCTGATATATCAAATCGCGCATTTTTTCCGTTGTTCCTACCGGGCTGGTTGATTCTATAATAAATAAATTGCCTTTTTGTAAATGTGGAATGATAGATTTTGTGGCTGCTTTTACATACGAAATGTCGGGTTTATTGCCATCTCTGACAGGTGTGGGGACTGTGATGATAAAAGTGTCTGCAGGTGTTACCGCCATGGTAGCTTGCAAATAGCCTTGCTTAACAACTTTATTTACCAACTCTTCTAAATCCGGTTCTACAATATGTATTCGTCCTTGATTTATGGTTTCAATCACTTCAGGTTTAACATCTATGCCGGATACTTTAATTTTCTTAGAAGCAATTAGAGCAGCGGTCGGCAAGCCTATATAACCCAAACCTACCATCACAACACTATCTTTTTTCATTATATTTTGATAAATTTTGGTTGAACAAATATAGGATAATTTTATTAAAGTAATTATGAATATACTCAAGGAGACATTTGATTAAGAAGAAGATGTTGAAACAACTACTTAGGGCTTGCTGAAAAGCTTGGAAGTGCAATAGATTTTTAATTTGTGAATTGCAGATGTATATAGATACTTCAAAATGAACAAGTTGAAAAGATGTTGTGCTTACGAGCAGCAGAAATATTAAATTTACGCGTTTTACAAGTGTAAGGAATTTTAAGCTTTTATGTGAAAAATCATGCATTTCTCATCGAACACCCGATTGTATTATATTGAAATTCAACATTTAAGCGTTTTTCAGCAAGCCCTACTTAATGTTTTTGAAATACCAAAAAAATTTGGTATTACGGTTCACTCAAAAGAATCAAGGAACTATTGTAAATGACCGGTTTGACAGCAAAATGTAATAGTGATATCAAAAAATCTATTCCGAGCTTTTTAGCAAGTCCTATTTATAACTTTGTTTTGTTGTTTTTTAGCCATTCTTTATACTCCCCAAATGCGACATGGTTAAAGTCATCTTGTGATAAAGAAAGGTTGTTTATTAGATACTCCTTAATACTTTTGTATTTTTCAAAACATTGTTCAATGGCAAAGCATATCTCCTTCATACTTTGTTTTTCTTCCGTGCAATAAAAAATACGCTTGAAAAAAATGTAGTTTCTAACCGGCCCGATATTGGGCAAATTGCTTGTATACAGACCGTTTTTGACGTTATAAATGGCTTTTGTTAATCGCCTTAATTTTAATTCGAAAAGCATTGTGCTTATTTTACCACTAAATTTACAATTTTTCCGGGAACTACAATTACTTTAATCAATTGTTTGCCTTCCAAAAGGCTTTTGACTTTTTCGTCTGCCAATACGGTTTGTTCTATTTCGTCTTTTCCCATATTGGCAGGCAAATCCAATTTGTGCCGCATCTTGCCGTTGAACATTACCGGATAGATTTTGGTGCTTTCTTTTAGATAACGTTCTTCGTATTGCGGGTAGGGTTCAAACGAGATGCTTTGGCCTTCGTGTCCCAATTCGTCCCACAATTCTTCTGCCAAGTGCGGTGCAAAAGGTGATAATAAAACCACCAACGGCGATAATATTTTGCGTTTGTTGGTTTTGAGTTTTTGCAATTCGTTTACGGCAATCATAAACTGACTGACGGCGGTATTAAACGAAAAATTTTCAATATCTTCCGTAACCTTTTTGATGGTTTTGTGCAATATTTTCAATTCTTGTTCGGTAGGTTCTTCCAAAGAGACGTCAAATATGCCGTCTTGATGAAACAGCGTCCAAAATTTGCGTAAAAAATTATGCACGCCTTTTAGTCCGGCAGTATTCCATGGTTTGGCTATTTCAATAGGACCTAAAAACATTTCATACATACGAAGCGTATCGGCACCGTATTGTTCGACAATATCGTCGGGATTGACCACATTGTATTTTGATTTGGACATTTTTTCGACTTCGCGACCTACTTTGTATTTGCCGTCTTTCAAAATAAAGTCTGCATCGGCAAAGTCGGGACGCCAAGTTTTGAATTTTTCGGTGTCCAAATAATCGTAATCGTCCACCATATTGACATCGACATGTATGGGTGTGGTGTCATAGTCGTTTTTTAGTTCGTAAGAAACAAATTTGTTAGTGCCGTTGATACGGTAAACAAAGGCGCTGTTGCCCAAAATCATCCCTTGATTGATGAGTTTAACACTGTATTCGGGTTCGGGGACATAGCCGGTGTCAAACAAGAATTTTTGCCAAAAACGGCTGTATAACAAGTGTCCGGTGGCATGTTCACTACCACCTAAATACAAATCGACTTTACGCCAATATTCGATAGCTTCTTTGCCAAAAGGCGCTTGGTCGTTGTGCGGGTCCATATAGCGGTTAAAATACCACGAGCTGCCCGCCCAACCCGGCATGGTGTTGAGTTCCATCGGAAAAACGGTTTCATTGTCAATCAAATCCGTCGATACGATTTTTTCGTTTGCTTCGTCCCAAGCCCAAATTTTGGCATTACCCAGCGGTGGTTGTCCGTCTTCGGTGGGCAAATATTTTTCTACTTCGGGCAGTTCAACGGGCAAATGTTTTTCGGGAATAGCCGTTGCCATACCGTTTTTGTAGTAAATAGGGAAGGGTTCGCCCCAATAACGCTGGCGAGAGAATACGGCATCGCGCAAACGGTAGTTTATTTCGGCTTTGCCAACACCCGTTTCTTCCAATTTTTTAATCATTTTAGGAATGGCTTCTTTGGCGGGCAAGCCGTTTAAGAAGTCCGAATTTATCAATACGGCATCTTTGTTTTCGTTGGCTTTTTCGCTAATGTCGTTGCCTTCAAATATGTTGATAATGGGAATGTCAAATTGTTTGGCAAATTCATAATCACGTTGGTCGCCGGCTGGTACCGCCATAATAGCACCGGTTCCGTAACCGGCTAATACATAATCGCTTATCCAAATGGGAATTTTGGCATTATTAACAGGATTGATGGCATAAGCACCGGTAAATTGTCCGGTTTTTTCTTTGCTGTCGGTCATGCGTTCGCGCTCGCTTTTTCGGGCGGCTTTTTCTTGATAGGCTTTGACTTGGTCGCGGTATTCGTCGGTGGTGATTTTATCGACCAGTTCGTGTTCGGGTGCCATTACCATAAAAGTAGCACCGAAAAGCGTATCGGCACGGGTGGTAAATACTTCAAATTTTTTATCGGTGCCGTCTATATCGAACCAAATGGAAGCACCCACCGATTTGCCTATCCAGTTGCGTTGCATTTCTTTAAGCGATTCGGGCCAGTCCAGTTTGTCCAAGTCTTGTAACAAGCGTTCGGCATAGGCGGTGATACGCATCATCCATTGGCGCATTTTTTTACGCACAACGGGGTGTCCGCCACGCTCGGAAACACCGTTTACGACTTCGTCGTTGGCTAAAACCGTGCCTAAGGCGGGGCACCAGTTTACTTCGGCATCAGCCAGGTAGGTAATACGGTATTTGTGTAAAATTTCGTCTTTTTTTTGCGGACTAAAATTTTGCCATTCGGCTGCCGAAAAAACAGGCGTATCTTTATCGGAAGCTGCATGGACATTGATATTGCCTTCGGTTTCAAATACTTTGATCAATTCACTGACAGGACGTGCTTGGTTTTTGTCTTTGTCATAATATGAGTTGAAAAGTTGCAAGAAAATCCACTGTGTCCATTTGTAATATTTAGGGTCGGAAGTTCTGATTTCGCGTGACCAGTCAAACGAAAAACCGATTTTATCCATTTGTTCGCGGTAGCGTTTGATATTTTGTTCCGTTGTTACGGCGGGGTGTTGTCCGGTTTGTATGGCGTATTGTTCCGCCGGCAGTCCGAAACTGTCGTAACCCATTGGGTGCAAAACATTATAACCTTTGTGTCTTTTGTAGCGGGCGTAAATATCCGAAGCGATATAGCCCAGCGGATGACCTACGTGTAGTCCGGCGCCCGAAGGATAAGGGAACATATCCAATACGTAATATTTGGGTTTGTCGGAATTGTTTTCGGCTTTAAAAGTTTGATTTTCAGCCCAATATTTTTGCCATTTGCGGTCTATTTGGTTAAAATCGTAGGTCTTCATATTTTGACATATTTTTTGTAAGTTGCAAAGATATAAAATTATGAGGATTGTTAGTGTGAAAATATCTTAACTTGCACAATAAAAATTAACGATGAAAAAGCCGGTAAAAATACTTATTTTATGCACGGGCAATTCGTGTCGCAGTCAAATGGCGGAAGCTTTTTTAAAAGCACTGGATAACAATTTGTATGTGGTTTCGGCCGGCACGGAACCAGCCGGAGAGGTGCATCCCAAAGCTGTTGATGTCATGCAAGAACATGGGTTGGATATAAGCCGAAATTATCCTAAATCCGTTGATCAATTTGTAAATGAAGCCTTTGACTTTGTGATAACCGTTTGCGACGGTGCCAAAGAGGCTTGTCCTATTTTTGCCGGTGAGGTCAAAAAGCGTTTACATATAGGTTTTGACGATCCGGCGACGGTGCAAGGCTCCGACACCTATATTTTATCCGAATTTAGACGTATTCGTGATGAAATAGAAATGGAGTTCAAGAGATTTTATCATACTTATATCAAGTAATTGAAACTTAAAATCAATAATTATTTGACTGTTAAAACTTATAAACAATTAAATTATGGGTGCTGTCATAAACCAATAAATAACGACCGTTTTTGCCGGCTTTAAAATCTAAAATTTCGTTTCCAATTATAGGAAAATTAGGCAATAAGTTAGCTTTTGAATCATAAGCATAAATGCGGTTATCATCGGTATTGGCAATAAAAATCAATATTTTATTACCGGCTTTAAATATTTTTGGCCGGCTGTAATTGCCCAAATCCAATTCTATCAATTTTTTATTGATTAATAACTTTTGACCGGCAACAGCCGCAAGTGTATTATATTTGACTTCAGATAAAATATTTTGACCAATATCCAATGAGCCGCTTTTGATTTTACCCGACAAATCAATGGCAACCAACCGGTCATTATCATCAACATTGACAAACTTGTTATGATATACCCCCCAATTATTTCTTGTGGTTTTAAATGTCTGTGAAACTTTAACACGTTCAACACCACGTCTGTTAAGCAAATATAATTTTCCTTTGGCATCTTGCATCTGTATAAAATCTTTATTGCCAATTCTGAAATGCTGCGGTGGTGCGACAATATCCTCTCCGGTTTTGACTTTAAAGCCTTTGACTTTTTTAGCCTTATTATCAAATAGTCTGAATTTTTTCGATTGAGTAATACCAAAACGGTATTTACGATTTTTTTCATAATCAAACACGCTGATACCGCGGGTTATTTTTTGCATAAAATGTTGTGGGAATCCTTCAACATTGCGTCCCAAGCGGTCAATGACATACCAGTGATGCGGCGTAACAAAAGTATATTGCAACTTACGATTGCGCAATATATCCACTTGTTTTATATCTCCGGTAATTTTATCTTTAATTGGCGTTTGCCATAATTTTTTACCGTTTAAATCAATTAAAGTCAAGGTGTTATCATCATCTTGATAAATAATATTATATTGTTTGGTTTTATGGTTGTAACCCAATTGAGGCTTGGCCACCGGCATGTTATTCAAAGGATACATTAACACTTGTTGCACTAAACCTTGACTGTTGTCCGAAGACAGACCTTTTAAAATCAAATTGGTATATACAATATTGTCTCCGGCTTTGAAGGTTCTGACTTTTAAATATTTTTGACGATTAATAGGCACCGCATTGGCAAACACGCTTAAATGATAGGCATCAGGGATTTCTGCTTTTAATTTTTGGTAAGCCTTACTTTGGGTCAATACCGCTTTATTATGAATATCATTTAATATTTTTTCCAAATACGATTGATGTTCGGCTACCAAAATGATATCGTCAATAACGGTATAATAACCCGCCTTAAACCGAGGAAAAAGTTGACCGAAATAGGTGTTTATTAAATCGGGATAATTAAACTTATAAATACTGTAATTGCCCATTTCCTTAATCAATTCGGAAGCTTCTCCGGTTAAGCTCTCAGGACTTTTAAGTTGTAATGCTACGGCTTTATTCTGATTTTCGGAAAAATAAGCTATAGCTTGCAAATCTTTTAATACTTGTTTGACTTTAGGGGTCTCAGGGGCATAAGCTTTGTATGCCGATAAATGTTCTACAAAACTTTCAAAATCATCAAATGTCAAAATAATGTTGTAATCTATAGCAAAAGGAATTAAATGGGATATATGTTCGGTAACAGGTTGTATGTCTTTAAAAACAGATGAAAGTATATTTACGGTATCTTGACTAATGCCAATGCCGCTGGCAATTTGCTTATTTATTTCAGTTATATCTAAAAATTGCCACGTATCTAAATCCTGCCATTTTATTTTTAAAGGAGAACGAAACAGGATGTCGTTTTTTAACTTAGGCGTAATAACGACTATATTCATTTCAGCATTGGCATCCAAACTGTTTATGCCTTTTAAAAAACGGTCGTTTTGGGTCAAACGGCCAAAAGCATCACGATCTCTAATACAATTTTCGAGTAACAATTTTTGATTGGATATAAAACACATTCCGTCAATCTCGACTGCATAATAAGATTGTTTTCGATAGTTCTCAGAATATATTTTAAAACCATCATAAGTTGTTATTTTTCCGTTAAACAAACTATCTATATTAACCGGTTGTCCTACCGACACAAAGCCTTTGATTTTATTGTTACTTTGCAAAATATTGATAATAAAAGGAAAAGTGTAGCCGGTTTTACTCAAAAATTTTTTATCGGTATTGTTTAAATAAAGATCGACCACCAACGGATTGCTTTTTTTCAAACCTGCTGGCTTGTTTATTTTTAAAACATAACCAGCTTGCGGCAACACATAGTCAAACAAGGGTGTTTGTTTTGCCGGCGGTGCTTCATTACATGAATAAAAACTGATAATTAAAAATAATTGTAAAAAAAGAAAGATGTTGCGCAACATATCAACCAAATTTTAGTATCAAGCAAAGATACAACTTAAGCAATAAAAATTAAAGGAATAAAGTTAATACCAGATCGATTTATAAAATAGTCCAAAATATTTTGTCCCGAAGCTTCGGGATTTGGTTTGGTCAAGGAAAAAAATACAGTAGTAGCCGTAGCTGCAGTCGAGTATTTTCGACGATGAGAAAGCCAAAAAGAAACGAAACATTGGACAATTTTGTATGTTGTTTTGGTATAATGTTTCAAATCGGCAAATATTTGTATCTTTAAGGCAAAATTATTACAGTTGGAGTCACCAGTCAAAATCATAGAATGTCCCCGCGATGCCATGCAAGGTATCAAAACTTTTATTCCTACTGCTGCTAAAACAAGATATATTCAAAGTTTGCTCCATGTTGGTTTTGACACCATAGATTTCGGCAGTTTTGTGTCGCCTAAAGCCATTCCGCAAATGCGTGACACTGCACAAGTGGTTGAAACTTTGGATTTGTCAAAAACCAACACCAAACTATTAGCCATTGTTGCTAATATGCGCGGTGTTCACGATGCTGTAAAATTTCAACAGATTGACTATTTAGGCTATCCTTTTTCGTTGTCCGAGATTTTTCAAATGCGAAATACGGCTAAAACCATCGGTCAGTCTTGTGATTTACTTAAAGAAATTATGAATATGGCTCATAAACACAATAAAAAAGTTAATGTGTATTTTTCTATGGGCTTTGGTAATCCGTATGGAGACCCTTGGAATGAAGAAATTGTAGAATCATGGGTGGTTAAAGTGCGTGCCATGGGAGTCAAATTGATTTCTTTATCCGACACGGTCGGTACTGCCAATGCCGAAACCATCCGGCGTATTTTCAGTTATTTGATTCCCAAATATCCCGATATTGAATTTGGTGCCCATTTGCATACACATCCAAAAACTTGGCACGAAAAAGTTGATGCCGCTTACCAATCTGGTTGTCGCCGTTTTGACAGTGCCATTAAAGGCTTTGGTGGTTGTCCTATGGCCAAAGACGAATTAGTGGGAAATTTGCCCACCGAAAAATTGTTGACTTATTTTGCTGAAAATAAAATTGAAACAACAATCAACACAACGGCTTTTGAAAATGCTTATAATGAGGCGCAACGGGTGTTTTTAGGAAATACTTTAATGTAGATCCGTTCATGACATTCCGGTATATTTATAATAACTGCCGATTAATCTTCCGGATACCATAAATATCTGTCCAAATCAACAATTTGATTGTTTACAATTACAACGCCTTCGTTTTCCAGAAGTTCTTGCATCAAATTAATGCCTTCAAAATGCATTTTGCCTGTCAGCAAACCTTTACGATTGACCACTCTATGGGCAGGTATATTGCTTTGGCCTTTTTGTTTATTTAACACCCAACCGACCATTCTGGCACTACCCTTACGGCCAATATATCCGGCTATAATACCATAAGTCGTTACCCTGCCGGGTGGAATTTGCCGGACAATATCCAGCACCTTTTCATAAAAATTTTGAGTATTTGGCATGAGGTCAATTTACAAAATTTTTATGAAAAAACCGACTGTTTAATCTGAGAGGGTTAATATTTGATATGATTTTTCTTAGAAGTTATATCTTATACCCGCCAAAAAACGGTTTTGTTGTGTGTCAACTGTAGCGGCATCATTCAAAGTTAAAAGCGTTCGTGATTCTTTGTTATTTTGATTGACATAAGCCATATCCAATACAAAACTGCCAAAATCATAACCTATGCCAAATGAATAGCCTTTGGAAGTAAACAAATCGTCATTAGCCTTTACGGGCGAGGTCGCCATAAAACCACCTGCTCTTAAAGATAACTCGGACAATTTTATTTCACCACCGACATTTAATTTATGAATGGCTTGCATGCTATTACTTATATTGTCATTTAAACTGTCAAAATAAGAAGTATCTGCATCTGCTTCGGTTTCTTTAAAATGTAAATTACCCATATTTTGATAGGTATAATCTATCGAAATAACCCCTTTTTTATTAATTACACCGGAAGCGCCGATAATAAATTTAGAAGGTGTAATAATTCGATAGGGGGCAAATTCATTTTCAATGGCTGGACTGATATCAAAAATGTCACCGTTTCCCATTTCGGTATGGACGGTTTGTTTCATGTATTCATTTATTTCAAGCCATTGCGGCGAATGATAAGCCAGACTAAGTTTGGTGCCCGGCGCAATTTTATAAATAGCACCTAATTTAATACCTATACCGTTTCCTTCAACTCTTAAGGTGTTTCGTAATTTTAAATATTGCAAATCTGAAGCCGGATCATAATTGTCTTCTATAATGGTATTGCTTTCGGTATAATCAATACTAAACACGGACAATGAAAATCCTAATTGTAAAGTATTTTGATAGGTGCCGGCAATATTAAAATCGATGTGCGATTTGTCTCCTGTGCTGTTGATGGTATTTTGATGATTTACATTGGTATAAACAGCATTGGCTACATATTGCGTATTGTTATCATTATTAGGGTCTACCGCATTAATGATATAGGATTGGTAACCCAAATAAGCTTGCTGGGCGCCAAATCCGAGGTTTTCACCCAACCATTGGTAATCGTCATCATAGCCATCAATCAATTTAATATCGGCAAGTTTGATGCCATTGGCATTATTGACAAAATAATTGGTTACGCTATTTCCGGTAAGGTTGGTTCCTTGTATTCTTATATGATTACCATAATCGGCATCTTTATTAAAATTGATACTCAAAGCAATTTTGTTCCAATCGCTGACATCGGATTTAAAAACCCAAACAGCTCCTATTTGATCCATGCTTATAAATCTGTCATCAAAAGATGTATAATCAGAACCGTGAGACTTATCAAAATAATTGGCTGTATTGTTATTGTTAAAAATTGATAAGGTGCCGGTCAGTCTGTTGGTGGTAAAAGTAGTGGCACCGGCGGGGTTTAAACCAATAGCGCTCATATCACCACCTAAGGAACTGAAAGCGCCGGACATGCCTGCAAAACGGGCAGTGCCATAAGGATTGTCTTGGGCATAACGCCAACCGTCTTCAAAATTTTGTGCTTGCAAATGCAAACTTATAAACAAGAGGTTGATTAGAGTAAAAAAATATTTCATAAAACTGTTTTTTTTTATCTGTATGTATTTCATTTGGAAAATAAAACCGTAATAATAGGTAATAATTTGTTATAAAACGGTTTGTTAATTACAAGTGACAAGCTTCAAAGCTGTAATATAATGTTGTAATATTATAATTATCTTCTGCCTGAACGGCTTCCTCTACTACTACCGGTAGATCGTCCTCTTGATCCTGACGAAGAACGTCCGGATGAATAGCTACGTCCCGATGAATAACTTTTACTTGGTCTGGAATAACTTCTGCTAGGACGGCTATAAGATTTGGCAGGTCGTTTATAACTGCGGCGTTGTTGTGTTTCTGCTCGACGCCGTGTTGAGTTTGCAGCTCGTCTTGTTTGGTTCACAGTGTTTTGTTTACGCTTATTTGAACGATATTTGTGACTGCGGTTGTTACGGGTTGTTGATGAACGATGTTCTCTACGGATGAATCTTCCGGAGGTATATTTATTTCTCTTGTTCTGTTTTTCTATTCTACCTGATTTTATATTCCGGTTATTTCTAATTTGGCGTGTATTTTTAATAGTTCTAACTTCTCTTCCGGTTTGGCGTCCGGTTCGTCCATTGCTAATATTTCGATCTGTTTTAATATTTCTCTCTATTCTGCCGCTACGGATAGTTCTGCCGGTATGATTATTACGATCTATTCTGCCATTTCTTATATTTCTATTGTTACGAATGCTTCTGTCATTGCGATCTACACGACCGTTGGCGGCACTTAAACCGGAACGGATAGTGCGGCCGGTAGATCTACTGTTGCCAAACAAATTATTTCGTCTGGACACATAACCCCGTCTGCCTCTTACATAAGCACGGCGGTTTCGGTAATAATAGTTGTTGTAAACAGGGCCGTAATAGTAATTGTTATAACCATAGTAGCCTCCGTAATAACCGGCATAATAGGGAGAATAATAGCTGGGATAATATCCCCAATAAGTATATGGTGTATAATACGGATTATATCCCCAGTAACTATCAAAACCCCAATCAAAAAATACGCCGGCACCTACATATATGTGTAATCCACTCCAATAAGGGCGAAAGTAAGGTCTGTAGTAGGGTCTGTAATACCAAGGATCACAGTCATAATAATTGTGGATATAAACTTCTTTTGTAGTCGTATAATAAGTGTCATCATCATTATCATCATAATAGTAATCATCTTCACCTGTTACAACGTCTTCATCTGTTATTTCTTCGTATAATTCGGCTTTATTTTTAAAATACTCTTCGTAAAAAGTAGTTGAATTGCTATGATTTTGATATTGTTTTCGTTGTGGTTTTTGCTTGATAATAACGGTTTCTTTTCTTACCGTTTCTTGACGTTCTTGTGCGGTTGAGACCGGATGAGTTGTCTCCTGATCATAAATACCGTCGGTAGCGGACACGTTATAATAACTATCACATGAGGACAATGTTATTAGGAGTGCCAAGACAAAAAATCCGGAGAAAAAGTATCGAAAAGTAGAGGGTGTTTTCATAAAGCAAAAATTTTAAAGTTAAATATATAAAAAATAATTAGCTTTGCACAGATTTTCTTTACAAAGAAATCATTCAAAAAATATATTGCAACAATTATACCAAAACACTGATAATGAGTAAAAAATTAACAAAGCGAAGCGAAGATTATTCAAAATGGTACAACGAATTAGTGGTCAAAGCCGGTTTGGCTGAAAACTCCGGAATCCGCGGCATGATGGTCATCAAACCTTATGGATATGCCATTTGGGAAAAGATGCAAGCCCAACTGGATAAAATGTTTAAGGAAACCGGACACGAAAATGCTTATTTTCCACTGTTAATACCCAAATCGTATTTTAGCAAAGAAGCCAAGCATGTGGACGGATTTGCCAAAGAAGCTGCCGTAGTCACCCATTACAGATTACGCACAACGGCAGACGGTAAAGGTATAGAAGTGGACCCTACGGCTAAACTTGAAGAAGAGCTGATAATACGACCTACTTCCGAAACCATTATTTGGGATACTTATCGCCGCTGGATACAATCGTATCGTGATTTGCCTATTTTGGTCAATCAATGGGCAAATGTGATGCGTTGGGAAATGCGCACCCGCTTGTTTTTACGCACCGCCGAATTTTTGTGGCAAGAAGGACATACGGCTCACGAAACCCGTGATGAAGCTGTAGCCGAAGCCCAACAAATGTTGCATGTGTATGGCGAATTTGCCGAAAAATTTATGGCTATGCCGGTTATCAAAGGTGTTAAAAGTGAAAGCGAACGTTTTGCAGGCGCCGAAGATACCTATACCATTGAAGCCTTGATGCAAGACGGTAAAGCCTTACAATCTGGGACCTCACACTTTTTAGGACAAAATTTTGCCAAAGCTTTTGATGTTAAATTTTTGTCACGCGAAGGAAAACTCGAATATGTTTGGGCAACCTCATGGGGTGTATCAACCCGCTTAATGGGCGCTTTGATTATGACCCATTCCGATGATAACGGCTTGGTATTGCCTCCCAAATTGGCTCCCATTCAGGTGGTAATCATTCCTATTTACCGCAAAGCCGAACAGCTCAAAGAAATCACTGCCAAAGTAGATGAAATTATGTCCAAGCTTAAAGCCAAAGGCATCAGTGTCAAGTTTGACGACAGTGATAACTACAAACCCGGGTGGAAATTTAACGAATACGAACTCAAAGGTGTGCCGGTGCGGTTGGCGGTCGGCCCGCGTGATTTGGAAAACGGCACCGTTGAAGTTGCCCGCCGCGATACTTTAACCAAAGAAATTGTTTCTATGGAAAATATAGACGATTATATAGAAAAATTACTCGATGAAATTCAACAAAATTTGTTTAAAAAAGCTGAAACCTATCGTAATGAACACATAACCAAAGTGGAAAGCTTTGACGAGTTTAAAGAAGTTTTGGAAAACAAAGGCGGTTTTATTTCGGCACATTGGGACGGAACACCCGAAACCGAAGAAAAAATAAAAGAACTGACCAAAGCTACCATTCGTTGTATTCCATTAGATAATGAATTGGAAGAAGGTGTGGATATGCTAACAGGAAAACCATCTAAACAACGGGTGCTATTTGCAAAAGCGTACTAGTATTAGTTGGAATGCTAAAATGAAAAATGAAGAATGAAAAATGAAGAATGAAAAATGAAGAATGAAAAATGAAGAATGAAAAATGGATAATGAAAAATGAAAAATGAAAAATAGAATTAAGAATGAAAAATAAATTTGATTAAGTTGCAAAAAACGAATGTCA
>Ga0256843_1002286_pt1 | contig 14147 bp, 11 predicted proteins | sample AlvinellametaG_FD_191572 | JGI IMG/M metagenome (GOLD analysis project Ga0256843, IMG submission 191572) | Pompeii worm associated microbial communities from hydrothermal vent at the East Pacific Rise, Pacific Ocean - Alvinella | ecosystem: Host-associated > Annelida > Integument > Unclassified ... | reverse complement strand
GCCAAATCGGGGGTAAGCGGTGCTGGGAAAAAACTTTCCGAGACGACACACTTTGTCACGGTCAATGACAATATTTTTGCCTACAATCCGCTCAAACACCGCCATGCACCGGAGATTGCAGAGAAGATCGAAAAGATACACGGTGCCAAAATGAATGTAAATTTTGTACCGCATCTTATTCCGGCAACACGCGGAGAGCTGATCTCTGTCTATGCCACACTCAAAGAAGATATCGATCCGCTTGAAGTGCTGAAAAAGCATTATGCTGCTGATGCGTTTATTCGTATCCGCGAAAAACCGGTCGATATCAAAAGTGTAGCAGGTACCCATTTTTGTGATATTTTTGCAGCCCAGAACGGTAATGGACTCTTTGTGAACTCTGCCATAGACAATCTTTTGCGGGGGGCAAGTTCTCAGGCACTTGTTGCCGCGAATTTAATGTGTGGATACGATGAGGGGATGGGGATCCCGACGATTGCGTATGTACCATAAAAAGAAATTTATATTTACTCTGTTTATTCTAATTTTCTTTCATCTGAAGTGAGACATTGTTTCTCTCTTCATTTTTTTAAAAAAACGAAGCAAAAAATCGTTGTGACTCTCGAATCGCTTCGCTTTCAAGGTCGTTCGCCACAACAGGGCACACTGCGTGTGATTAATCAAAGGAAGGTAAATGATAGAAATAAAAGAAAATGCACTCTTCATTGCCGATTCGCATTATCCCCATCATGGAGATGCTTTTCTTGAACTTCTCAAAAAACTTGACAGCAGAGAAATGGAAATGTCCCAGCTTTTTCTGATGGGCGACAACTTCGATCTGCTTTTCGGGTATAACGACTATATACAGACTTTTGCCTCTGAAGCCATAGTGCTGTTGCAGAGTCTCTCAAAAACCCTTGAGATTCACTACTTTGAAGGCAATCATGACTTTTGCCTGAAAACACTGTTCCCCGATATACATGTGTATCCGCGTGAAGTACAGCCTGTGATGTTTGTGCTGGGAGAGAAAAAAGTCGGTATTTCCCATGGAGACAGGTATGCTACAGGGTTCGGATACAATCTCTACAGCAAGATACTGCGATCGAAAATGACACTGAGACTGCTCAAGCCCTGGGAACATACCATTATTGACCATCAGATGAAAGCACTTTCCCAAAAGAAGATCTGCCGTAAATTCACAGGATTTGAAAAGAGAGTTGAAAAGATCATGCACTCATACAGTGAAGTTGATCTGGTCATTGAAGGGCATTATCATCAGGCAAAGGTCATAGGAAACTACATCTCTCTGCCTTCTCTGGCCTGTCAAAATCAGGTAGCTGTGGTAAAAAACGGTAAAATAGTCTTTATTGGTATATCGGCACTTTACTGAGTTGGGTTATCTGAGTATATGATGCTGTAGATCCCCGGGTCAAGCCCGAGGATGATGGATGGTGAGGTGTATTAATTAGGTATATGTAGCTGTCATTCCCGACTTCGATCGGGAATCCTGAATAGATTTCTTGGGCTATCCGATCAGATCCGAACAGAGGTCGAAACGGTTATGTGTCATCAAGTGTACTTTTCCGTGGGTTTTCATAATATCGTCAAAGATGCTTTTTGAAAGTGCAAAACCGATCTCCTGTTCTTTTGCTTCGCCGTCCATTGCGGCAAGATTCATCTCATCGATGATCTCTTTGGGTACTGATATTCCCGGTACTTTGTCATCGATGAAATTGGCGGTCCTTGCACGTACAATGGGAAACTGACCCAATACAAGATGGGCCTCTTTGGCTGTATCTCTCACACTCATCTCTTTGGCTTCTTCAAACAGTGCCAGCAGCTCTTTGGCATTCTCCATATCGTACACCGGTTGGGTAATGATGGCCCTTGCTCCGTAATCAAGCTTCTTGACCATACGCTTCTGAAGGCTTTTCATATTGCGTGCATAGGAGTTGCTTACAGCAAACGGATAGATGGGCTTGGGCTCAGGTTTAAGTGCCTTGTTGCTGTAGTCCACACCGTTGTTCAGGTGGTAGATAATACTCAAAAGCAGAGTAGAATCCCGCTCAAGAACCCCTTTGACCTCAGGCTGGTCGGAATATTTTGCCGGGTCACCCGTCAGTGCCAAAATACAGCGCAGGTCGAAGTCATTTGCCCCCAGCAGTGTGGACTGCAAAGAGAGTTTGTTCTTGTCCCGCATACTCATGGTTGCTATCACCGGTTTGCCGAAAGTCTGCTGGAGTTTAATGGCAGAGAGTACCCCGCTCATTTTCAGTTTGGCAAGCGGGTTGTCCGTACAGGAAAAACCGTTGATCTTCTCATGCAGCTTGTGTTTTCTGATATCTTCGATAATTCCGTCAAGGGAAGCACCATGTGGAGGATTGACCTCTACGGTAATGAATTTTTTGGTCTTGTCGCATAAAAAATCACAAAATGTTTCAAACATAAATAGCACTCTTTGTATTAAATTGGATATAATTTTACCCAAAATATACGTAGGGTCGGTTTACCGGCCGTTAAAAAAGGATGACTATGTCCAAATTGGCAGTTTTTGATTTTGATTCTACACTAATGGATGGAGAGACGATTGATTTTTTGGCAAAACCGCTCGGGCTTGAAGCTCAGGTGGCTGCCATTACCGAACGTGCAATGGCGGGAGAGCTGGATTTCTTTAAATCACTTGTTGCAAGAGTAGCCCTGCTTGAAGGACTTGAAAAAGAGAAGGTTGATGCCATCTGTGCAGACCTGCCCATGATGCCGGGGGCCAAGGAAGTGGTTAACGGGCTTAAAGAAAAAGGGTACACGGTTGTCTGTTTTTCCGGCGGTTTCCGAAATGCAACCAAACCGGCATGTGAACGCCTGGGGATCGATGCGGATTTTTCCAATTTCCTGCATGATGAAAATGGTATACTGACCGGAAGGGTAGGAGGAGAGATGATGTACTCCGAAGCAAAAGGCGATATGATCGTCCGTATGCAGAAACTTTTAGGGGTTGGACGTGAAGATACCGTGGTAGTAGGTGATGGTGCCAATGACTTGAGCATGTTTGCCCATGCAGATATCCGTGTGGCATTTTGTGCGAAGCCTGTACTTAAAGAAGCGGCGACACACTGTGTAGATGAGAAGGACCTTAGGAACATTCTGACTATCGTATAGTTTCCTTCTCATTTTTTTGTTTATGAGAGTGTAAAAACAGATATTAACCCCTTTGCATGTTTGCTTGTCTGGAGTAGTATGAAGAAAACATATTGCAGTATCAACGGTATTGTAACACAATTGCAGAGCTATAAAAAAGAGCTGATATTAGGTAATATTATAGCAATACTTGCTACGCTTCTGGTAGTGGTTATTCCTCTTTTTATCCCCATAATCGTAGATGAACTTCTTCTTGGAAAAGATCACGGTTTGATTGACTGGATATCCATACATATTTGGACGACAGATACCAGAGGCTATGTTATCGGTATTTTGGTATTTATTCTGCTGCTTCGTCTTCTGAGTACCTTCCTCTCAGTATTTCAAACAAAAATATTTGTTTCAATATCAAAAAATATTACTTTTCAGATGCGTCAAAAACTTTTAAGCCATTTGAAAGATGTTTCTCTCAAAGAGTATGAGATGATGAAGGTGGGAGCGGTTACCTCGAAGCTGGTGACCGATGTGGAGACCATAGACGGTTTTGTCTCAAGTACCATTTCAAAACTCATTGTTTCATCTCTCATCCTGATCTTCTCTTCTATTGTACTGCTCTGGATCCACTGGCAACTGGCTCTTTTTATTTTGCTGACAAATCCCATAGTTGTGCTTTTTACAGTTAAACTTTCACGTAATATCGGAAAACTTAAAAGGGAGGAGAACAAGGCGGTCGAGCTTTTTCAGTCAAGCCTGAATGAAACGCTTGAACTTTTTCATCAGATCCGTGCAGCCAACAAAGAAAGCTATTTTTTCAAAGAGAGCGAGAAGAAGGCTAAAGAACTGAAAGAGCATTCAACCAACTATGGTTACAAAAGTGATGCCGCCATGAAACTCTCTTATTTGATTTTCCTATCCGGTTATGAAGTTTTCAGGGCAGTTAGTATTTTGGCAGTAGCCTACAGCGATCTGAGTGTGGGACTGATGCTGGCGATCTTCTCCTACCTCTGGGTCATGGTCTCGCCGACACAGGATATTATCAATTTTCAGTATGTTCTTGCAACGGCAAAGAGTGCCTGCCAGCGTATCAATACCATTTTTGATATGGAACAGGAGCCGGTAGTGGAGGAAGAAAAGAATCCGTTTTCAAAAGCGGACGCGATTGATATAGAAGTTAAAAATCTCTCATTTTCCTATATTAAGAATATCCATATATTAGAAAATATCAATATGGATATTAAGGCTGGAACTAAAGTTGCTATTGTCGGTGCCAGCGGAAGCGGAAAGACAACACTGGCCAATATCCTTAATGGTTTTTATCCTTTAAAAGAGGGGGAGATTATTTACGATAATGTATCCAATCGAAAATTGAATCTTTCGACAATTCGTGAAAATATTTACCTTATCTTACAACACCCTAAACTCTTTAATGATACAATGTTGTTCAATCTTACCTTAGGCAATTCTTACAGCAAAACAGCAGTAGCAGAAGCACTGCATATTGCTCAGCTGGATGATGTCATAGCAAGGTTGGAGAAAGGGCTTGATACCCTGGTGGGAAAAGACGGTATCAAGCTCAGCGGCGGTCAGCGTCAGAGAGTGGCAATTGCCAGAATGGTACTCTCCAATCCAAAAGCAGTGATCTTTGATGAGTCCACTTCGGCACTGGATGTGCATACCGAAGCAAAACTTTTTGAAGCACTGCATGACTTCCTTCGGGAGAAGACAGTTATTACGATTGCACACAGGCTCAGTACCATTAAGAGTGCGGAGTTCATCTATGTGCTTGAAGACGGCAGAGTCGTCGACAGCGGGACACCCCAAGCATTGCTGGAACAAGACGAGAGTTACTTCAGCAGTATGATATAACTGCTACGTCATTCCGGACCTGCACCCCAAGGGCATTTCCTATACGGGCATCCGGAATCCCTTGAGGTCCTGAATCAAGTTCAGGATGACATGTGAGCAGACCAAAGGTTTTTAATGGATATGATTCAAGCGGTAATCATCGGAATTATCGAAGGTTTTACAGAGTTCTTGCCCATCTCCTCAACAGGGCATATGATTGTTGCAAGCCAATTTTTGGGTATTGAAGAGAGTGCGCTTATCAAAGCCTATGAGGTGATCATCCAGTTTGCCGCTATTTTGGCAGTCATGTTGATCTATAGAGAGAAGATCAGCTTGAAGAAGATTGATCTCTGGGTAAAGCTTTTTGTTGCTTTTCTTCCGCTGGCGATTGTCGGTTTTATTTTCAAAGACCAGATCAAATCTCTTTTTAATGTAGAAACTGTGGCATGGATGTTTATTATAGGCGGTATTGTCTTTTTGATAGTGGAATACTTTTACAAAGAGAAAGAGACGCATGTAAAGGATGTAGAGAAGGTCAGTATGATGCAGGCACTCTGGGTGGGGATCGCACAGATCTTTTCATTGATTCCCGGAACGAGCAGGGCCGGGGCGACCATCATCGGTGGTCTGCTGAGCGGACTGGACAGAAAAACTTCCGCAGAGTTCTCTTTTTTATTGGCCATTCCGGTTATGGCAGCGGTCAGCGGCTATGACCTTCTGAAACACTATCAGGATTTTGCCAATGCTAACTGGGGTGCTTTTGTGGTTGGTTTTTTTGTTGCCTTTGTGGTGGCATACGGAACGATCAAACTTTTTCTTGCCTTTCTCCAGCGTTTTACTTTTGTGCCTTTTGGTATTTACCGTATTGTGTTCGGGGTAATTTTGCTGATGATAATTTGATATATGTCATTTGGGGTGTGCGTTCCGGATGACAGTAGCGTTTGGATTTATCGAAATTCTTTAGAGAGTTTCCATTAAGTTCAAAAACAATTTTTTGGACATCTATTTATGAAGGTTTATTATGAAATTCAGTGAATTTAATTTTCACCGTGATATTGCAAAAGGGGTGAAAATAGCAGGTTTTAGAGAGCCTAGTCCTATACAGAAGATGGCCATACCCATCATAGAGAGCGGTAAAGACCTGGTAGGCCAGGCACATACAGGTACGGGTAAAACGGCGGCATTCGGACTGCCGATGATGGACAAGCTTGCCAAAGGCGAGATCGAAAGGGCGCTGGTCATTACCCCGACCAGAGAGCTGGCAACACAGGTGGCAGATGAACTCTATCATCTGGGCCGTTTTGCAGGGATCAGAACTTTGACGGTATATGGCGGAGTAGGATATGGACGACAGATCGCACTTATCCACAAGGGGGTACAGATCGTTGTAGCCACACCGGGACGACTCAAGGACCTCTACCGTAAAGGCAAGATCGATGTACTCAACCCTGAAATTGTCGTACTTGATGAAGCGGATGAAATGCTCGATATGGGCTTTCTTGATGAGATCAAGGAGATTTTTGAATATATTCCTCAGAATAGACAGACACTTCTCTTCTCGGCCACGATGCCTGAACCTATCAAAGAGCTTGCCAACCATATTCTCTATCAGCCGGAATTCATTTCCGTTGTAGGGGATGAAGAGACAACTAACAATGTCATAGAACAGCGTTACTATGTCATTAACGAGAGTCAGAGGGATGAAGCTATTGTCAAATTGCTTGAAACGGAAGATACAAATAAATGTATCATCTTCTGCCGTATGAAGCGTGAAGTAGACAGGTTGACCGAACATCTTCAGGCACTCGGTTTCAATGTGGCCGGTTTGCATGGTGACCTTGAACAGCAGGATCGTGAAATAGTAATCAAAGCCTACAGAAGGGGAGAAACCAAAATTATGGTGGCAACCGATGTTGCGGCACGCGGTCTGGATGTCAAAGATGTAACCCATGTGTTCAACTACCACATTCCCTTTGATCCTCAGAGTTATGTACACCGTATCGGGCGTACGGGCAGAGCAGGCAAGAGTGGTCAGGCAATTACACTGGTAACTACGGAAGAGTTCAGAGAGCTTCAGCGTATTAAGAAGGAAGTGGGAGCCGATATGCACCTGGCAACGATTCAGGGAGGGGAAGGGCTGGATGAAGCAAGCCTTGAGTATCTTGCCGACCAGATACGTGACATGTCTATTCATGCGGAAGCAGAACACCTTATAAAATATCTTGGAAATATTGAGAAAGAACTTCTTCTTGAAAAACTGATCTCCTGTTTTATTGACAAAGAACAGCAGCATGTAGGTTCACAGATAGGCTTTGACCAGAAAACGGTAGATTCCATGATGCAGGAGTACAGTTCTGAGCAAAAGGCAAGTAAAAACAATCATCGCAGAAGAAAAAGAAGATAAGCTTTTTTGATTTTTTTTGTGTAAAAAAGCGTGGACAAATAATAATTGTAAAATAAAGCAAAGATAATCGTTATTTTTTAACAAATAACAAGCAAAACTGTTTTAAAATTTGTCATCTACAATAGAGGAAGGTGTCCGTAATGGAATATACTTTAGTAGGCGAAAGCCTGAAATTCATGGTATTGGGGATGTTGATCGTTTTTATATTCCTTGTAGTACTCGTCCAGGTGATGAAACTACAGGCAAAGATCATCAACAAATATTTCCCTGAAAAAGAGCCGGTAGCTCCTGTTCCGACCACTTCAGACAATGAAGAAGAGTCTCGTCGGGTCGCAGCAATTATCGCAGCTGTTACAGAGTTTCGTAAACAATAAATAAAAATGACAAAGATCATATAAGCAAGGTATTTAAATGGCTAAAAAATATATAGATGTAATGGATACAACTTTCAGGGACGGTTTTCAGTCTGTCTTTGGCGGTCGTGTACTTATGGATGATTTCTTTCCTGCTGTGGAAGCAGCGAAAAAAGCGGGAATAACACACTTTGAATTTGGTGGCGGTGCACGTTTCCAGTCACTCTACTTCTATCTTCAGGAAGATGCATTCAAAATGATGGACGGTTTCAGAGAAATTGTCGGTCCTGATGCAAACCTTCAGGTACTTTCCCGAGGTATCAATACCGTAATGCTTGACACCGGCAGCCGTGAGATGATCGATCTTTTTGCAAAAATGTTTGCAAAACACGGAACAACAACCGTACGTAACTTTGATGCACTCAATGATGTGAACAATCTTGACTATTCGGCACAGTGTATCAAAAAACATGGTATGAACCATGAAGTCGTTGTAACGATGATGGACCTTCCTCCGGGATGTAAAGGGGCCCATGATGTTCCTTTTTATGAAAAAACACTGAGAAATATCCTTGACAGCGGTATTGCTTTTGATTCTGTCTGTTTTAAAGATGCATCAGGGACAGCCAATCCGCATAAAGTTTATGAAACGATCGCCATGGCAAGAAAACTTCTTGGTGACAGTGTACACCTCAGACTGCATACACATGAAACCGCAGGTGTCTCCGTAGCCTCATATCTTGCAGCACTTGAAGCGGGAGCAAACGGTATTGATATGGCGGCTTCTCCTGTAAGCGGAGGTACATCACAGCCGGATATTCTTACTATGCTTCATGCAACCAAAGGAACCAACTATAACCTTGGTGATCTTAAGTTAGAAAAAGTACTTAAGTATGAAGAGAGACTCAAAGAGTGCCTTGCCGAATACATGATCCCGCCTGAAGCAACACAGGTATCTCCTCTTATTCCATTCTCTCCTATGCCTGGCGGTGCATTGACTGCCAATACGCAGATGATGAGAGATTCCGGTGACCTTGACAAGTTCGATGAAGTGATCGCTGCAATGAAAGAAGTGGTAGAACGTGGTGGTTATGGTACCTCTGTAACACCTGTAAGTCAGTTCTACTGGCAGCAGGCGTATGCAAATGTGATGTTCGGTCCATGGAAACAGATTGCTCCGGGATATGGCCGTATGGTGCTTGGATATTTCGGTAAAACACCGGTAGAAGCGGACAAAGAGATCATTGAATTGGCTGCACAGAAGCTTAAGCTTGATCCTACTTCAGAGAATCCTCTTGATATTGCAGACAGAGATGAGACAAAGTCGATAGCACACTGGAAGAAAGTACTTGAGGAAGAAGGACTTGAAACAACAGATGAAAACATCTTCATTGCAGGTGCCTGTGACCAGAAAGGTATTGCGTTCCTAAAAGGCGAGGGTCCTTTAATGGTAAGAAAAGGTAAACAAAATAACAATAGTGGAGAAGCAGAGATGGCAGGAAGTTATACAGTAGTAGTAGATGGTAAAAAATACAGTGTTCAGGTAGCAGAAGGTGATGCAGATATTCAAATTTCCGAGGCGACACCGACAAGTGCACCGGCGGCTGCAGCTGCACCGGCATCAAATGGTGCAGGATCGGTAGAAATTCATTCCCAAACACCGGGTAATGTCTGGAAAATACTTAAGAATCCGGGTGATTCTGTAGCAGAAGGTGATGTCATTATGATCCTTGAAGCGATGAAAATGGAGATTGATATTGCAGCACCTCAGGCAGGAAAGATCGCATCCATTAATGTGAATGTCAACGACGCAGTCGCTGACGGACAGCTACTTGCAACAATGGAGTAATCATGAAGATCAAACATCTGTTACTCTCGATACTGTTTGCATTTGCCTTTTTGACAAATGCAGCGACAGCGGGTGAACATGAAGCAACAGCAAGTCAGTTTATGACGCAAAAAGAGTTGAAAGCAGAAGAAGCTGCAACCTATCACCCTAAAAGTGTCTCAGAACTGATTGTAAGTTTTTTCCACACGACAGGACTTGATGCTATTATTAACCCTAAAGAGGGTGTAAAAAACGGTCAGGGTGTTGAAATGTCAAAATTTGCCCAGAGTTGGGGCCGTGTGATTATGTTCCTGATTATTTTTGTACTTTTTTATCTGGCAATCGGAAAAGGGTTTGAACCTCTGCTACTGCTGCCTATTGCCTTTGGTGGGCTTCTGGCGAATATTCCTATTGCCAATATGACAGGTCCTCACGGGATGCTGGGAATTATTTACAATATGGGTATTGCCAATGAATTCTTTCCGCTTCTCATCTTTATGGGTGTTGGTGCAATGACAGACTTTGGTCCTTTGCTTGCCAATCCGAAAACAGCGTTGCTTGGCGGTGCGGCACAGTTCGGTATCTTCGGTTCACTGGTCGGTGCAGCGGCACTCTCCCAGTATACGGGAATGGTTGACTTTACTTTGAAACAGTCGGCAGCAATCTCCATCATTGGTGGTGCAGATGGCCCGACATCGATCTTTATTGCTTCGGCACTGGCTCCTGAAATGCTGGGTGCGATCGCTGTTGCGGCATACTCCTATATGGCACTTGTACCGGTTATTCAGCCTCCAATAATGAAGGCGTTGACAAGTGAGGAAGAACGTAAGATCGTAATGAAGACAACAAGAAAAGTAAATCGTCTTGAAAAACTTGTTTTCCCATTGGTTGTTATTATGATGATCGCTCTGGTACTTCCTGATGCTGCACCATTGATGGGAGCTTTTGCATTTGGTAACTTTGCCAAAGAATCAGGAGTGGTTGACAGACTTTCCAATGAGATGCAGAATTCTCTTATCAATATTGTAACTATTTTCCTTGGTTTTGGTGTAGGTATGACACTTCAGGCAGATAAATTTCTTGTAGCGGAAACCTTAGGTATTATGGTGATCGGTCTTCTTGCCTTTGCGGCAGGTACAGCTTCAGGTGTCTTGATGGCAAAAGTCATGAACAGATTCTCGGAAGAACCTATCAATCCATTGATCGGTTCGGCAGGGGTTTCTGCGGTACCTATGGCAGCGCGTGTTTCAAGCAAGGTTGGTTCAGAAGCCAAACCTGGCAATATTCTTCTCATGCATGCCATGGGTCCGAATGTTGCCGGAGTGATCGGTTCAGCGGTGGCAGCAGGTGTACTGCTTTCCATCTTTAAATAAGACGGCTAAAAACAGAGGGATTTTCTTCGGAATCTCCCTTTTAGCAGTTTCAGATAAAAACTTTTAAAGAAGTTTTTATTTGAGATATGTAATGGATTTTGTCCATTCTGCCTTATAAAATATTACAAAAGAGGATACTTATGAGTACCAGAACACCCAACGGACTTGACAAACTCGGATTGAAAAATATCGGAGAGATTTATTATAATTTGAGTTATGATGAGTTACAGGCACATGAAATAAACCAGGGAGAGTGTAAAATATCTACCACCGGTACTGCAATGTGTGATACGGGGATCTTTACGGGGAGAAGCCCTAAAGACAAATATTTCGTTGACCAGGAACCTTCAAACAAAAATATTGCCTGGGGTGATGTCAACAGACCTATTAAAAAAGAGATATATGAAGAGCTTTTGGATATTACGCTTGATCAACTTTCAGGTAAAAATATTTATATTACCGATGTCTATGCCGGTGCAAGCCTGGCAAGCAGAAGATCAATTCGTTTTATTACAGAGGTAGCATGGCAGGCACATTTTGTTAAAAATATGTTTATTCGTCCTACAGAAGAGGAACTGGAAACATTTGAACCGGATTTTACAGTTTATAATGCCTGTAAAACAGTAGATGAAAAATATAAAGAACATGGTCTCAATTCCGATGTATTTGTAGTATTTAATATTGAAGACAATATTTCTATTATCGGTGGTACCTGGTATGGCGGTGAGATGAAAAAAGGTATCTTCTCTATGATGAACTACTGGCTGCCACTTGAAGGAAAACTCTCTATGCACTGTTCTGCCAATGTCGGAAAAGAGAATGATGTCTGTCTCTTTTTCGGACTTTCCGGTACGGGAAAAACCACACTTTCAACAGATCCTAACCGGGCACTCATTGGAGATGATGAGCACGGATGGGATGACAACGGTGTGTTCAACTTTGAAGGGGGGTGTTATGCAAAAGTCATTAACCTTGACCCTAAAAGTGAACCTGAAATTCACGGTGCTATCGTCAAAGATGCATTGTTGGAAAATGTTGTAGCAGATGCGACGGGTAATGTAGATTATTCAAACGGTTCCAAAACAGAAAATACACGTGTTTCCTACCCTATAGAACATATAGAAAATCACAAAGAAGATCTTCAGGCAGGACATCCAAAAAATATTATTTTCCTCTCTGCGGATGCATTCGGTGTACTTCCTCCAGTGTCAAAGTTGACAAAAGAACAGGCAATGTACTACTTCCTCAGTGGATATACTGCCAAAGTAGCAGGAACGGAAAGAGGTATTACGGAGCCGGTTGCAACTTTTTCAGCATGTTTTGGAGAGGCTTTTCTTCCGCTGCATCCGACAGTCTATGCCAAACTGCTTGGTGAAAAGATCGATGAGCATGGTGTAAATGTCTATCTTGTCAATACAGGATGGACCGGTGGTCCTTACGGTGTGGGAAAACGTATGAGTATTAAAAATACAAGAGCTTGTATTAACGGTATTTTGAATGGGGCTATTTTGGAAACAGAATTTGATACCCTGGATACATTTAATCTTGCTATTCCAAAAACGCTTGAGGGTGTTGATACGGAAGTACTTAATCCAAGAAACACATGGACAGATAAATCGGAATATGATGCAATGCTGGCAAAACTTGCAAGTATGTTTAAAGAAAACTTCTGTCGATACGATGAAAACGGCGGAGAGTTTGATTATGCATCTGCAGGTCCGCAACTTTAGTCTTTCTCTTGGACTCTCTGTTTTGGGAGTCCATTTTCCTCAATAACCCTTTTTTATATTTTTATAAGTTATATAGTGTATAGTTACAAAAAAATTTCAAGGAAATTCTATTATGGATGTAAATAAAATTAGAAAAGTATGTAGACCGATCAGAATTGTATTAGGTATCTCTCTTATTGTAGTTGGTATTGTTACGGGAATCAAATGGTTCTATCTTGGGGTTATCCCTCTGATTGCAGGGTTGGCAAATTTTTGTCCTCTCTGTATTATTACCAAGAAATGTGATATTGAAACAAAATAATTTCAGGAAGAGAAAAAATTCTCTTCCATACTTTCCTAAAATCCTTTTTCAACCTTAATTAAAGTATACTTGCACACATTATATTGACGAGAAATACATTTAAAAAAGGGACAGCATGGATAAACTTACACAATATTTGAATACACGTCCCGCAGATGAGCTGCATCCTTCGGAAATAGCCTCTTTGCTCAAGGATATGAACGAGAAACATTTTGATGATGCTGTCTCAAATATTCCAAAAGAGCTTATTGCCGATGTGGCACTTGAAATGCCTGACCGGTATTTTGGAGATATTGTTGAAACGTTTACACCTGAGGAGATTGCAGAGTCTCTCTCCGATATGGAATCGGATGACCAGACAGACTTTATTCAGGAACTCGAAGAGGTTGATAACACTATTGCCAAAGAGGTTTTTGATAAACTGGATAAAGAAGATCAGGCAGATATTCTCCAGCTCAAGCAGTATGAAGAGAATGAAGCCGGTGCCTATATGCAGGTGGAGGTCTATGCTGCCAAGCTGGACCATAAAGTTCAGGATGTGATTAAGGAGTTTGCCGAACTCAAACGCAAAGGTCAACTGGAAAATGTCAATTATCTGTTTGTAACAGATGAAGACAATCATTTGCGTTACGGTGTGGGACTCGATGATCTTCTGGTGTTTGATTTTGACAAGACACTCCGAGAGAATATCAACGAGAATCCGGAAAAATACAAACCTGTGATCGGACATGACCATGATGATATTAAAGAGATCGTTCAGAAGTTTCAAGAGTATGACCTGAACTCTATGCCGATCGTAGATGAATACGGCTATCTGCTTGGACGTATCACTTCAGATGATATTTATGATATTATTAACGAACATGCAACTGATCAAATGTATCACCTTGCAGGGGTAAATGATGATGCCGAAGAGGATGATGATATTATTAAAGCTGGAAAGGCACGTGCAATTTGGCTGGGAATCAACCTTTTCACAGCTATTGCAGCTTCTCTGGTCATCGGTCTTTTTGAGGAGACACTGCAAAGTTATGTGGCTTTGGCAGTATTGATGCCTATTGTTGCCTCTATGGGAGGAAACGCCGGAACACAGTCTCTGACCGTTGTTGTACGTCAGCTTGCCCTGGGGGATATTGCCAAGCATGATGCCTGGCGTACTATTAAAAAAGAGGTTATTCTTTCTCTGGGGAACGGCCTGC
>Ga0256843_1002285_pt1 | contig 14148 bp, 15 predicted proteins | sample AlvinellametaG_FD_191572 | JGI IMG/M metagenome (GOLD analysis project Ga0256843, IMG submission 191572) | Pompeii worm associated microbial communities from hydrothermal vent at the East Pacific Rise, Pacific Ocean - Alvinella | ecosystem: Host-associated > Annelida > Integument > Unclassified ... | reverse complement strand
AAGTATTTTAGCATATTTTTTATAAAAAATCAAATTTTTTATAAAAGATATTTTTAATATACATTTTTTATTAAAAACAAAAATGTTAAAATTTAAAAATGATTAAAAAACGAGAAATTGATTTTGGTGATAATTTTGAAATTCAAGAAAAGTTTCTTTTATATGAAAAAATAATTAAAGACCGTGGCTCAGTTTATTCGGTTTCTTGTGGTCGAGTAGAGAATCGTGATGATATAAAAAATTTTTTAAAAAAATTAAAATCAAATAAAAAATATGCTAAGGCAACACACAATTCTTTTGCCGTAAGAATTTCAAAAGATGGAGTTTTGTATGAAACAAAATCGGATGATGGGGAAACTGGTGCGGGAAATGTTATTTTGAGAATTCTAAAAAAACGAAAATTTACTAATATTGTAGTTGTGGTAACTCGTTGATTTGGTGGAATAAAATTGGAGTCTGATAGATTTAAACATATTCAAGATGCGACGATTTTTTGTTTAGATAAAATTTCGGAAATGTAATTTTTTTGAGTTTTTAAAGCTGGATTTTTGCTTCGCAAAAATCCAGCTTCTATTTTTTAAATCAAAAAAATGTTAAAATTATTCTATGAATATTCAAGAAATAGATAAAAAAAGTTTGGCAAACGCTAAGAAACTTTTTTCTTCTGGTCAAATTGATAAAATCGAAATAGATAGTTTGAAGGCTTTGAAAGAAATCCATTACTTTCTTTTTAAAGATTTGTATGATTTTGCAGGAAAAATTCGCGAGGTAAATATTTCAAAAAGTGGTTTTCGTTTCGCTAATGTTTTATATTTAGATGATATTCTAAAAAAAATTGAAAAAATGCCAGAAAATAATTTTGATGAAATTGTTGAAAAATACATAGAAATGAATATCGCTCATCCTTTTAAGGAAGGTAATGGTCGTGCGATGAGAATTTGATTAGATATGATTTTTAAAAAAAGATTGGGAAAGGTTGTTGATTGAAGAAAAATTGATAAAGAAAAATATCTACAAGCTATGGAAAGAAGCCCGGTGAATGATTTAGAATTAAAAACAATTTTAAAAGAAAATTTGACAGACCGTGTTGATAGTGAAGATGTGATATTTAAAGGAGTTGAACAATCATATTTTTACGAGGGTTATGAAGAATAATTTTTTTAAAAGGCTGTATTTTTGCGAAGCAAAAATCCAGCCTCCTTTTTTTGTTTCACGTGAAACATTATGTTTAACACTTGTTAAACATAAAAAACTAAACAATATCCTTAAAATATGATATAATTATTTTTATGGCAAAAAAAAATAAAAAAAATAATGAACCTAAAATTGTTTCACGAGCACCAGTTGTGGCAGTGATGGGTCACATTGATCACGGTAAATCTACTTTGTTAGATTATATTCGAAAAGAAAATACGGTAGATAAAGAAGCGGGAGGAATTACTCAACACGTGGCTGGTTATGAAGCGGTTTATAATGATGAAAAAATTGTCTTTATTGATACTCCAGGACACGAGGCTTTTGCGGCAGCTCGTTCTCGAGGAGCTAATATTGCTGATATTGCAGTTTTGGTTGTTTCAGCAGAAGATGGAGTTAAGGAACAAACTCTTGGAGCTTTAAAATTTATTCAGGATTCAAAAATTCCTTTTATTGTGGCGATAAATAAAATTGACAAGCCAAATGCTGATATTAATAAAACAAAAAATACTTTAATAGAGCATGGAATTTATCTTGAAGGTATGGGTGGTGATATTCCTTTTATTGAAGTTTCAGCTTTAAAGGGAACAAATATTGATAAACTTTTGGATTTAATTTTATTAACAGCCGAAGTTGAAGATTTAAAAGCTGACTTGTCGAAACTAGGAAGTGGTTATGTTTTAGAATCAAAGTTGGATTCTAAAAGAGGAATTTCTGCTACAATGATTTTAAAAGATGGATACATAAAAACTGGGCAATTTGTAGTTTCAAATACAGCGATGTCACCAGTAAGGATTTTGGAAGATTTTCAAGCTAAAGGAATAAAAGAAGCAGAAGCAAGTTCTGTGATTGTGGTAACAGGTTTTGATGAAAATCCAGAAGCTGGTGGAAGTTTTATAGTTTTTGAAAACAAAAAAGAAGCTCAAAAATATATTGATGAAATTAAAGAACTGGAAGAAATTCAAAAACAAGAAGAAAATTCAAAACCAATTTCTAGAAGACGAAGAAAGGAAGAGAAAAATATTTTTCCATTAATTATTAAGGCTGATGCTCAAGGTTCAGTTGATGCTATTTTGCACCAGTTGAAAAAAATAAACAATGAACGTTCAGAGTATAAAGTCGTAATGTCAGGAGTGGGGAATATTGGAGACAAAGAATTAAAAATGTTAGTGGCAGATTCTAATGCAACAATCGTAGGATTCAACGTTAAAAGCGATAGAAAAGTAGAAATGCAAGCAGAAAAATTTGGGATTGATATTAAAAATTTTGACATTATTTATAAATTGGAAGAATATTTGGAAGAAAGATTGGAAAAATTAACACCAAAAGAAATGGTTGAAGAAAGAGTTGGGGAAATTAAAATTTTAAAAGTATTTTCTTGAAATAAAAATGAAGGTGTGATTGGTGGAGAAGTTTTGGATGGCGAAATGACAAAAGATGATAAAATAAAATTATCAAGACGAGGAATATTTTTGTCAGATGTTGAGATTTTGAATTTACAGAAAGGAAAACAAAAAGTAGAAAAAGTTTTGAAAGAAGATCAATTTGGTTTGAATGTAAAATCAGATTATGAAATTATTGATGGTGATATTTTGGAAGTTGTGAGAGAGGTTGAGAAATAGAAAAGTTTGGCCAGCGACTTCGTCGCTGGCCAAACTTTTTTAAAATAGAAGCTGGATTTTTGCTCCGCAAAAATCCAGCTTCTATTTTTTAAATCAAAAAAATGTTAAAATATCAATATGAATTTAAAAATACCTAAAAGAGTGAGAAATCACGTAAATCCTTTGAGTATTTTACATAAAAATAAAATACAAAAATTTCCTGAGAAAAAACCTGTTATTATTGATATCGGTTCGTATAGAGGTGAATTTGTGGAAAAATGAAATCAAAAATTTCCTGGAAAATATAATTTTATTGTTTTTGAAATTCGTGTAAAATTTTTTGAGTATTTAAAAGAGAAATTTAAAGAGCAAAAAAATATCCAAGTTTTTGATGGTGATGCAGCAAAAAGTTTAAAAGAAATGATTTTAGATTTGAGGAAAGATGGTATTTTTGTGGAAAAAATTTTTATTAATTTTCCAGACCCGTGATTCAAGAAAAAACATCATAAAAGAAGATTATTGAAAAAAGATTTTTTAGATGAATTGATGGATGTTTTAGATGAAAAAACTGAAATTATTTTTCAAACTGACCAAAAAAAATTATTTATTGAGACAAGAGAAATAATTCATGACCATAAAGATTTTTTTGGAAAAAGATTTTTTCAGCCAATTAAAGGAATTCGGACTTATTGAGAAAATATGAAAATTAAAGAAGGTGATAAAATTTATCGTCTTAAAATATGATTTAAGCCAGAAAATAAAAAAATCCATCATAAAATTATTGATTGAATAAAAAGATAATATGTTACAAGAAAAAATTAAAACAAAAATATATATATTTTGATTTATTTTACTATTTTTTTTGGTGGCTTATAAAATTATCACTTCTTTTTATAATTATGAATTTTTTATTAAAGAATTTGATAAAAATGATAATTTGTTTTTAAACGATAATCAATATACTTTTCATTTGAAGACAAAGAATTTAAAACATATTTGATTGAATGGAGTTGAATTATATACAGATTTAAATGGAAATATTAAAAAAACAGTGCCGTTGTATGATGGATTAAATGAATTTTATTGAAAATATGAAACAAAAATATCAAAAAAATATAATAGAAAAGTAATGATTTTTAAAGAATAAATGTTTTTATGGGTGGCGCCTTCGGCGCCACCTTATAAAAAAGCTTAAAACAAAAATGTTTTAAATGTTTTAGGTTTTTTAAAAAACACAAAAATTTCCTACTAAAAAAAACACACAATAATTTCCAAAATATAAAATAAAATGAAAGAAATATAAAAAATAACTGTATTAAATATTGAAATATACGTAAATTAACGATGTTTCACACGATTTGTGACTTATCCACATTGCTATTGTTTTATTTTTAAAAATAATTTAAAATAGTAATGTGGTTCCGAGTTCTCGGAGTCACAAAAACCTCGATCTTTGAAAATTGAATAAAGTCGATTTATCAAAGTCGTAGAAGGTTTTGATATCAAAGTTTTTTACGCACTCTATATTTTGAAGAATTTCATACGCAGTTATTCTTCATATTATTAGTTTAAATTATTAGTTAAATATAAATATATGAATAGAAAGAAAATTTTAGGTGCTGTGTTAGGTGCTGCTTTCTTAGTGTCTGCTTCAGCTTCAGCTGCTACAATTACAGCTGAAACTTTAAAGGCATTAGGATTTACAGATGCACAAATCGCAGTTTTATTACCTATGTTAAATAATAGTAGTGCTACTACAGCTACTACTTCTACAACTAGTGTAGAAAAAACTTTTGTTTACAAAAGATTATTAAAAATTGGAGTAAGAGGAAATGACGTTGCTGCATTGCAATCTTGCTTAAATAGATTAGGAAATAACACAGGAGTTGTTGATGGAATCTTCGGACGACATACAGCTACTGGAGTTAAATCATTCCAAAGAGCTCATGGTTTAGTAGCTGATGGAATTGTTGGACCAAAAACAGGACCTGTTTTTGAAGAAGCTTGTGCAATCAAGACTACTACATCAACAGGAACTACAACTACTACAACAACTACTACAACTAATGAACAAAAATTAGAAGTTAGTGGAAAAGCTGCTGATGATTTAATTGTTGGAAAAAACCAAAAAGTTGTATTTTCAACAATTACAATTAAAGCTGGTGATGAAGATGTTGATGTAAAGAATATTGAGGTTAAATATGATGGAACAGCTGATTCAGATGCTATTGATAAAGTATTGTTATTAGATGATGCTTTGTTGAAAAAAGATGATGATACTTTAAATTCAGATGATGAAGCTAAATTAGAAGTTGATCAAAAAGTAAAAGCTGGAAAGACTCTTACTTTAAATATTGCTGCTATCACAGCTAATGATTTATCAGCTTATAACGGATTAGATGGAACTTTAACAGTTACAAAAATTACATCTGATAAAGGAGATATTGAAGGAACACCAATCAAAGGTGCTCATCATGAATTTAACAATAATGCGGTTATTGGAGAATTTAATCTTGATGATCAAATTGAAAAAACTGGAACTGCAAGAATTGGAGAAACTATTAAAGTTGCTACAATTAATGTAGAAAACAAAGATGAAGATGATGATGCTGAAATCGTAAAATCATTTAGATTAAGAAGAGATGGAACAGCTGATGATTCTGATATTAAAAATATTAGAGTTAAAGTAGCTGGAAAAACTTACGATGCAGTATTAGATGAAGATGATGATGATTACTATAAAGTATCATTTGGAGATGGAATTAAACTTCCAGAAAGAGGTGATGATGAAGATTTTGTAGTATACGCTACAATTGAAGACGGAGAAGGAGAAACATTTGGTTTAGGAGTTGACGACGTTGTTGTGTTAGATAATGATGGAGTTGTATTAGTTGATAATACACCAACAGGTAATGGTACATCTGATTGATCATACGCAACATACGATTCAACTCATAATACTTGAAATAATGTTGTGACAATTGAAGCATCAGACGTTGTATTCCATAAAACTGATGATGTAGCTGGACATAAAGTTTCAGCAGATGAAAAAGGAGCTGATTTAGCATCATTTGATGTTAAAGTTACAGGTTCAGATGTTGAAGGAGATTTATATGTAACAGTTAAAGCTTCAGGAGCAGATGTTGAAGGAACAAATGCTAAATATGATCCAAGTGATTTAGATTTAGATAATGTTGCTATTTATACAAAAGATGGTGATTTAGTATCAGATAAAGAAGATACATCATTTAGAACAGACTCTAATTCAGATGATGTTGTTACTTATACAATTAAATTTGATGATGTAGATTTTGATTCTGCTGAAAGAGCAAAAGATTATATTATTAAAGGAGATATTTCAAAAGATGCTCCAGATGGAACAAAATACGAAATTACAAAAATTGAATACAAGAGTATTGAAGATGAAGATGGTAATGATATTGCAGATATTGCTTTAGATATTTCTTCACCAGCTACAATCGAAGTTGAAGCAACAGATTTAGATGCTACAATTAATGATGCTGATGATAAAGATGTTAACCCAGATACAGATGAAGTTGAGTTAGCAAAAATTAAATTAGATGCTACAAATTCAGGAGACGATGTTGTAGTAACTAAATTAAAATTAAAATTTGTTGTTAAGGATAAATCAGGAAATACTGCATCAACAGATGTTAATGCAACAGTTGATGATGTAACAAATTGTGAAATTTTTGATGGTTCAAATTCATTAACTTCACAAGAAGATCCAACACAAGATGGTTCAGTTGCATGAGATGATACTGATAAAATTGGTACATCAACATCAACAGATACAACATTTGATTTAGATGATTTAGTAGTTAAGAAAGATACTGAAAAACAATTATCATTGAGATGTGATTTAGGACCAGAGTTTGAAAAAGATGATACAATTAAAGTTATTGGAGTATCATTTGAAGCTAAAGGTCAAGTTACAGATAATGATGTTGATGGAGACTTAACTTCAGATACAACTTTAACAGTAACAGATGGAACATTAGAAGTTACAAAATCATCAGATGATATTAATGATGATAAAGTTGTAAAAGAAAATACAGATGATGTTGTATTAGGAGAATACAAAATTAAAGCTAAAGATAGAGAATTAAAATTAGATGATGTAACAGTTAAAATTAATGATAATTCAGCTATCGATGGTAAATTAGATATTTACATTAATGGATCAAAAGAAGATTCAGTAAATGCTACTTCAGATTCAGTAGCTGAAGTTACAAAAGTTAAATTCTCATCAGATGATAATGATGATGATGCTACTACTGTTAAATTTGATAATACTACTGTTAATATAGCTGATGGTGCATCAGCACAAGATGTTGCTACTGCTATAGCTGGAGCAACATATGCAGATTATACAGCAGAAGTAGATTCATCAGCAGATGATACTGTAGTCTTTACTGCAAAAGTTGCTGGTGATAAAGATGATATTGTTGCTGGTGATTTTGAAATTACTGGTGATGATGCTAAAGTTGAATCTGTAACAGTTGATGCACAAGGTGCAGATGCTGAATACAAATTTGAAAACTTAGATAAAACTATTGATAAAGACACAACAGCTGTAGTTGATTTTAAAGCTGATGTTAAAGATGTTGATGCTAATAAAGAAATTCAAATTACAGAAGTTGATGCTACAACAGTTGAAAATAAAGATGCTAGTGGAAATGCAGTAGTTTACTCTACATCAGATAATGGACCAGTTGTAACAGTTGTTGAAGCTATTCCAGTAGTTACACAAGTAAATACAAATACTTCAGACTTACAATCAGATGACGATGTTGTATTATTTACATACAAAGTTAAAGCTGATGGTGGTGATGTAAAAATGGCTCATACAGTATTTGAAGTTGCTAAAACAAATGCTACTTTAAACAATGTAAAAGTTAGAGTATATGACAACGGTGATCAAAAAGGTTCAAAGAAATTTGAACAAACATTTACATCAAATGATAAAGATTCATCAGAGAAATTTGATACAGATTTCTCAGACTTACAAGTTGATGAAAATGATACATACTATGTATTCTTAATCGCTGATGTTCGAGTTTCAGATGATATTCGATCAATCGATGTTAAAGTTGCAGATCATGCTTATGATGCTACTGCAAAAACAGGATTTGACTTCTCACAACCAGATATTGATGGAGACAAATTGATTGAAGATGATATGAAAGCTCTATTGAAAAAAGACTAATCATTTAGTCTTTTTTTCTTTTTCTTTTTTCCAACATCCCAGGGATGCTACCAAAATTTAAAAATTGGTAGCATCCCTGGGATGTTGGAAAATATGAAATAATGTGATAAAATATTTTTATGGCAAAAAGAAAATATCCAATTGAAGTTGGAAAATACTATCATATTTATAATCGTGGCGTTGATAAAAGAAAAATATTTTTAGATAAAGGTGATTTATATTATTTTTTTGATGCAATTCAAATTTCCAATAGAGAAGAAAATATATCAAGAAATTATAAAAGTAAAAAAAAAAGAATAAAAGAGAAAGAAAAGGCGAAAGAAAGTGAACCGATTGTTGAAATTGTTGCTTACGCACTTTTACCAAACCATTACCATTTTGTTTTAAAGGAAATTACAGAAGGTGGTATTTCAAAATTTATATCTAAACTTGCTGGTTCTTATTCAAAATATTTTAATCAAAAATACGATAGAAGCGGAACTCTTTTTCAAGGACCTTTTAAATCTTCCCCTATTTTAAAAGATGGCTCAGACCAAAGAACAGTGGCTTATGTAAGTTTAAATTACAAACATCATAGTTATGACCCTAGAAAGGATTTGCTAAAAACATCATTGTTTGAATATTTAGGAGAAGAAAAAGGTGATAAAATTTGTTCAGAGAAAGAAATTAAAAGAATTCTTAATTATCATAATGGTGATATGAAAAAATATAAAAGTTTTTTAAAGGAAGCTTCTAAAGTTTTTACTCAAGAACACAAAAGAAGTATAGATGATTTAAATTTTTTTGAATTAGAAGAATAATTTTTTAGGTTGAAAAAATTTTGAAAAATAGTATAATATAAAAGTTATGAATTTATTACACGATGTTTCAGCTGGTACAGCTGATGAAATGAATGTTATTATTGAAATCCCGAAGGGTTCAAAAAATAAATATGAATTAGATAAAAAAACTGGTTTAATTATGTTGGATAGAGTAATGCACACAGCCCAAGACTATCCTTTTGATTATGGTTTTGTGCCACAAACTCTATTTGATGATGGTGACCCATTAGATGTTATTTTATTAACAACTTACCCATTGGCACCAGGAATTTTAGTAAAGGCTCGACCAGTAGCTATTATGAAAATGATTGATGGAGACGAACAGGATGATAAAATTATTGCTGTTCCAGTTGATGACCCAAGATTTGATGAAGTTCAAAATCTAGGAGATATCAACACTCATACTTTGAAAGAAATCAAACATTTCTTTGAAACTTACAAACAAGTTCAAAACAAACATGTTGAAGTTCCAGGGTTTGAAGATATTGATTCTGCAAAAGAAGCTTTTGAAAATTCAATTCAAGCTTACAAAGAAAAAAATGATGCTTAATTTTTTAACATCATTTTTTTTAATATACCAGGTATGCTACCGATTTTTAAAATTAAAAAAAAATAAACTATTTTTTGATATAGAATGATTCAAGTTTTTGAATTCTATTTTCAAAATAAGTATTAAATTCAGTAATTTTATTTGGATCAACAAATTTTTCTCATTTATCCATACATAAAGCTCTCATTTTTTCTACTTCATTTCAGGTTTTTTGAAATTCTTCTTCATTTTTTTGGTAAGCAGAGTCTAACATTTGTTTAGCAATCATTTCTCTGTCAGACATAGTTTTGATTAATTCTCGAACTTCATTTTTTTCTTCGTCAGTTAAATTTTCTTTTAAAAAATTTAAATCTTGAAATTCGTTAATTTCAGTTACTGGTTGATTATTTTTTTCTGAAATTTCTTCATTTGTGTTTTGAGTAAAATAATATCCTGAAATTGCAGTTAAAATTAAAGCTGCTCCAATTCCAATATGTACTTTGTATTTTTTTAAATTTTCCATAACTAAATTATAGCATATTTTGTGATAAAATATCAAAATGTTAAGAAAAGATGATATTTCATTCGAATATGCTGTAATATTTTCAGATAGAGCTAAGAGAATTCGTATTGATATAAAATGAAATGGTTTGGTGAAATTAATTATTCCAAATTTTTATGACGAAGAAACTGGTTTGAAATTTTTGAAGGAAAAAGAGGGGGTAATTTTAAAAAAATTGGAAGAGTTGAGAGAAAAAGTGAATAATAAATCTTGAGAAGAAGAAAATTTAAAAATTTTAGAACATAAACAAAGAGCGAGAGAAAAAATAGAAAAAAGGGTGAAATATTTTGCCGAAAAGTACGGTTTTCAATTTAATAAAATTAAAGTTAAAGATAACAAAACCAATTGAGGTTCTTGTTCTCAAAAGAAAAATTTAAATTTTAATTATCGTTTATTATTTTTAGATGATGATATTTTTGATTATGTTATTATACATGAATTATGTCATTTGCGAGAAATGAATCATTCTGAAAAATTTTGAAAAGAAGTTGGAAAAATTTTACCAGATTATAAAGAAAGAAGAAGAAAACTTAAAAAAGTTAGATTTTAAATTTTTTTCTAATTTTTTCCTCAAATTTTTCCATCTCTTCAGCCTCTCTATCATTTTCGTGGTCGTAACCTAAAATATGAGCTAAGCCGTGGATAAAAACAAAGGCAATATAGTTTTCTGGTTCGCGGTCAAATTTTTTTGCTTTTTTGTATGCGTAACCTAGATTGATAAAAATTTCTCCCATATCTTCGGAAATTGGAAAAGTTAAAATATCTGTTGGTTTGTCTATTCCTCGAAATTCATAATTTAATTTTCTGGAAAGTTTATCTCCAATAAAAACCAAGGAAAGTTCATAATTTTTTCCTAGTAAATGATTTTTGATTTTTTCATAAGGAATATTTTCTGGATATCTTTTTGTTTTTAAATTAGATGTTATTGATAAAATCATAATTAATTGTATAATACCATATTTTTATAAAAATGAAAAGTTTTTAATAAAGGAGAAAAATGTTAAAATGTTCTTTATATGAAAGAAATTGAAAAAAAGAAAATTATTAACAAACCAGAGCATACAATTAAAAAAGATTTTTTGTTTGCCAAAGATTTGGAGAATAGAATTTCAAATGTTTCTAAAGAATTAAAAACTGGTTTAAAAGCAGTTCATAAATATCCAAAATCAGTAACTTTTTTTGGTTCAGCTCGTTTGAAGCCATCAAATAAATATTATCAATTTGCTACAAAATTAGCAGGAGAAGTTTGTAAGGCAGGTTATGCGGTGGTTACTGGTGGTGGTCCAGGAATTATGGAAGCTGGAAATAAGGGGACTTTTGAAGCTTGCGGTTATGGAATTGGTTTTAATATTGAACTTCCTTTCGAGCAGGTTTTGAATCCATATATTACTCATAATGTTGATTTTCATTATTTCTTTACTCGAAAAGTTTCAATGACTTTTTCTGGTGAAGCATATGTTTATTTTCCAGGAGGTTTTGGAACCTTAGATGAATTTTTTGAAATTATTACTTTAATTCAAACAAAAAAAATTCCAAAAGTTCCTGTGATTTTAGTGGGAAAGAAATTTTGAGAACCATTTATTGAAGTTTTTGAAGAAAAATTATTGAAAGAATTTGGGACAATTTCAAAATCAGATTTAAATTTGTATAAAGTTTTTGAAGCAGAAGATGAAAGTATTCCAGAAATTTTAAAGATAATTAAAAAAGCTCCTTTGAGAAATGAGGTTAATAAATTAAGTTTGAAGAAAGTTTAATTTATTAAAGTTATAAAAAATGGCTGCAAATTTTTCTAATGTAAAAGTGGGCGACGAAGTCGCCCACTTTTACATTAGAAAAATTTGCAGCCATTTTTCATCACTTAAAAAAACAACCTTAAAAAATATTATTTTTTTTCTCCAAATATGATTTTAAAATTAATGAAGCGGCAGAGTCATCGATTTCTCTTTTTTTTATTTTTTTCTCCACTCTTTCATTTTTTCGAAAACGGCGTTCATTTTTTTGCTGCCCTCGTCGAGCCTCCATAGAAGTCAAAATCTCATTTTCAAAATCTCATTCAATCCCCAATACTTCTAATTTTGGCCCAATTTCAGAAATTCATTTTTCTAATTTTTGATGAATTTTATTTTCTTCCATTTGAAAGTTTAAAGACTTTCCAAAAATTATTTTTTTAATTTTTTCTTCTTTTAGAATTTTAAAAAAATTTTTTTCTAAATTTTCGTCATTTTTCAAAATTGTCAGCGGAAAAGCCATCATTCCCAAAGAATCAGATTTTGCCAAACCAATTTTTTTCTCCCCAAAATCCACTCCTAAATATTTCATAAAGATATTTTATCATTTTTTATTAAATACGGAAATGTGTTAATATATATAATATGAAAGAAGGAAATTTTACTAAAATTTTTAGTCGAATAAAAGATGGTGATAGAGTTAATAAGTATGATAAAATAAAAGGTATTAAAGTAGAATATGAAGGTAAAAAATATTATTGTTCTTACACTTGCACTTCTGTTCCAGAAGAGAAGATGAAAAAGTATGGTATTTTACCAATTGGCAAAAAGATTGCTGATGATTTAGACAACAGAGAAGTTCTTTTGGTTCCCGTTGATGAGCTTGAAAATTATTTTGGTGATAGCCTAGCGGAGACAGATATTGCTTTAAAAATAGAGAATTATCTTGTTAATGTAAAAAGAATGAGAATAAAATAGTTAATATTTAAAATTTTTGCAAACTATGTATAGTTTTTATATTTAAAGGTTAGGAAAATAAATCTTATTTTTTTAACTTAGAATTATCAATTAATAAATAATTTTCATATCAAATTTATTTATTACATACAAAACTTATTATTTTTATTATTTATTTTTTTAATTTTAAATGATATAATTATTAATAATATGTATAATAATAATTTTAATCTAAAATCATTCAAAAATGACTACAATCAAAAATTAGAAAATGATGAAAATAAAAAAAATAATTTAACAAGCAAAATTACTAAAATGATTTTGATTGCCTTCTTTGTGTTTGTAGGAATTTCTTTGGCAGGTTATTATGTTTACAATTTTTTTGAAAGTAAAAAAGAGCCTAAAGAAATTAAGATTACTACATCTGTAGATCAAAAATTGAGTAATATATTAAATGATTTAGATAAGAAAGATATAAAAAATGATGATAAAAAAAATGTTATTGATTTAAAAAATAATTGTTTTATTGAAGGAAAAAGTATTGAAAACGGAAGTACTGTAAAAATGTATTCACGAAAAATTGTCACTACTTTTGAAAACTGTGAAGATTTTGCCAAAGAGAGAAAATGTGATAATGGATTTTTAACTGGCGACAAAGCTTTTAAATATTTGACTTGTGACAAAAATCTTGACTGTGAATTACCTAACGGACAAATTTTGAAAAATGGAAAAAGTATAAAGATGTATAGTCGAAAAAAAGTTCCTTTAGGAGAAACTTGCGAAAGATATTCCGAAATTCGAACTTGTAAAAATAATTTTTTAACTGGAACTAAAGAATATGTTTATCCAGATTGTTCTGTTTCTTACGAAAATACTTGCCAATTGGAAAACGGACAAATTATGAGAAACAATCAGTCACATAAATTTTATGATGTGCCAAAAGTTGAATTTGGAGATAATTGTGACGATCATTCAAAAATTTTAACCTGTGTTGATACAATTTTACAAGGTGGAGACCAATTCAAATATAAATATTGGAGTTGTTCTGAAGTTCCACCAAAAAATTGTTTTATTGATAATATTATTGTAAAACATAATACTTCTGTAGAATTATATTCTAAAGAATATGGAGATAAAGATCATAACTGTGATTGGTATAAAGATACTCGTCATTGTTTTAACGGAAAACTTGATGGACAAGAAGAATATAAGTATGCAAAATGTTATGACGAATAAATAATATTTTTTATAAAAAAAGTTTAAATTAATCAAAACTTTTCTGCATTTTGGAAAGTTTTTTTTCTTACTTCTTCAATATCAATATCTTTTACCTTAGCTATTTTTTTCGCCACTTCATCAACATACAAAGGTGTATTTATTTTTCCCCGATAAGGTTTTGGTGCCGCAAAAGGTGAATCTGTTTCAATCATCAAATTTTCCAAAGGAATTTTTTTGATACTTTCATCTAAATTTGCGAAAGTTATAACTCCCGGCAAAGAAATCATAAAATTTCTTTTTATAATTTCC
>Ga0256843_1002284_pt1 | contig 14153 bp, 14 predicted proteins | sample AlvinellametaG_FD_191572 | JGI IMG/M metagenome (GOLD analysis project Ga0256843, IMG submission 191572) | Pompeii worm associated microbial communities from hydrothermal vent at the East Pacific Rise, Pacific Ocean - Alvinella | ecosystem: Host-associated > Annelida > Integument > Unclassified ... | reverse complement strand
ATCTCGCACAGATCGCCGCAGTTGTCTGCATCTGCAGACTGCTCCAGAACAAAGGCTGCCACTGTGTCATGGTGACACTGGTTGTGGTCATCCTCTGCAGCGATGAAAGCGGCGTGGGAGATATTGAAGGACAGAGATAAGAGTAGCAGTAGTTTGATAACGAGTGTTTTCAAATCTTTGTCCTTTTTTTCATACTTAGGGTTTCTTTTCCACCTTTTTAAAAAAGGTGGAGCCAAAAGCGTCACTTTTGCAATTGTGCGGACGATGCTTTCAGCGCCTTGCTTCGCAAATATGGGCGCTTTTGCATCTGCACAAAAAGTGCAAAAGTGACAAAATAATTGTAGGGAGAGTGTACCATAGAAAGACTAACAATTTATTTGTAGGGTAGGCTTTAGCCTACCATTCCAATTGTTGCGTATTGAGGAAGGTGGGCTAAAACTCACCCTACGCATCACAGCAGCTTTTCTCTTTTTTACCAAAATAGGGTTTAACCATGAACCAGAGTACGAAGCCCCATAGAACGATGCTGCTGAGTATGGCGATGATACCGCCGTGTTCGTCCATCTGTACCAGAGATGCGGGGTTGATGTCCGAAGCGGAAAAGATGGCATCAAGTCCCAGTCCGAAGAGGATGCTTCCGATGACAATGCTACCAAGGTAGATGTAGAGCGATCTTGTTCCCAGCATTTTCTGGACCACGCCGATGGTGACAGTATTGGTCGCCGGGCCCGCCGAGAGGAAAACAAATGCCGCACCCGCACTTACACCACTGAGCATCAGCCCCGCAGCAATAGGCAAAGATGCTGTGGCACAGACATACATCGGAACGGCAATGGCAATGACGATGAGGTAGCTCAGCCAGCTGTAGTCGATGAGAATCTCACTGAGATTGTCTGGTATGAGTACAGTAATGGCAGCACCGATAAGCAGACCCCAGAAGAGCGGTTTGGCGATGTCACCAAGCAGGGTGATAAAGGCGTATTTTAAAGCAGCGGTGAGAGAGAAGCCGCTCTTTTTGTTTTCTGTGTTACAACATGATCCGGAAGAGCAGCAGGATTCCTCTTGGAGGGAGTAGGGAGCAGATAGCAGGGAGGAGTGTTGGTATGCATCACGCTGTGATGCTTTTATTAAAGATATGGAATCTGTGGTGTTTTGCGTAGCAAAAACCACTCCTTTCACTCCTACTTCCTCGTTCCTACTTTCTACCTCTTTTTGCTCCTTACTCCCTACTATCTGCTCCCTATCAAACAGATTTGTAAGTATCCCCGCGATCATTGCAATAACCATCGAAGTAACCACACGGTAAACGGTGAAGATCCAGCCGAATATCCCGTAGGTGGCGAGAATGGAGTCTACACCGGTGATGGGTGTGGAGATGAGGAAGGAGAGGGTCGCCCCTTTGCTTGCACCGCTCTTTTTGATGCTTGTTGCCAGAGGGATCACCCCGCAGGAGCAGACGGGCAGGGGGATACCAAAGAGGGTGGATTTGACCACAGAAGAGACATTCTCTTTGCCCAAATGTTTTGTGACCAGACTTTCAGGTACGGTCTCATGCAGGATCCCTGCAAAGAACAGACCAAAGAGAATGTAGGGGGCCATAGCGTTGCTCAGTTCAATGAGTGCGTGCCAGAATTCATTGATATACTCCATAGATGGATCACTCCTTTATACATAAAAAAATAAAATAAGATTGTATTGTATATACTTAAGTATGGGTAATTTACTCTGATTTAACTTAAAAAGGATTGAGGCAGGTTAAACAGATCAAAATGTAAAAATATATGACTGGAAAGATTGAGGCGTATGGAAGAGTCTCCAAACACTCTCCCGAAGGAGAGTGGTGTATTTCAAAAAAGGTTGGAGATTACAGGTTTAGATATTAGAATTTGTAGTTAGCGTAGATCTCAAGTGCATTGACATCATCTGGTGTACCGTAGTTTGTGTTTGAGTAAACCAGGTTGGCATCAATACAGTCAGTAAAGTTGTATCCAAGAATAACATCAAACTCGTGTCCTTCGTCAGCACCTTGCTCATACTCATAGTAAGCGTAGCTTGCAGTTGCTGATACCCCGGCAAATTCACCAGAAGCTTCTACTTTATATGCGTCACCTACTGAGTTAGATGTCATTGTGTTCCAAGAACTTGTATAGATGGTATCTCTACCAACATATCCTACAGTATTGTCAGATACATTTGCGTATGCAGCCATCAGGTTGATCCCTGCAACTTCACCAGCTACTTTTACTGCAAACATATCAGAGTCTGCAACTGTATCGTAGTCAGTATTTGCATATTGTGCTGCAACTTGTGCTGCACCGAAGTTATATCCTGCGTCTACATAGAACTGTGTATAGTTTGCTGCATCTACATTGTAGTACCAAATGCTTGCGCTGATTGTTTTGTTGTCATATGCAGCTGCAAGTGTCCAGTTGTCTCCGTCAAGTGTTACGAAGTTATCACCTGTGTTGTTCGGTCTCCATGTTCTTACATAAGAACCAACAAGTGTTACATTTTCAATAGAGTTGTTTACTGCAGTATATGCTTCAAATGCACCCGGTGCAAGCAACCAGTCAAAACCACCGAGCATTGGTGTATCAAGAAGCTGACGACCCAGTACGAAAGTAGTATCAAAGTAGTTTGCTGTCAGGTTTGCAACGTTGAAGAAGGCACCATCATTGTTTCCTTCCATTTGGTAACCGGTTTTAATGGTATTGACATAACCAACTGCTGTAAAGTTCATTGCAAGGTTTTGGTTGAATTTGTGTGTAACATCCAATGTAGCGGCAAACCCAAGCTCAGAGCTCTCTTTGTCAAACAGATCAACAGCATCATCTGTATAGTAATATCCTGTCAATTTTCCGTTGATAGTTGTATTGTCGTTACATGCTGCTTTTGCTACCGGTGCTTCTACTGCCGGCTCAATTGGAGCGATGTCTCCGCCTGCTACTGCTGCACTTACTGCCAGTGCTGCGATCAAACTAAGTTTTGTAAACTTCATTTTATATCCTTGTATTGTTTTTATGAGGGAATATTAACAGAAAATTAATAAGATTGGGTGTAATGCATTGATTAATTTTTAATCAAATAGAGATTTTTCTAAAATAATATGGTTTTATTGATAAAAATAAAAAGTATTGATCACTTTTATCTATGACTTACGTGAGAGAAGTGTGTTTAAAAAAATCTCTCACATATTCATACCCCGAATAGAGTGTTAAAGCTACAGCAACCCAGAGAATCAGTGTAGCTCCCGGCCAGTGCATAAGTAGAAAACCAATAGCGATCATCTGTACAACGGTTTTGACTTTTCCCATCCATGATGCGGAAATATCAAGCCCCTGAGAGACAGCAGAGACACGCAGTCCTGTAATGAAAAGCTCACGGGTGAGAATAAGAAAGATAGCCCATGGAGATGCCATGCCCTGCATCATCAGTCCAAGAAAGCCTGCAAGCGTGAGCATCTTGTCCGCCAACGGGTCGAGAATAGATCCCAATACAGTGACCTGATCAAAGGTTCTGGCAATGTAGCCGTCAAAAAAGTCAGTGGCAGATGCAATTACAAAGATGAATGCGGCAAAGTAGTTTAGCCAGGTAGGGTGGATACCCTGAAAAAAAGAGGCATCCTGATTGACAAGAAAGAGGAACATCAGCGGTGCCAAAAGCAGGCGGATAAAGGCGAGGATGTTAGGGATGTTGAAAATTTGTGATGATGCCTTCATGATGTTTCCTCTTTTAAGTCAAAAGTTTGTTTGAGAAAATAGTTCTCTTTGTTACTTGTTTGTCCTCATTCTTGCGGGATTTTATCTTTTTTGTACTGCGACAAAAGAGAAAAAAGTAACCAAAAAAGAAAAAAACGCAAGAATGTGAGATTATTGTCAAATTTCCTTGACAGGCAAACTGTATAAAAGAGAGCGTGCTAAACGCTTATCTGAACGTCGTTCCCCCATCCACTACAAGTGTCTGTCCTGTGATCCAGCTGGCATCATCTGTACAGAGGAAGTAGACTGCCCCTGCAAGATCTTCCGGAGCACCCATACGGTTAAGTGCGGAGCGTTTGATGGTCTCAGCTTTAACCTCTTCATAGTTGGTAAAGGCTTTGAGTGCATCAGTATCAATAGGGCCGCCGCTGACTGCATTGACTCGGATACCCATCTCTCCTAGTTCTACAGCCGCATAGCGTGACATCGCTTCTACCGCTGCTTTATTTGTTCCATGACCTGCATAGTTTTCAATATAGATACGGTTACCTGTTGAAGAGAGAGTAACAATAGCCCCGCCGCCTACCTTTTCCATACGTTTGGCTGCTTCTTGAGAACCGGCAACGAAAGCACCGACAGTTGCGGTATAGATGTTCGTTAAACCTTTTTTTGGTCTGAGTTTCATGAACTTTCCGTAACCACCGACAACGGGACGACCGTAGATCATCGCATTGGAAACGAAAAAATCAACACGGTCAAAGTCCTCATCGATCGCGGCAAAGAGTGGTTTGAACTGATCGGTATCGAGAATGTCAAGCGGGTAGGCTTTGGCTTTAACACCATACGCACTTTCAAGTTCAGCAGCGATCTGGTCTGCCGCTTCTTTGTTGGAGTTATAGGTGAATGCTACATTCACACCGTTACTTGCGAATTTTTTGGCACATGCCAGTCCGATACCTTTGGTAGCACCAGTGATAACAGCGGTCTTCCCTTTCATTTCATTACTCATTATGCGACTCCTGCAATAGTATATTGTTTCATAACCTCTTCGATCTTTTTCATGTTCTCACTGCTTGGTGGAACAAGTGGAAGTCTATACTCCAGTGTTTCCGTGAGCCCGGCAATATACATTGCCGCCTTGATCGGAATAGGGTTGCTTTCACAGAAGAGGATCTTGTTAATGGCAAAGAGGTCATCATTGATTGCCTTGGATGTTTTAAAGTCTCCTGACAACGCAGCATGAACCAGTTTTGCTTTCATGTCAGGAAGCAGGTTGGATGTGACCGAAGTCACCCCTTTCCCGCCGCTTGCCAGAATAGGGAAGTCGATGGCATCATCACCACTGAAGACATAAAGCTCAGGTACTTTTGCCAGAAGCTCCACTGTTCTTTCAATGGACCCTGTCGCCTCTTTGATTCCCATAATGTTGGGAACATCGTTAAAGAGTCTCTTGACCGTATCCGGGAGAATATCTACACCGGTACGTCCGGGTACATTGTAGAGCATGAAAGGAACAGCTACCGCTTCGGCAATGGCTTTGTAGTGCTGGTAAAGACCTTCCTGACTTGGCTTATTGTAATAAGGGCTGACGGAGAAGAGGGCATCGACTCCGCACTGCTCTGCATGTTTGGCAATGTCGATCGCTTCATGGGTTGCATTGCTTCCCGCACCTGCAAGTACTTTGGTGGAGGTGTCTTTGCACACTTCTACTGCGATCTCTATGCATCGTTTGTGTTCATCATGGCTGAGTGTTGCACTCTCTCCGGTCGTTCCGACGGGACAGACAGCATCGATACCGTTATCTATCTGTCTCTGAATGAGTTTTGCAAAGGTTGCTTCATCAAGCGAACCGTTCTTGAACGGGGTGATCAGTGCTGTTGTTGCACCGGTAATGTAGTTGTTCATACGTTATCCTAATTAGTCTAAGCTTACTTTTTTGTCTCTTCGTGCTTTTTGAGTATGACCGTAGTCGAATAGTTATGGTCGAAATACTTTTTGGCTACCCGCACGATATCTTTGAGTGTTATTTTATCCAATTTCTCTTCATATTCAAGTAAAGGCTTGAGATTTCCTTTGACAAGATAGTCTCCGTAAAGGCTTGCAACAGAGTTCGAACTCTCCAGTGAATAGATGAATTCCGCCTTGGTGTTGATCTTGACCTTGTCCAGTTCGGACTGGGTCACTTCACCGTTTTTAAGCTTTTCAAGCTCAGAGAGGATCTCTTTTTCCACATCTTCTACCTGCATACCCGGACTGACCATCGCCATAATGAGAAAGACACCGGGATCTTTCATCTCCATGTTGTAACCGTAGATCTGGTTGACCAGATGTTTCTCATGCACCAGTCTTTTTTCAAGCCGTGAACTTTTGCCTGCGCTGAGAATATGGCTGATGGCAGAGAGTACGACCTGGTCGTCATCTTCATAGTTGGGAATACTGTATGCGATGGCAATGGTGTCGACCTGGTTGCTCTCTTTATGCAGTATGGCACGTTTGGCACCGTCTACTTTGGGTTCAACTGCTTTGACTTCCGGGATGGTGTGCTCATTTTTGATATGTCCGAACTGCTTTTGTGCCTCTTTGAAAACAGTTTCAGGCTCAATGTCTCCGGCAACGACCAAAATAGCGTTGCAGGGTTGGTAGTAACGGTGGTAGAAGTCCCTGATATCCTCTATCTTCCAGCTAAGGATATCTTCCATGAATCCGATTGGCAGCCAGTGGTAGGGGTGGTAGACATAGTGCGTGTTAAAGAGTCTGAAATAGAGGTAGCCCATGGGGTTGTTGTCTGTTCTTAGTCTTCTCTCTTCTGCAACGACATCACGCTCTCTCTGGAACTCTTCATCATCAAGTTTGAGATTGTGCATGAGCTCTGCAAAAAGTTCCAGTGTCATCTGAAGGTTCTTGCTGGCAGTTTTGATAAAGTAGTGTGTCTTATCAAAGCCTGTTGAAGCATTGTTCACCCCGCCGCGGCTCTTGACGATCACATCGAACTCACCCTCTTTGAGTTTTTCCGTTGATTTAAAACTGAGGTGCTCAAGCATATGTGCCATACCGCTTTTGCCCATGATCTCGTTGCGGCTTCCGACTTTGTAGTAGATGTCTGTAGTGATCACGCCTGAGTCGTTGTCCATAGGAATAACGACAACCTCTAATCCGTTACTGAGGGTTTTGGTGTAGTGTTTGGGCAGGGAATTTGCCATTAAAGCTCCTGTAAATAGCAGTGTAGTGAGCACTGCTTTAATGAGTAATGAGTAATGAGTAATGAGGAACCGAAAACGGTTGAATAATGTATACATTTTTTCTCCTCATTTGGTTTGTTAATAATTTGGTAGAGTGGGCTTTAGCCCACCAATCTTGTTTAAAACCTGATATTCAAATGTGGTAGGCTGAAGCCTACCCTACAAGGCAAATAGAATATTTATTTCCAATCTGCGCCAATTGCTTCTGAAATATGACTATACCCGTCTTTCTTTAACAGGTCAATCAATCCTTCGTTGATCTCTTTGATGAGGGTGGGTCCTTTGTAGATGAGCATACTGTAGATCTGTACCAGAGAGGCTCCCGCTTTGATACGTCTGTAGGCTTCCTCGGCAGAGTCGATGCCGCCTACGGAGATGAGCAGTGTTTTTCCGTAGAGTTCTTTTCCGATGGCTCTGAAGAGTTCATAACTTTTCTGGGTCAGCAGTGCTCCGGAGATACCCCCAAAATCCTTGGCATGAGGGGTAATGCTGTAATCGATGGTGGTGTTGGTCGCGATGATCCCCGCCGCACCTGCTTCTACTGCTGTATTACAGAGTGCAATGGCAGCTTCGGGTGTCATATCGGGTGCGACCTTGAGCAGTACCGGTTGATCTGTAATGCGTTTTGCCATGGCAAAGATATCGTTGATGAACTGCTCGTTCTGCAGGTCTCTCAGTCCAGGAGTGTTGGGAGAGGATATATTGATAACAACATAATCCCCATAATCTTTAAAGGCGTGGAATAGTGTCTCATAGTCCTCAAGTGCCTTCTCTTCGGGTGTGACCTTGTTCTTCCCTATGTTGATGCCGATAGGATAGTCGAAGAAGTAGAGTTTGTTGAGCTGTTCAAGCATGTATCCCATGCCCTTATTGTTGAAGCCCATGGCATTTTGAACCGATTGATCCTCGATAAGTCTGAAGAGTCTTGGTTTGGGGTTCCCTTCCTGCGGCTTGGGGGTAACGGTACCGATCTCTGTAAAACCAAATCCCAGAGTCGGCATGGCTGTGATATATTGACCGTTCTTGTCAAATCCGGCACCAAGCCCCACAGGGTTTTTGAAAATACGACCGAAAACTTTTTGTTCAAGTATGGGGTCGGAGATGAAGAACTTATGGCTGAAGTACCGAAGTGCAGGGGGACACAGTGCTGCACTGCGCAGACCGATACCTGCAAGGGTATGGGCGGTTTCAGGATCAAGTTTGAAAAGGATTTTTTTGAGGTTGTTGTAACTAAGCAGTGACAAGGAGGCTCCTGTAGTGGGAATTTAAAAGAAATAGTGAACAGCGATCTGGGCACCGTGCATATTATCCAGGTAGTCAAGGTTTTCGATCTTGAAGTAGTGGTAGCTGATATCAACGTCGACCGTGTCGGTAGCATAGATAAGAAAACCGAAATTCCCGCCGAAGTAGAATCCGTTCTGCTCAAGATCATCTTCTGTCTCTCCGGGCTGAAGCGGTACACGGTCGGTTGCGTTAAAATACATATAGCCTACTGTCATACCAAGATAGGGACGGAGTTTGGGTGTTCCGAACATTTCGTCGAAGAGTACTTTGTCCACTTCTACAAAAACACCACTGTAAGAGTCTGTATGGTAGTCTGCCCCAAATACGGTACGCCACTCCTGGCTCTGTTTCCCGTAACGCAACGAAATACCGGTTTCGGTTGTATCAAACCCGCGGGTATTGTTCCTGTCGGAAAAGCCGATGGTCTGTGTTGAAAGAGAGAGTCCCATGAAAGGGAACTGTTCGCTCTCCTGTGCCAAAAGTGCAGTAGAAAGAAAAAATATGAAACTGGAAATGATCGTTCGTAACACGGTTGCGTCCTTTAGCAAAAATAGGAAATATTATACCAATACTTCAATTACAAGCTACTTTTCACGATCAGGACTTTTCCCAGACCGTACCATCTGCGGTATCCATAATGGCAATACCCATAGCTGTAAGTTCATCACGTATGGCATCGGAAGTAGCAAAATCTTTAGCCTTTTTAGCCTCTGTTCTTTGTTCAAGCAGTGCTTCTATTTGCGCTTTGAGTGCATCATCCACACCGATCTGAAAATAGCTGAAAGGCTCTTTGCCTCCAAATCCCAACAGTGCATCTATGAATGCGATGTTGGCGATGGTCTCTTTTTTGAGTGCTTTGTCTTTGGGATTCTCATCGAGCTTTTCATTGGTTGAAGCAACCATCTCATCGATCACTGAAAGTGCAATGGAGATGTTGAGATCGTCACTCATGGCATCGAGAAGTGCTTGTCTAAAATCTTTGTTAACCGCAGAGGCTTTTCCCGGAAGCACACGTTTTTTCAAACGGTAAAGTTTGTCCAGACGTTTTTTGGCTGTTTGCAGATCCTCTTCATTGAAGTTGAAATCATTGCGGTAGTGAACGGAGTTAAGATAGTAGCGCAGCACCTCTCCATCATAGACTTTAAGCGCGTCTTTGAGAAAGAAGGAGTTGCCAAGACTTTTGCTCATCTTCTCTCCGTCGATCTGCACGAAACCGTTGTGCATCCAGTATTTGGCAAGTTCATGTCCGGTGGCACAGCGACTCTGTGCCGCTTCATTCTCATGGTGAGGGAAGAGCAGATCCGCACCGCCTCCGTGAATGTCGATGCTATATTCATCTGTACCTTCAAAGTGCGCTTCGATCATGGCAGAACACTCGATGTGCCATCCGGGACGACCGGAAGAGAAAGGGGCATCAAAACAGATATCTTCCTCTCCTTTGCATGCTTTCCAGAGTGCGAAATCCTTAGGGTTGCGTTTTTCACGGTTGTGTGCAACACGGCTGAGGTTCTCGTCATCATCATGCACTTTGTGGGAGATCTCCCCGTAATGGCTGTCCTTGGAAGTATCGAAGTAGACATCGCCATTGCTGATAATGTAGGCATAGTCTTTGTCAATGAGGGTCTGTATCATCTTTTTTATGGCATTGAGTGATTCAGTCGCTTTAGGTTCTATGTCGGCACGCTGTACACCCAGTGCACCCATCTCTTCAAGGTAACGGTCAATGTAATAGGCAGTGATCTCCTGCATGCTTTTGCCGGTCTCTTCGACTTTTTTGATGATCTTGTCGTCAATATCGGTAAAATTCTTTCCCATGGTCACGTTGTATCCCAGTGCTTTGAGCGTACGCGAGAGGAGATCAAATGCCAGGGAACTTCTGGCATGTCCCAGATGTGCATCGTCATACACGGTAGGTCCGCAGACATAGATACTGACCTCACCTTCTTTAATGGGTTCGAAAAAGCGTTTTGTTTTGGTGACACTGTCAAAGATATGCATAATGAAGATTCGCCTTGAAAATATAATGGTGTGATTATATCAAATTGGTCATTGGGAAAGGTTAATATGTTACCCCTAATTATGATCAGATTGAAAAAACAGTATAGATAGTAGAGAAAATTTATAGAGAATTATGACATTTATTTGATATTTGTATGATAGAATTACATTAAATATTTTTTAAATTGCCAAACTTATCGTGAGATAAGGACGGAAAGCTGCGGGTCTTTCATTAAAATATCTTAAAGATAGCCGGGCTGCCTATGTAGTATTATTTTAACCAAGTTATATACGTAAGGAAGTCCGATGTCGAGTCTGCGTTCTATTTTTGTCAACAAATATACACAGAAAACATTTAACAAACCCGAACCTATCAATATAGATAAGGGGTATGATGGTTCTACAATGATCTCTGAGACCGATATGGAGGGGACTATTACCTATGCCAACAGAAAGTTTCTGGAGTTTGTCGGTTATGAGAAGAAAGAGATCATAGGGCTTCCACACAGTATTATCCGTCATCCCGATATGCCCAAAGGGCTCTTTTTCAGTATGTGGAAGATCATTAAAGCGAAAAAGGTCTGGCGAGGGTATATTAAAAGTCTGTGCAGGGACGGCTCCTATTTCTGGGCACTGGTCTATATTCAGCCGAAACTGGACAGTGAAGGGAATATTGTCGGGTATGTTGCAAACCGGCGGGATGCCTATCCCAAAGCGATCGAAGAGGTTGAAAGAAAGTATGCCGAGCTTCAGGGACCGGAACATATGCATGACGAGTATTTTCTGACAGCGGAGCTCTTTCACGGAGATGAACTTGCAACCTTCGGTTCCCGGTCAGATGTCTGACCGGATGTTCTTATCTTATATACTCCAATATCCATAGATTTGCACTGTAAACGATGCCCGCGAACAGAGGCATGCTGATGAGAAAATAGTATGAGCGTTTGTCTTTCAGTATGTTGATGAATTTTTGGGATCCCACCTCTCTGACCGTAAAGATGAAGAGCACCCACCCGCCCAGACTTCCTGCCAGCGCCAGTCCTGATGCACCGAGCGGATGCATCAGGATCAGTGATGCGCTCAGTGAAGTGACAAGCGAATAGACAGCGATCTTTGCTGCTTCTCTGTGTCTATGCGAAGCATAGAGGAAGAGTGAGAAGAGTTTTGCCAGTCCGAACGGCAGCAGTCCGATCATGTACATACGCAGGACCTGTACTGTTTGGAGGGTCTCTGCCTGTGTGAACTTTCCTCTCTCAAAAAGCAGCCAGACCACCGGTTCTGCAAGCAGTATGCCGCCGATCATTGCCGCACCGAGCAGAAAAGCAAGCAGCCAGAATGCCTGCGTCAGGTTTTTGTAGGCTTTTTCCTCCTGGTTGTTCCTAAGGGCTTTGGAGACGGCAGGGAAGAGTACGGTCGCAGTGGCAATGGCAATGAGAGCCAGCGGCAGCTGAAAGATACGGTTGGCGTAGAAGAGATAGGAGACCGAACCTGTCATGAGAAATGTTGCCAGTATCGTATCGGCAAATGCGGAGATCTGCGGGGTGGAGTTTCCCAATATTCCCGGAAGGAAAAGTGATTTGAAATGTTTCTCCTCCTCTTTGACATCTTTTGCCTGACGGTATTTCCATCCTCCCAAAAGTAACCTGTCAAGCTTGAACCGGTGCAGCGTGACCAAATGGGCGACGATCTGCAAAAAGCCGCCAATGAGTACGGCAGCACTAAGTGCATAAGCAACGGTTCTGGGGTCCTCTTTCATATAGAGCCACAGCGCGGTGATCATGGAGATGTTCAGCAGGGCAGTTGAGAGTGCGGTGGTGGCAAAGTGCTCTTTGTACTGAAGCAGTGTTGCAAGAAAGGTGACGATAAAGATAAGGTCAAGATACCAGAAGTTGATCGCCGTCAGCGGTGCGGTCTGTTCAATGAGACTCCACTCCCATCCCCATGCCATCAGTTTGGTCATGGGTTCGGGGAAAAAGGTGATCACCAGTGAAAATGCTGCCAGAAAAAGTAAAAAACGCAAAAATATGGCAGTAGCGAACACCCCTTTGTGGCGACTGGCGATGAAGGAGGGCATGAATGCCTGTGTGAACGCTCCTTCTGCAAAGATACGGCGAAAGAGGTTGGGAAGTTTGAATGCGACAAAGAACATGTCCGACCAGACAGAAGCTCCCAATGCAGAGGCCATGAGGACATCACGTCCCAGACCGGTAATACGTGAGAGCAGAATGCCAAAACTGTTGGTGAAGATCGATCGTAGTCTCATGGTTCTCTTTAGTGATAAGTTGTGCATATTTTAACACAGTAAAGAATACAACCAACTTTTTGTTATACTTCCGTCAACAGATCAAGGATAAAAAGATGTTGAAAAAAGAAGAAGATCCAAAGTTCAAAAAGATCGTCGATGCTGCTGACGGATTGAGTCTGGGTATCTCCATGGTGGTTGCCGTGCTTATCGGTATTGGTATCGGATTGGGACTGAAAAGCCTTACCGGAGCGACATGGACGCTCTGGATCGGGGTTTCCATCGGTATCGGTGCGGCAGTGAACAATGTCTACATTGCCTACAGCAAACAGAAGCGTTCGCTTGATGAACTGGCGAAAGACCCGCGATACAGACCGGGCAGGGAGATTAAAGCCGATGATGAGGACGAGGATGAGAAGTATTAATCGCAAGATCCTCTCTGTACTGCTGGTCGCTGACGGGCTTCTTTTGGTGGCATCAAGTGTATTTGGCGGGAATGAAGCGGTGTGGAATACGCAAATAGGCTTTATCTCCGCAACGCTGGTGATGCTTGGTTCCATGCGAAGCTATCGATGCATGGTCGACGCACGGGTGGAAAATGAAGTGATCACGACCGATATTGACAAAGATGTCATTGACAAACTCGAAGACCCCCATGATCTCTACTCCGAAGAGGTTAAAGAGGAGCCGGTTGAAGATATCAAAGCAGCGATCAAAGAGGAGCGAGCACGCCTGAAACAGAACCGCCGCTCACTCTTTGAAGTGCTCAAAGACACCAAAGCAGCACTCTCTTTGTACCGTGTGGGAGCCTATTTCCTTCTGGTATTGGGGTTTCTGTATCTCAACCGCCACGGTATACTGCACATACCGCTCTACCTTTTCTCTCTCGGGCTTCCCATGCTCATCATTGTATTTTTGCTGGTGAACAACAAAGCAGTTTACAGTGAAGATGCGGTAGAATAGTTTGACTATACTGCCAAGGAGTCTTTATATATGCATCATATTTTTCTACCTCTTTTAAGTGCACTGCTTTTGACAGCCTGCGGCACGGCTGCTCCCGAACCTGACCGTTGCCAGACCAAACTGATACAACCGCCTGAAGAGAGTCTTCGCATTATTGACAAACCCATTGATTTTAGCCAAAAGCGAATTGATCTGACCAAAGCCTACATCAAAAAGCACTACGGCAAAGATGTCAAAGATATTAAGATTACGCCTAAGATCATTGTACTGCACTACACTGCTATTGATTCTGCAAATGCCTCCTACAACACGATGAAGCCTGAGACCCTCAGAGGAGGGCGCAAAGATATCTCCAAAGCCTCCGCTCTCAATGTTTCGGTACAGTTCATGGTGGACAGAGACGGTACCGTCTACCGTCTGATGCCTGAGAATTGGATGGGGCGGCATGTGATCGGGCTGAACTACTACGCCATCGGGGTGGAGAATGTCGCCAAAGATGCCAAACACCTGACTCCTGCACAGGTGAAAGCAAATATTGCGCTTGTGAAGTACCTTAAAGCCAGGTATCCGACTATCCAATACCTCATAGGACACCATGAATATCTGCGTATGGAGCAGACACCGCTGTGGCTGGAGAAAGACAGAACATACCGAACCTACAAGGTCGATCCGGGCGTGGCATTTATGAAACAGGTACGTGCGGGTGTGAGTACACTCCATCTGAAAACT
>Ga0256843_1002283_pt1 | contig 14155 bp, 15 predicted proteins | sample AlvinellametaG_FD_191572 | JGI IMG/M metagenome (GOLD analysis project Ga0256843, IMG submission 191572) | Pompeii worm associated microbial communities from hydrothermal vent at the East Pacific Rise, Pacific Ocean - Alvinella | ecosystem: Host-associated > Annelida > Integument > Unclassified ... | reverse complement strand
TGCTTTGGTTTTTACTGCAGTGCCTCGTATAGTATATGTAACTAATAATAGTTTTAAATTTACTTTAAAAGAAGATGGTATATTTAATATGATGGCAAAAATTATGGATATAAGTTTTAGAGAATGGGATGAAAATGATACTACAAGTTATGATATTTTACTAACAGGTAATTCTAATGTATTAGAATGTAATGGTAGTGCTACCTTTCCTCAAGATGCTTTAAGAATAGGTGGTTTTTATAGTGGAAAACAATATAGTAGAATTTGTCCTAATAAATTATATGCTTCAAAAATAGGTCCAGATAGTGGAGAAACAAGTGAAGATGATTATGATGATGTAGATGATTTTAATGGCACAGAAGATAATGCTACTAAAAATGGAAAAACTAGATACATATTATATATCTCAGATGGATATAGTGATGAATGGGATAAAAATAATTATGATTATGATAATCAATCTTTAGATTTTAATTTTACAAATAATTTAGATAAAAATAGATCAAATATAAAATTAACAAAAGTTACTTTATATGATAAAAAATATGATCAAAATATTTCAAATGCAAGATATTGGAGTGCTAATATAGGTAAAGTTGGATATATAGAAAGTGAACAATGGTAAAATAATTATGAGTTTGAGGAGATAAAATTGAAAAAAAGTTTTACACTAATAGAAATTATATTTGTAATAGTTATTTTAGGACTTATTAGTGTAGGAAGTTTTAAAGCTATACAGATGTTATATGAAAGATATTATCAAGTAAATACTATTACAAAGTTTTCAATTTTATCTCAAACTGTATCAGATGAAATAAGTAATACATTATATTACAGAGTGCCACTTAGTGCTATTGGGTATAATCCAGATGAAGATGAATTTAAAAAGCTTGAAGATATAGATAGTGATAAATATAGAATATTTGAATGGATTAGTGAAGCTTATGATGCAAAAAAACATTTTGGTTTGATTAATCAAAATTATGGATATAGTGGATTTATAGATTTAGAGGCAAGTGATAGAAATACTTTGACATTAGTAACAAAAGATTTTAATATTACAGATATAAATGATACATTAAATAAAGTATTTAATAATGATATAAATTTAAAAGATACAGTTTCTGTTATTTTTGCTGGTAATTTAGATACAGGTGAAGAGAGTGATGATTATAATGACTCTTTTGGTTGGCATGGACATGATCATAAAAAAGTATTTTTGGTAAATAAATTTACTCAAGTTGGAAATGATGCAAATTTAAGTATGACAGATGATATAAAAGGAAATAAAATTTATGCAAAATATTATCTAGCTTCTACAGCATGGGCAGTAGCAAGGGGTGCAGATATAGATAAAAATGCAACATGTTTAGATAATTTAAGTATAAATGATAATACATTATTAATGTTTTATAACTATCGTCCTTGGCAAAAACAAACATTTTGTGCAGATAAGAATACATCTAATGGAGCTACTAAAGAGGGAAATGTAACAATTTTAGCTCAAAATATTACAGCATTTAGAGTAAGGGCAGTTGATTATCATATAGAATTGAAATTACAATTTTCAAAACCAATGTATAGAGGAAGTGATAAAAATATTACTATCACAAAACAAAAGGTAACATTTTGAAAAAATCATTTGGGATAATGACAGCTTTATTTATATTAGTATTAGTTTCATTTTTATTAATGTTAGTTCTAAAAGCAAGTAGTATTGGTGTAAAACATGCAAGTGATACTTATATAAAAGAACAAGCTGAACTTTTTATGCAATCAAGTATTGAAAATGCTATTTTAGCCATCGAAGGATATGAAAGAAACTCAACTTCAAAGTGTTTAAAAAATATCTATTTTACCTCAAGTGATGGGAGATTTGAGGCTAATATTTCTGTACTTAGATATTATTGTTATGATAAAGAAAATACAAGTTGTAAATATTGTGACAATGGTGTAAATATAGAAACATCAAAATCAAATGGAAATGTAGTTTTATATACAATAATACAAACAACATCATCTCCAAGAAATGGAGATAAAAAGTTAAGATTTTCAAAAGTCACTATTCAAAAGCCATAAGGAAAAATAATGAAATCTTTTACATTAATAGAAGTGATATTTGTAATAATAATAGTTGGATTATTATCTATTGGTGCAATAAATGCTATTCCTGATAATACTCTTTTAAATAATACAAATTTTCTATATAATAAGATATTAGAAAAAAAAGCAAATGCATTAGGTTTTATGGCTAATATGGATAATGCAGATGAAAATAGAACTGTTTGTCTTACATTTACAAAAGAGTGGATTAAAAATGATGAAAATTATGCAAAAGTAAAATTTAATTTGTCAAATAGAATAAATATTTCATCAGAATATAATACAATATGTTTTGATTATTTAGGAAGACCTTATAAAACAAAAGTAGATTTAAAAACATTTGATAATTTATTGCATAAACAAACAGAAATAAATATTTCATACCAAAATCAACAAAAAACAATAAAAATTTTACCAATAAGTGGATATGTGGAGATAGAATGAGTGTATTTTATATTAATGAAAGTATAACATTAAAAAATGATGAACAAATTACAAAAGTAGATGAAATAATAATATCAAAAGAGGATATTATTACTTCATCATTAAATCTAAAAGATATTATTACTTATACTTTCAAACTACCAAAATCTACTTCAAAAGAACAATTAGAAGCTGAAGCTGAAATTAATTTTTACGAAAATGGTGGATTGGATTTAAGCAAACAATATAAAACTCATTATATTATAAAAGAATTAGAGCAAGAAGAGAGTTATTTAATAGAAGCGATAGCTATATCTGAAGATGATTTACATAGCAAATTTGATAAAATAGTTCAAAAAACAAAATATATTGATTTTATCTCTTTATCTATTTTATCTTTTAGTGAATTTTATGAAACATATAATAAAGAAGCAAAAAGAGATGCTTTTGTTTATTTAGATGATAAACAATCTTTTTTAGCTGTATATGAAGATGGAGAATATATTTATTCAAAATCTTTAAATAATTTAAATACTTTATTAAAACAAATTTCTATGGATTATGATAAATTTGTAGAAACTATTTCTACAAAAGGTGTAGATAAAGAAAATTATGAAATGGATGAATTTTTAATAGCTAGTGAAATAGATAAGTTTTTTTCTGAATATTTTATGGCTATTAATAATAGACTTTCATATGGTAAAAATATTTTTTATTTAGAAAATATAGATAATATATATTTTTATACCCCTTTTGCTATAAAAGGATTAGATAGTTTAAAAAGTTTTTGGGATTTAAGTGGAATAAATTTTGAAGCGATTCCTATTGAAGATATTAATTTTTTAGATAAATTAAATCTTTTATATAATACAAAAAATTATAAATCAGATTTAAATTTTTCAATTTTTCCAAGACCTCCAAAATTTTATAAAACAAGAACATTTCAACTGTTAGTAATTGTATTTTTAGTTTTTGCTATATTTGGAGGTGATTTTGGATATAGATATTATCAAAATCAAAAAATTGAAAAAAGAATTTCTGAATTAAATAAAAAAGTAAAAATTAAATCAGCAATTTTAAGAAGATTAAAACAAATTAATAAAAAAACATTAGTGGAATTAAATAAATATGAAAAAGAGATAGCTTTTATTGAAAAAAAACAAAAATATATAAAAGATGTATTAGAAAAATCTTTATATGTATTAGATAATTCCAAAAAAACAAGTAAAGATTTGATTTTATTTTCTAAATTATTAAAAAAAGATAAATTAAAAGCATTTAGTATTTCTAAAGATGTAAATAATACTTTTTCATTAGGAATCTATACAAAATTTAATAATAGAGAATATATATCTATTTTTATGAATGATTTATTGCTAAATGGATATAAAAATGTTATTACAGATAAAATTACAAATATAGACAATAGATATTATACAAGTATGATAAGGTTTTCAAAATGAAAATAGAAGCATATTTAAATTCGTTAGAAAAAAAAGAGCTTATTTATATATTTTTATCTATTCCTATTGTTGTATTTATAATATATTATAATTTTATATATCCAAAACTGGAAAAGCAAAATGAAAATTTATTAAAACAAGAAAAATCTAAATATAAAACTTTAATAAAAATATCAAAAGAGATAAGAATAGTGAAAAAATCAAAAGTAGCTATTATACCTACAAGAAAAAAACTAGAAAGCTTAAAAGAAGATTTTAAATTTATTAATTATTCTTTTGATACATTAGAATTAATAAAACTAAATAATAAAAAAGTATATAATATTTTTACTAGATTATTGGAAAAAGCTAATGAATTAAATTTAAATGTGTCATTTAATATAAGTTGGAATACAAAAAAAATTCCACCTTTTAGTCAATATATTTCATTAAATATAGATGGACAAGGAAATTATATTAATATAGTTAAATATTTACAATTTATTGACCATTTAGAATCATTAATTTATGTAAAAGATGTGTTAATTTCAATTATTGGGAATAAAGATAATAATTTATTAACAACTTTATCAGAACAAAAAAAATCAAAATCAAATAATATTTCATTTACTCTTACACAATATTCAGAAAATACGATTAAATATTTTCAAAATTTAGCAAAATCTCAACATTTAACAATAAATATGAATGTAAATAGAAATAATATTAATTATTTAGATGTTTCATTAAGTGGTAGTTATGGTGCTATCAAATCTATTTTAGATTATTTTAAACAACTATCAAAGAAAAAAAATAAACCGTTTTTATATACTAATGTAAAATCAAAATTGATTATGCCAACAACAAAAACAAATATTAAAAGTCAAAAATTTAATATATCTTTAGAAATAGTAGGTGTAAAATGAAAAAAAGTATAATTTTTATAGGGGTATTTTTATTTGCAAATGATACTAAAGAGATTTTAAATCTAATAAAAGATTTACATAAACAAACATTTTCTTATGTTGAAGTATCTAATTTATATAATCCATTTACAAATACTAAAACAAATACATATCAAACAAAACCTATAAAAATTATACAACCAAAAATTACTAATATAAAATATAAATTAGAAGCAATTTTTCAACAAAAAGTAAAAATAAATGGAAATTGGTATAAAAATCATGATAAACTTGATGAATATACTATTATTATTTCACAAAACAAGGTATATTTAAAAAACAATAAAAATATTATAGACCTTACAAAAAAACAAACATTATTAAAGGTAGAAGGATGAAAAAAATTATATTATCTATTTTATTATTCACATCATTATTTGCACAAAATTGTGATACAAAACTGTTTTCATTATCTACACAAGGAAATGGTAGTATTAATTTAAAAAATATTATCACAGACTTATCAGATACTTGTGATTTAAATGTAATTTTAACAGACGAAATTTCAAAAGAGAAAATTTCTCAAAATTTAAGTTATTTAAAATTAAAAAATCAAAGTTTAGATGAATTTTTGGATTCATTACTTTCTAAAAATGGATTTTTTTATACATTAAAAGGAAATACTCTTACAATTTCATATATTAAAACTAAAAATTTTAAAGTAGATTATATAAATTCTATTATTTCAGGAACTACAAATTTCTCTGCATCAACTCAAGAAAATGGTGGTACAAATACTCTAAATAGTACTTTTAATTTTGATTTTTGGACAGATTTTACAAATAATATAAATCAAATTTTAACAGCTCAAATAGATTCATTTTATAAAAATCCAGCACCTATTATCGATAAAACTACAGGAATAGTTACTATTACTGGAACAAAAAGACAATTAGATAGAGTTCAAAATTATATAGATACTTTAAATAAAAGATTGCATAAAGAGGTTATGATAGATGTAAAAATCTATTCTGTAAGATTATCAAAATCAAATCAAACAGGTATTAACTGGAGTGATTTTAGTTTAAATATTGCAGCAAATTCTCCTATTAAATTATCAAATATAGTAGGTAGTTCATCTATTTTTAGACAAGGAACATTTCAAGTAAGTGGATTATTAAATTTTTTATCTAAATATGGGCAAGTAAATTCTATCTCAAATCCTAAAATCACTACTTTAAATAATCAAAAAGCAATTATTACTGTAGGACAAACAATAAACTATTCATATAAAACTGTTACAACAGATGCTAATGGGAATTTAGTTCAAAGTGATAATATTGATAGTAAATTTGTAGGGATTTTACTTGATATTACACCAGAAATAAGTGATAAAAATATTATTTTAATGGGTATTAATCCATCAATTAGTTCTTTAGCACCTACACAACTAAATACAAACTTACCTCCTGATACATTTGAAAAAAAATTAAATACAATAGTAAGAGTAAAAAATGGAGATACGATTATTTTAGGAGGTTTAATTACAGATGAAACTACATTTAACAGAAATGGAGTTCCTATTTTAAAAGAGATTCCTATTGTTAAATATCTGTTTTCATATAAAGAAAAAATCTCTACAAGAGAAGAGATGGTTTTTGTAATTACTCCTCATATTATCAATATAGACAAAACAAAACCTTTAAAAGAGATTTTAAATCTACCTTCTTTAGGAGGATTTTAATGTATAAAAATCTTATTAATAGTTTTAAAGATACTATTGATGATAATCCATTTGAAAGTATGACTTTGACTCTATCTTTAAAATATTTAAAAGATAGTGATAGTAATCTAAATTTTTTAATTGGTCCTGCTGGAAGTGGAAAAACTTTTATATTAAAAAAATATTTCTCTAATGAAATTTATTTACAACCTATTTTGACAAAAGAAGAGATTGATAAAAATCTTTCTAAAGATAAAATAATATTAGTTGATGAAGCACAACTTTTAGATATTAAGTTATTAGAATATATTAGGATATTATCTGATAATGGATATAGATTTATTTTAGCTATGCATTTAGATGAAGCAAAAGAGATTTTGCAAAAAGAGCATTTTAAATCAAGAAATATAAATGTAGTAACTTTACAATCATTAACAAAAGAGGAGATGATAAAATATCTTAATATCAAACTTCTTCAAAATAATGCTAATCATATTTTTTCAAAAGCAGAATTTAACAAAATATATAATTATACAAATGGAAATTTTAGATATATCAAAAAGTTTGTAAAAACATTATTTGAATTATTACAATTTGCTACTGAAAATAATTTGAAATATAAAAAAATAGATAATTGTTTACTTACAATGAGTGCTATTCATCTAGGATTAGAAAATGATTGATTTTTTTGAATTAGAAAAAAAATGTAAAGCTAAAAAAAGAAAAAAATTAATTAAATATATATTTTTTATAGTGCTATTTTTGATATTACTTGGGATTATTTTTTATAATTTTTCATTAAAAGAAAAATCAATTAAACATAAAGATATTAAAATTATAAAACAACAAAATCATAAAATACAAGATACAAATATTACAAAACAAACTTTAGTTAAAGATGTAAATAAAACTAAAGAGATTAAAGATATAAATATAAGTAAAACTATTAAAAATATTGAACCAAATTTAACTATTGAGATAGATTTTAATAATATAATTAATATAAAACAAAAAGAGATTAAAAATAAACCAATCAAAAAAACAGTAAAAAAACAACAAACTTCATTAATTCAAGATGAAACTATTACTTTTGATAAAGCTTTATTTAAAGCTTCAACTTATTATGATAATCATCAATATCAAAAGTCAATGAAATGGTGTAGAATTGCTTCAAAAATAGATAATACAGATGAAAGAGTATGGAAATTATATGCTTTAAATTATGACAAAATAGGTCAAAAAGATACAGCTATTAAAATAATAAAAACATATTTAGAATATAAAAAATCAAATGATTTAGAAAAATTATTAAAAAGGCTACAAAATGATTAAATGGTTATTGATTCCTATATTTGTTTTTGGATTTAATTTTAAACAACAATACATAAATCAAAATTATAAAGAGATTTGTAAATATGGAGTGTCTCATTTTCAAGAAATCAAAAAAAATGAAGATACTTTAAGTTTAGTTGGATTTAGTTGTGTTAAAAGTGATCAATTATTATATTTACCTTATATTATAAATAATTTAAAGTATACAAAAAGAGCAAGAGCAAATAGTATATATTTTTCTGTTATTTTTTTAGAAAAAAAACTTCTTATTGCTAATATAATAGATGATCTTGATATATCTTATTACAGATTTCCAAAAATAAATCATCCAATTTCTGTAGTTTTAGATCATATTATTAATAAAGAGTTTACAAAAAAAGATGGAATTATTATAGTAAAAAATAATGAAACGACATATAAAATATATTCAAATAATGAATCAAAAGTATTTATTGATATTTATAAAGATAATAAATTAATCTCAACTCATTGGTATAGATAAGGAAATATTATGATAAAAGCAAAAATTAGAATAGGGGATTTACTTGTTGAAGAAGGTTTAATTACTAATGAACATTTAATGCAAGCCTTAGCAAAACAAAAAGAGTATAGAGAAAAAGGTGAATTTAAAAAAATAGGTGAAATACTTATAGAAGAGGGGTATATATCTGAAAAGCAAATGGCTATAGTTTTAGCTAAACAGCTTGGTGTTGAATTTGTAGATTTATATGGTGAAGATATTGATTATGAATTGATGGATCAATTCCCTATAAACCTAATCAAACAATCAAAAGTTATCCCTTTTAAAGAAACAGAAGATTATATCTATGTCGCTACAGCTGATCCATTAGATTATGATGCATTAGAGATAGTTGAGAGAATGATTCTTAGAAAACCAATAAAAATCTTTATAGCACTTTCACAAGATATTCTAAATATTATTGCCAGACTTGAAAAAGAAAAAATGACTAAAACTTTAGTTAGAAAAGTAAAAGAAGAGCTTGAAGGTGGAGGAGTTGGTGTACTTGAGAGTGAAAATACTGCAATAGACCAACTTACAAAACTTGTATTAAAAAATGCTATTTCACAAGGTGCAAGTGATATTCACTTAGAACCTGCTCAATATAACTTTTCAATAAGAGTAAGAGTTGATGGGGTGTTAAGAGAGATTTTTTCTTTTACAAATGATATTTATAGTGCATTTATCTCAAAAATAAAACTTCTTTCAAATCTTGATATTTCAGAAAAAAGAAAATCTCAAGATGGTAGATTTTCTATGAAAATAGAGGGTAATTTATATGATTTTAGGGTATCAACTACTCCTACTTTACTTGGTGAAAGTATTGTTATGAGGATACTTGACCAACAAAAAATCCTACTTAAAGTAGAAGAACTTGGAATGAATGAAGAAAATTTTGAAAAATTTAGAAGACTTATTACATCACCTTATGGTATTGTTTTTGTTACAGGACCTACAGGTTCAGGTAAAACAACAACTTTATATGCTGCTTTAAATGATATTAAAAGTTTAGAAAATAAAGTAATTACAGTAGAAGATCCAGTTGAATATCAAATTCCTTTAGTTCAACAAATTCAAGCAAATCCTAAAATAGGATATGGATTTGCAGAAGCTTTAAGAACTATTTTAAGACAAGATCCAGATATTGTAATGATTGGGGAGGTTAGAGATAGTGAAACATTAAATGCAGCTATTCAAGCCTCACTAACAGGTCACTTAGTATTAGCTACACTTCATACAAATGATGCTGTAAGTTCAATTACTAGAATGATACAAATGGGTGCAGAAGCTTTCTTAGTAGCTGATTCATTAATAGGTGTAGTAGCTCAAAGACTTGTTAGAAAAATTTGTCCTCATTGTAAAACAGAATATAAACCAAATGCTGAAATTTTAAAAAGAGTTGGTAAATATTTTGATGAAAATGCTGTTTTTTATAAAGGTGCTGGATGTAAAGCTTGTAATATGAGTGGATACAAAGGTAGAGAAATGATTAGTGAAATTTTAACTATTGATGATGAAATGAGTGAAATGATTAATGAAAATAGATCAAAACAAGAGATATTAAATTTTGCAAAAGAAAAAGGGCATAAAACATTAGCTGATGATGCTATAAATAAAGTAAAAGATGGAATTACTACTCTTGAAGAACTATTAAGAATAGTTAAAGTTGGATAATAGATGTATTTTGAAGTTACATATTTAAAAGGGGGAAAAAGATTTAAAAAAGTGATAGAAGCAGATAATTTTGTAGATGCTGCTAAAAAGTTTAAAAGATTAAAACTTGGAGTGTTTGTTGGGGCTAAAGAAACAAGTGAACCATTAAATCTTAAAATTGCAAAATTAAAAGAAAAAATATCAAAAACACTTTTTAAACCAAAAATCGACCTTGAAGAATATGTAGCTATTTTAGAACAAATACATGTTATGCTTGATGCTAGTTTATCATTAAATGATATTTTAGATAATGTAAGTGAAAATATCAAAAACAAACAATTAAAAGAGATTTTTACACAACTTAATTTAGATGTTCAAAGTGGTATTAATATATCAACTTCTCTAAAAAAATATGAAAAAGATGTAGGACAACTTTCTATTTCAATGATAGAACTTGGTGAGCAAACTGGTATGCTTGCTGAAGCATTTAGAGATTTAGCAGAAATTTTAGCAGAAATTTTAGAAAATAGAAAAAAATTAAAATCAGCTACAAGATATCCTATGTTTATCCTTTTTGCAATGATTGTAGCTTTTACTATAGTTATTTTATTTGTTATTCCACCATTTAAAAGTATATTTGCTTCTTTAGGTGCTAATTTACCTATGCCTACTAAGTTTTTATTATGGTTAGAACATTTTTTAAGAGTATTTGGGCCTTGGATTTTAGGTGCAAGTATTATTATGATGGGTGTTATTAACTTTTTGTATAAAAAATATGAAAAAGTAGCACTATTTATAGATAGAATGATGTTAAAAGTTTATATTGTTGGAGATGTTATAGAATATGCTTTATTAGGAAGATTTTTATATTCATTTGATAAAATGGTAGATGCAGGTATTCCTATTATGGATGCACTTGATACTGCTTTAGGAGTAGTTGATAATAAATATTTAAATCAGCAACTTTTAAAGATTAAAAGTTCAATAGCCGAAGGTAGGGGACTTGCAAGTGGATTTGAAGACACTAAACTTTTTGATAAATTGATAGTACAAATGGTTAAAAGTGGTGAAAATAGTGGTGCTTTAAATCAAATGCTTGAAAAAGCAAGTAATTATTATAGAGCTAAATATCTGCATATTGTAGAAAATATTTCTACTTTAATTGAACCTATATTAATTGCAGCTATTGCAGGATTTGTTACAATGCTTGCTTTTGGTATATTCTTACCTATGTGGGGAATGGCTACGGCTGTAAAAGGGGGATAGTTAGATGGAAATGGGTAGTGTTATTATGGCTGTTTTTAGTGTTATGATTATAGGATTTGGTTTTTGGGTGATACATAAAGTTTCAAATATTTAATTTTATTGTCATTTTGTAGTAGATTTGTAAGTTATTTTATCTAAAATGTGCTATAATAAATAAAAAAAGGAGACATAATGAAAAAATCAGGTTTTACTCTTATTGAGTTGATTTTCGTAATTGTAATTATTGGATTACTTGCAGCTGTTGCAGTTCCAAAATTTTTAACAACTAAAAAAAGTGCAGAAACAGCAAATATTCCTGAAGTTGCAAATCAAATTGTTACAAAAGCTACAGAGCAATATGAATTAACAGGTGAAAATAATTTATCAAAAATTATTGAAATCTCTCCAGATATTAACAAATATTTAACAGATTTAAGTAATAATAATGCTAACTTTAAAAATGCTTCAACTGAAACAGAATTTAATATCACTTATGGTCCAAATAATAATGTTTGTTTATTAGTAGAAAGAAATGATACTGTACCTGTAGTTGTAAGAGGTGGTAAAGAAATTAATACTACTGAATTCCAAATTACAAAAGTTGATTTAACTTGTAATACAAACTAATTTAACTTCTCTCCTTCTTTGGAGATATCTTTTATAAAAATAAATTTTTTATAAAAGATATCTTAATAAAGGCTTTTTTTATGAAAAAATCATTTACTTTAATAGAACTTATATTTGTTATTGTAATTATTGGATTACTTGCAGCTGTAGCAATACCTAAATTTTCTCAAACAAAAGTAAGTGCTTCATTAGCTAGTGCAAAAAGTGTAGTTTCATCTATAAGAACTGCAATAGAAACAAAACATGGAGAATGGATTATAAATGATAATTTATCTGATGGATATACTTCACAAGGATACCCCCAAAAATTAGATGATGCAGAAGTAAATAAATCAGATCAAAGTTTATTTGGAGGAGCTGATGGAATTGTTTTATTAAAAAATCCAATAAAATCATGTTCACAAAATGATTGTTGGATGAAATATGAGGAAAATACTAGTAGTAATTTATCAAAATATTATTATAAATTTAATAATAATAAAATCACATTAGAATATAATGGGAGTAATGGAAAATTTATATGTATAGATGATGGAGGAATTAGTAAAGAAGATTGTGAATCGATCATCGATTAAAAAGGAGTCGTTATGAAAAATTTAATTATTGCTGGAATAGTGATTAGTAGTAGTTTGTATGCCTTAGATTATAATAGTATTCCACAAGAATATAAAGAACAAATTCAAAATCATTTTAGGTGGAGATTTATGCACCATTATGATAAAGATAGAGTAAAGACAGAATTCACTAATAATACAGATAAATGTTTTAATGTTTCAGATATTGAAGATAGTGATAATGCTTCAATCACTACAAAAATAGCAGGTAAAAAATTTTATTTAAAAATTATTAAAAAACCAGAATGTAATGTTAATAGTCTTACTTATGAATTAATAGATAACACTACTGGAGAAGTTATTGCAAATACAACTCATACAATAGTTACAAATATTCCAAATGAAAATTTATATTATATTGATTATAATATTACAAATAGTTATAAAGATGTAACAGTAAAACTTTCTTATGAATCAGAAATTCCAGCAGAAACATGTAGTGCTACTGGTGGATATGCTGGTATTAGTGTTGATGTAAATACACCAGATATTGTACCAGTTGATGGACATTTTAAATTTAAAGCACAGTTTGGTACTCATGAAAAATGTTATGATTTTACAAAATATAAACATCATCATATTAAATTTCATATCTTTCCACATAAAATAAATTGTAAATCATCTTGTGGTTGGAAGTTTAATATAAATGATATTTCAATAGATAGTAAATCTTGTTTTAAAATCCCAACTACTTTTAAATGTTATGATGTTTCTTTGAGTATGTTTGGAGGATTAAAGTTTGATAATATAAATTGTCCAGCAAATCCTATAGAGGCAGCAGGTTATTTATTTAAAGAAAATAAAAAGAATATATCTACATCATTAGTAAAAAATGGAGATGTATTAGTAGCTATTCCAGAAGTTTCAGAATGTTATGAGAATGAAGCTACTCCTAGTGTAGAAAAATCAGAATATACAGTAGATAATTTTGCTATTAGACCAGATAAATTTAATATAGCTTTTTCTAAAACAAATGTATCTACTAATGAATTGATTCCTTTTAGTATTTCAGCAGTTCGTTCAGATGGAATAGTGACAGATAATTATTCAGCTTCAAGTACAGATTTAAAAGTTTCTTTTTCAAATCCAGATACTTATCCTAAATATAGCTTTGATATAATAAATGGAACAGATTCAAAAGGAAGTTTATATCTTACAAAAGCAGGTACTACAGATATGAATGTAACAGATGAAAATTTTGCAAAAGTAGATGAAGATGATACTACTGATGAACAAAGATATATTATAGGTTCATCTACTACAAGTTCATCATCAGAAGTAACAGCAACAGATAGTAAATCAAAATATTGGGCAGGTGTAGGTACAAATGAAGAACAAAATGATCCTACTAAAAATACTATTCAAACAGATGTAAAACAAAATGTAAAAAAAGATTTACATTTTAATAAAGTGAATTGGTAATAACTGTCTAAAAAATAAACAATTCTACTTATAAAAAATAAACAAACCTAAAGTATAATTCAAATAAAAAAGGTTTGTTTATGACTTTAAATGATGCACTACTTTTACACTCAAAAAAAATAAATAAAATTGAAAAAATAAAAACT
>Ga0256843_1002282_pt1 | contig 14160 bp, 8 predicted proteins | sample AlvinellametaG_FD_191572 | JGI IMG/M metagenome (GOLD analysis project Ga0256843, IMG submission 191572) | Pompeii worm associated microbial communities from hydrothermal vent at the East Pacific Rise, Pacific Ocean - Alvinella | ecosystem: Host-associated > Annelida > Integument > Unclassified ... | reverse complement strand
CTGCAGCAGGCCAGACTCCAACAGCCCGTTACGCTCCGCCGCCATCAGGTTAAGGCGGGATTCCGCCTGGGTGAGCAGATCCTGCATCACCTCGAGGCGCAGGGTGTTGTCATCACCGGCGCGGGATTGAAGATATGCACGGATGTCTTCAACAGCCCGGCGGTAGACGCTCTCCAGCTGCTTGAGCAGTTCCCGGCTCAACTGCCGCATCTTCGCTCGTGCTGCCTTGCTGCCACGCTTGATGGCTGCCTTGGCTGCGGTACGTGGGTTTTCTGCCAGGCGGATGGCGCCGGGATGGCCGTACATCAATCAGCGCTCCTGTTTAGTCATTGCCTGACCGGGTGCTGATGGTGGTGGCGCTCTCCCCTTTTTTTGCGTTGCCAGGCGTGATACTCACGCTGGGCCGCTTGGGGTTGATGGCATTGGGGTCGGGATATGGATTCCACTTGCCCCGCTCCTGCTGCTTGCGCTTCAGTTCTGTCTCTGCATCCAGGTTGATGATGTCGAGCACGGTCTGCTGGCTGATGCCAAGGGCCTGCCACTTCAGCGCCCGATCGGCCGCCTGGTTGGGGGTTTCGGTGCGCCGCTCGGCAAACTCGACGCTGAAATCGAAGTTGTCCGGGCTCATGCCGTCTAGTAGCAGCTGCAGTTCAAAGCCTGTCTGGTAGACGGTGGAGAGCTCATCCTGGATGGCGTCCACTTCTTCAAAGAAATCCCGCTTCAGGTCTTCGAGGATGTCCCGACTGAGGTCACCCACGTAGCCGAACAGGCCCTTGGGGGCGGGAGAGCCAGAGAAGAAGGTGTCGAGCAGGTGGGCCACGTCGGCGATCTGATCCAGGTTGGCATCGCCCTGCACCGGGCTCACCGCACCCTTCTTGTTCAGGTAGTAGTCGGTGGTGATGCCTTCCGCCTGGTCTCGCTCGACCTGATCCCGGTAAGAGGCCAGCTCCTCCTTGTTGGCCCCCTCGAGCACATGGGCTACCCGTAGCGGTGCCCGCATTCGCCGGCGCAGCACCAGGTCTTCCTCGGTCATCACCAGCTTCTTCCAGACCGAGCGGGCCGCATCCAGGTAGGGGCGGCCCAGGCTGCCCCAATCGTCGAAGTTGTCCGGGGTGAGGCGGCCCAGGGTGAGCTGCCAGAGCGCGAAGGTGAACAGGATGGCGCCGTTGGCCAGGTCGTGTTGTTCATAGGCCAGGCGCGGGTCGAGAAACTGCCCGTTCTGCCCGACCTTTGGCAGGATGGTTTCAGCGGGCATTCGCACCCCCTGTAGCACGCTGCGGCGCTCATGGTCGAGTACCCACTGCATGGGCAGGTTACCCTCCATCAGCAGGCCCCGGGCATCGCTCAGCAGCTTGGGCGACTGCTGCAGCTTCAGGCGGCGCTCGAACCGATCCCATGCCTTTCGCACACTGGTGGTTTGATTTGGGTTCTTCAGCTTCAGCCCACCCTTGATCACCGCCGCGGCGGTGCGCCGATGGATCTTCTTTACCCGCAGATCCTCCCGATCCATCTGCCGGATCTCCAGGATGGCGCTGCGCAGCTCTGGATCGACCCACATCTGCCGGTAGATGTACTTAATCTGATCTTCTGGGGTGGGCCGGCGACCACGCTCAGAGGTCGGGCCAGGGTAGACACCGACCTGGCGGTGCGCTTGCAGGATGGCACTGGCCGGCAACGGGCCTAGCAGGCGCTGATACTTGTCCTGGATGGCTGAGAGTTTGTGCATGGTCAGATCCTCGTGCTTAGGCCGTTCCAGGCTGGAAGGTAACGTGCCAGTACCCCTGATCAAGTTTTACAGCGAACTCATCACCCAATCGATCATCTATCTGCTCAGTGATCAGATCGTGAAACATTGCAAAAATAGGGTGGATTGAAATCGCAAAGCCGCCAGGCGCTGCCTTGAGTTCGCAGCGCCAGCTGTTTTCCATGAAGTAGATACCCACCGCCATGGCGGCTAAGGCGACTTCTGGCTGAAGTCCGGCAAGCGACAGCCCGTTGGCCCCTGAGTTGATTCTCATATCGCTCCTTTCATCAATTCTGTCCGACACCGTGTGCGTGTCAGGATGGAGGTGGAGACCTGCACGGCACCGCGTGTAGCCAGCCCCCAGACGGCAGCCATGGCGGCGTCAAACAGGTCATCTCCGATTTTGCTGTCTGCCTGCTTGTAGCTGGCGTAGCTGGTTTTGGTCGGCACGGCGACGATGTTTGGCAGCTGCCGGGTGAGCATGCGCATGTCGGCCAGGATGGGATCCAGCAGGCTCTCCTCCTGATCATCCAGGTAGGGGATGGCGGCCTGGTTGTTGTGGAAGGCACCGCGCAGGGCGGAGGCCATGTTGTGTTTGACCATGCCCTCAAATCGGATCGGTGAAAAAGGCCACTCGGGCCAGGTGCTGGCGGTGCTGTCACCATCGCCAACGGTGCGGCGGTCGATGTGGGTCAGGCCCTCTGCATAGAGTTCGTCGTTCAGCTGGGTCAGCATGCCCACGCCGTAGGCATCGCCAAAGGCGGTATCCGGCTGAAAATAGTCCCAGAAACCGATCAGATCCCGCTTCACCACCTGATCATCGGCACCTGGAGACCAGGTTTTGCAGAAGGGGAAGGTGGTGTAGTTGCCGATCTGTTCGACCACCACCAGGGCGTGTTTGGAGCTTTTCGGATCTTCGCCATGGCCGCCGGCATCGTAGCCAAAACCAAGCAGGCCGCGCTTGACATGCTTCACTCCGGGCAGCGGCTCCAGGATGGACAGATTGGCCATCAGCCCTACCTGCAAGGCCCGGCGCACGTAGGTCTCCCAGATCAGGTTGCGACTGGCGGTGTTCACGCACAGCAACTGGCGGGTGTATTCGTCTGGAGAGAGCTGGCTCTTCATGTTCGCCATGAACTGTTTGTTCAGCAGACCCAGTTCGGCGCCGGTAAGCGCATTGGCGATGGGGACTGGGTAGCTGTAGCTCTCCAGATCCACCGCCTCTTCATCCATCTCGCCCATGGCAATGTAGGCGCGGATCTGGTCTGTGGCTTTCTCACCATGCAGGCAGCCCAGGGCGTGGTATTTGCCGGAGCTCAGCAGGTCGGTGAGGGTATCGGCCCCCTTGAAAACACCGGTAATGCGGATCTCCGGCTCATTCTCTGAGTCTGACGCGGCCCCCAGGCGGCGGGCGGCGCCCATCATCAGCAGGAAACGGGAGAAGAGCCGGTCTTTTGGCATGTCGTCTACCTCCTCGAGGGAGGCAGAGGTCAGATCACCACCGTCCACCTGGGCCATGATGCCGTAGGCTCTGGATTTTGACCGGTTGGTAAATTCGTAATAGGTATCAGCAAACTGCCGGCGGCCAGATTTGAAATTGATCCAGGCCTCGAGAATGGGGGAACGGCGGATGGCGTCCAGATGACACCCAAGATTGACCAGGCTCTGCGCCTCATGCGGCGCGACGATGCCAAGTTCCTGGTCTGATTTGGTGGCGTTCTTCTTGAGCTCGTACATCTCCTTGATCGCCGTCTTACCGGTGCGGCGGCTGGAGAAGTCGATGGTGTTGGGGTGCCGGTCCATCTCGAGGCACTTCAGCACCTGGATGGGGTCCAGATCTACGTTGTGGACGTGCTTGTGCCACATGGCGTGATCTTGGGCGTAGCGCATCACCTCACGCTCGGCCAGGTTCTGCATGCGGATCCGCTGGGCGGCTGAGACCCGATCACTCACGAACCACCTCAGCATCGGCATCTACAGTGACCGGCTCCCTGGCCGGGGTGTAACTGTTGCCGATCAGCGTCTGCAAGTGCTCCAGCTGCTGCTGAGTCTGGCGCTGGTACTCCAGAGCCTCCTGCTGGCTGCCCTTTTCGTGGTCCAGGTACCCACGAATGCTCTCCTGCTCATCCTGCGCCTTGGGCGTCATGCCCATGTCCTCGAGGGTCATCTTGTTCTTGCTGATGTAGTCCATCAGCAGCTTCAACAGGGGGTGGGCCTCGATCTTCTCCAGCTGGATCCATTCATCCGTCTCGGCATCCCTGAATCGCGCCAGGTGGAAGATGCCATCCTTGTCGTAGTACCACTCGGGGGATTTGATCCGCGGCCCACCATCCTGAGCGATCGCCAGGATCATGTCGTCAATCAGGGCCTGGATGTGGGCCTGGGTCCTGGCCCGAAACGCCTGCAACTTGGAGGGGTCACCAGACTCAAAGGCGATCTGATGGCGCAGCAGCAGCTCGGTGCGCTTCAGGCAGCCGCCGAAGTCTAGGCACTCCAGGTCAGTGCGATACTCGCAGCCGTTGCAGTGGGGGTATCCGCCAGGCTTGGCCGGGTAGTAGGTGGCGGTATCGGCCCGCAGACCATGTTTCAGCGCATTGAACTTGCAGCGACGCTTGCCCTCATCCGTGGTCGGGCCGGTCGCGCTTGCATGCGCAAGCATAAGATTCCGCTCCCAGGCGGCCTGGGATGCGGTATCATTGCAGTTTGGGCATTCGGCTGAGTATGAGAATGGGTGGTGCGCCAGTTCAGGAGCCTCACTGACAAACTTCGGCTCAGCGCGGAATTTATGGCCGCACTGGCGACAATGGAAATTCACTTCTGGTAGAGGATCAAGCTTTGAGATGCCCAAGAATCACGCCGTCTTCCTGTGGAACCGATCTGGCAGCCAAACCACCAGAGATTTTGTTCCCAGTAAGGCGCGGTCGCGGAGCCATACAAAACAAGGGCTTAGCGAGAAATTGCTAGGCCCTTTGTTTTTTAGGTCACCTCAAAACCAGCCAACCGCTCAAACATGCCCAATTTCTCATCTATCACCAAAATTATGCCATGATTCGCGGCTTGTTCCTCCCGCATGGGCCGCGCAAAGGTCTTCCATTCAAGTGCATCCCCTTGGCTTTGCCCCAGATAGGCTCGGATAGATCAACAGAGGCCCCAACCTGCGCCAGATCTTTCGCATTTTCGCCATCATCCTGTCAATGTTCCCTTCTTGCTGGCAAAGATAGGGTAGATCGGCATCGTTCACCTCGTTATGGCATTTTACAGCCTTAACTCGGTGCCAGATTTAGTAACCACTTCAAGAAGAAGCGACCTAAAAGTCCTGGGCAGAAAACTGATGTATCATGAAAGAAAAGGAAGATCACCGAGTCAAAACCCCTCGCACACCGCCCATTGGTGGCGCAATTTTTGCCTGCGCACATCAACTGATGCCCCCTCACACCCCAAGATGCGATTGTTCATTCAGCGCCAGACTACACATAATCTGAAAGGCCGCTATCCTTGTGGAAAGGAACCCATTCCAAAAATCTGGGCATGTAGACCAACAATAACGGCGAACCAGTCACAAGAGGGGAGCGCCTTGCATGCCAATGATGTAGAAGGAAGATTCGGATTTAGTTATCCTTCCCGTTTGACACGAAATCACTGAGTATCAACCTGTGGCCCGCATGGTGACATTCATCAAAGCCGACTCTATGAGGCACACTCTACAACGAATCATCTTCGCGGCGGCACTACTGCCAGGAGGCAGCTTCGCTTTGGGGCTAGGTCAGATTGAAACCCACTCATACCTGAACACCCCTCTCGATGCGGAAATTGCTCTTGTCGCTGCAGATGATGTCGACCTTTCGGACTATCGACTGCGACTTATCCGAGACAACGATAAGCGTCAAGCCTACAGCGGGAACCTGTTCGCCCTTGAGTCACTAAGATTCAACTTCCATCAGTCCGAAAAAGATAAGCCGGTCATCCGCGTCACTTCAAAGCGCACAGTACGGGAGCCTTTCGTCACCTTCACCCTAGAACTCACCGGACCAAAAGTCAGGATACAACGGGACTACACGGTTTTACTTGACCCTAAACCCTACATCAGAAAAGCAAGCGCGAAGTCTGCACCTGCGACCCGCCGCCCACGCCCCAAAAGGCCCAAGCCTGTTAAAACCGCGCCCAAGGTGCAACAGGAGAGCTTCAACGCAGATGTATATGGCCCGGTCCGGGGCGGTGAAACCCTGTCGCAGATTGCACAACGCACCCGCCCCAGCAGTGGCGTTTCCACGCATCAGATGACACAGGCCTTGTTTCGCCACAACCCCCAGGCTTTCATCAATGGAAACATCAATCTGCTGCGCAAAGGGGCCAAGCTAGCCATCCCGAGCCGCGAGCAGATCCGGCAAGCCACCCGGGCACCCCAACCAAAGCCGTCCACTCCAGCATCTCAGACAGCCGCGCCCGTGACCGAATCGGTGGCTACCGCTCCGCCAGAGACAAAGAAGCCAGAGCATGCGGAACAATCCGGCATCGCTGAATCCCAACTCGCGACCGCAGAAGAAGAGGCAACATCAACAACGCCTGATGCAGCCAAACCGCAGGTAGAGGAAGAGTCGCTGCTGCGTTTGGTCCCGGTCAGCAACGAGGATCTGAAACTGATTTCGGACGAGAATCAGGAACGTCTGGAAAATGAGTTAAGCGAAGTCTCCAAACAGTTGGACGAAGTACGAGATGAGAATCGACTGCTTCGAGCTCGCCTGGAAGGGATGGAGCAGATCCTCAGTGAGCTCAGGGAAGAAGCCGTGCGTATCGTGGCAGAAGAGCAGAAAATTGCCGCGGCCGAAGAGTCTGCCACATCTGCTATACCTGTCCCCGCAGCGATTGAAAAGCCTCAGCCAGCGCCGTCTCCAATCGAGATCGCCACTGATACACCAGCACCAGTTGAATCGACACCCACTGACGAAAAGGAGGTCTCCGAGTCGTCTCCAGACTGGATACTGTTGATTGGACTGGGTATCGCACTTATCTTCGCTCTGTTTGCGCTGCTTTGGATGCGCATGCGGGAAGAGGAGGAGCACGACCTCAATGAGTCTCTGACACTAAGCGAAGCTGAAGACCTGATTCCCCACCAGCCTCGGCCATCTCCCGCCGAAGCCGCCATGGAAAGAGTGGCCTTGGAGAAAATCGATGACACTGATGAAAGCTTTGCTCAACAGGTGCTTGAGGAACCAAAGCCCGTCAGCAACCTTGAGAAACTACGGACGCAAATCGATACCAATATCGCCTACGGTCGCTATTCTGATGCCCAGAATGCACTCGATGAAGCACTCCATGAGTCACCATCTGACATCGCACTGATCTCCAGGGCACTTGAGCTCGCTCTGCTCAAAAAAGATGAGAAACAGTTTGTCGCATGGATTGAACAGGTCGACGAATTGCTGTCGGAACAAGCACCCGAGGTCTGGGAGCAGATCCGCAAAAAAGGCCAGGAGTGGCTTCCAAACCACCCGGTCTGGCACAAAGACGTGTCCACACCCATCTTGGATATAGACGACTTTCCTCTGGAGCATGATGATGACTCGGTCACTCTCGATCCCTCTGAACTCAACGAATTTCTTCTCAAGTCAGTGGATGTCGAGCAGAGCTATCCTTCCGATGAAGCAGCCGCAGATGAAGAACTCTCTCAGGTTCTGAACGAGCTTGAAGCCCTCGACCTGAGAATCAATGAGGATGATGCTAAAAAGCCCCACGAGACTGAATGATCAGGATCGAAGTCTTACACATCCACACGAGCCTGTCGGTCACATTGAGTTACCATCAGCGACCTTGCGGAGACCAGCAAAAGAGGCTTATCGTGCACCCTTTGCCAACAACACCACCTCAACCGTCTCCAGCAGAATAATCAGGTCCAGGAACAGGCTCGAGTTCTTAACGTAATAGAGGTCATACTCCAGCTTTTTCCTGGTATCCTCCCGGTTCGCTGCATAACTGAACATCAGCTGCGCCCAACCTGTCAGCCCCGGCTTTACCCTGTGCCGCTCTTCATAATAGGGGATCTCTTGAGTCAAGCGCCTGACGAACTCTGGCCTCTCCGGCCTCGGCCCCACCAGACTCATCTCACCCCTCAGCACGTTGTAGAGTTGCGGCAGCTCATCCAGCCGGGTAAATCGCAGAAAAGCGCCAAGCTTGGTGATACGATCATCATTCACACTCGCCCATCGGGCACCTGTCTCAGCCTCAGCATTGACTCGCATACTGCGAAACTTATGGATCTGGAACAATTTCCCGTCCTTCCCTACCCGGGTCTGGTGATAAAGAACGGGATCACGCCAACGAGATTCAATCAGGCTGGCGAACGCGACCAAAACCATCAAGGGTACCACCAAGACCAACAGCACAAGGCTGACAAAAACATCCAGAAGCCGCTTAAGCTGAATCGAAAATCCACCACTGTAGAACCCGCTTGAGAAGAAGATCCAGCTAGGGTGAAGCAGATCGATCTTGATTATCGAGTCTTCTTTTTCGTAAAAGGTGAGCAGATCCAGTATCTCTACCCCCTTCATTTTGCAATCGATCAACTCGTTCACCGGTAGGCCTTTTCGACGATCATCCACCGCCACCACCACCTCATCCACCGCCATCCGGGTGGCGATATCATAGAGTTCCTGATCTTTTGGAATCTGCCGGCACTCTTCAATCAGGCTGATACTGTCGCCCAGATTGATGTAACCCACCACCACATAACCCAAACGGGAATTTGTGCTGAAAAGATCCTCGATCCTGTCGGCATTGATTCCTGTACCCAACACAAGCACCCGGCGCTTGCGTGAGTCGGCGCGAGTCACCCGAACAAACACCGATCGCAGCATCAGCACGCCGGTTATCGAGATCAGCAGACTAAGACCAAATTCTCTCGGGGGAATAGCCACATCGGGAAAGATGTAGAAGATCAGACTCATCAGGACGACGCCAAAGGCAAATACCAGAATCAGGCGAAGAATCAGACCTGAGGCCCGCTCCAGCACTCCACGCTGATAGAGCCCAAGCGCCACCATCGACATCATCATCACCACTGCGTAGATGATTGACGAGGTGAGCATCTCCGTCCGCTCCAGCATCAACTGCTTAGAAAACAGCTGTTGCAGCATCAATGCCGCCCACACGGATCCAGCAAAGACTAGGAATTCAATCTGCCCGAGAATTAGGAATGACTTGGAGATGAAATAACCGAAGAACCTTACCATCTTGAACTTAAAATCACCTGAAAAAAAGATTCATTGCATCTGTCCAGAATCTGAGAATCGTCATCCACGACACCACAATCATCAGATTCCACCGTCAGCTAAGAAAGGGGATTAACAACTAATCGGGTGCACCCGGCACAGGCGTTGACAGACAGAGGTCGGCCTGACTATCCAACAGGAATTTCTCAAACTCAGCCGCAGGAACCGGCCGCTGATAGAGAAAACCCTGTGCCTGTGTACACCCGGCGCTTTGCAAAAACTCAGCCTGAGCCTGATTTTCAATGCCCTCTGCCGTAACCGAAAGTCCAAGGCTTCTGCCCATGCCAATGATCGCCTCAGCAATCGCCCGGCTATCCATATCATCCGGCAGATCCCGCACAAAGGAGTGATCAATCTTCAGCTTGTTCAAAGGCAGCTGTTTCAGCTGACTGAGTGACGAATAACCGGTGCCAAAATCATCAATAGCCACCGTGATGCCATTTTTGCGTAACGCCTCCAGAACACCGATAGCCCGCTCACTGCGTTCCATGATCTGCCCCTCTGTCACCTCAAATTCGATCTGTTCAGAGGGGCAGCCTGTCTCGTCAAGAATCCTGATGATATTTTCGAGCAGGTGCTTGTCGTTAAACTGCTTGGGCGACAGATTGATCGCGATCCTTGGCACCGGGATCCCCCGCTTCAGCCAATCCACTATCTGCTGACAGGTGGTTCGCGTCACCCACTCCCCAATAGGCAGGATCAACCCCGTATCTTCAGCCAGAGGGATAAAATTCGCCGGCGAAACCATTCCCATCTCCGGGAAGTTCCAACGAATCAGCGCCTCGGCCCCCACCACCTCACCTGTATCAAAACTCACCTGGGGCTGGTAGTAGATCTCAAACTGCTGCTCCATTAGCGCATTGCGCAGATTATTTTCCATCAGCACATGCTCAAACGCCTGGACAGTCATCTCATCGCGATAGAACTGAAAACTATTGCGCCCCTCATCTTTCGCCTGAAACAGCGCGGTATTGGCCTCTCTCATCAGGGCCTCGGGGTCCTGTCCATCCTGCGGAAAGATACTCACACCGATACTGGCGGTGACATAAAATTTCTGATCTTTGACGAAGAAGGGCTCATCAAATCCCTGCAACAGCTTCTGCGCCAGTATCCCTGCATGCTCAGGCTGCCCCAGATTACCCGTCACCGCGACAAATTCATCGCCACTGAAGCGCGCCAGAGTATCCCCTTCGCGCAACTGTCCCTGCAGTCGCCGCGCCACATCCTGCAGGATCAGGTCACCAAACTCGTGGCCAAAGCTCTCATTGATCTGTTTGAAGCGATCCAGATCGATATAGAGCACCGCCAGCGACCGATTATCGCGCCGGGAGATACTCAGCCCCTGACGCAAGCGATCCATGAAAAGCAATCGGTTGGGGAGCCCAGTCAACTGATCCAGATAGGTCAGCTGAACCACATGGTCATCCTGCTCCTGCAGCCGCGCCTGCAACCCCAGATGTTCAGTGATATCGCGACTGGTCTCGACCACCCCGTACATGATCTTCTCCTCATTCAGCAGGGGGCTGAAGGAGGACTCATAGGTTCGCTGTTCGCCATCATCCAGAGTAATGAGATGGGTTTCCGTCTGCGGCTGTTTGGTTTTGATAACCCGCTTCAACGGGCAGGCAGGCATACCATCCGGGTACTCATCACAAAGCGGCTTCATGCCCTGGCAGCTCTGATAACAAGTCGCCTTACCTTCACAGTCACCACGCTCCACCGACTGATCGAGCGCAGCGCCGTTCATCAGCATCACCCCCATCTCCTGATCGATCACTCGCAACGGATCGGAAATGCCGTTGATCACGTGCTGCAGGAAGTTGCGCTCCTCAACGAGCGACTGTTCAGCCAGCTTGCGATCGGTGATATCGATCACCACACCCAGCATCTGATCAGGGAAGCCATCCGCATCACGGTCCAGCTCTGCCTCCTGATGAATCCAACGCACCGTGCCATTGCGCCAGACAATCCGGTGATCGACGCTGAACGGCTGATTCTCCTCCAGGTGGGCATTGAACTTCAGTTTGACCAACGCCCGGTCCTCCTCGTGCACGAAGTTTAGAAACGCCTCATAGGTCGAATCAAAGCCACCAGGCACCACGCCGAAGATGCGAAACACCTCCTCAGACCAGAATAGCTTGTTGTGCTTGATGTCCCAGCTCCAGTGGCCCATATGGGCGATCGCCTCGGCAAGCGTCAGACGTGCCTCATTGACCTTGAGATCGCCCATCGCCCGATTCAGCGCGGTGATATCCCGGGCCACAGCGAGCACCCCATAAACCTTGCCGGTGCTGTCCCGTAGCGGTATCTTGTGGGTGTCGAAGATGTGGAACGAGCCATCCTGGTAAGTGGCCGGGTCGTATGGATTGTGGATGCGCTTGCCCCCAAGAACATCAACATCATCCTTGCGAAAGCCCCTGATGCCATTAGCCGCGTCACCCGAGACGATCTCTGGCGGAAACCCCAAATCCTCATCCGTTTTGCCGATCACCGAGTCGGGCTTGTGTCCCACCGCCTCGGCAAAACTACGGTTGGCGAACAGGTATTTGAAGCTGGCATCCTTAATGAAGATCCAGTCGGGGGTGGCGTCGACGATGCTTCGCAGCAGATGCTCTGAACGCTTCAGCTGCGCCTCTTTCTGACGCTGCTCGGTGAGATCGGAGTAGATCACCACCACCTCTCCGGAGCCGAGCCGATAGATAAAGTTCTCCACCCATCTCGCCCGACCGCTCCCATCGCTGTATGTGAGCGAAACAAACTCGGACTCACCCGACTCCCAGACCCGCCTGAGCGCCGCTGACAAGCCGCTTTTGGCCACCCGTGGCAGCGCCTCGCTGATCTGCTGGCCACTAATCTGCTCGCGCTCGACCCCATGAAACTGCTCTGCCGCCTTGTTGACGTCGACAATGAGAAAATTCTCTCCGCCTTCCACGCAATCGTAAACAGCGACACAGTCAGCCATGTTATCGAGCAGATTGCGGTAGCGGGATTCACTGTGCTGATGCTGCTCAAGCAGCGGCTGGGTGACCCGGCGGAAAAATCGTGCACTCACAAAGATCAGCACCAGGGCGAGGATCAGTACCAGCAGCCCAGTCTGCGCAAACGGTTTTGCCATCTCCAACAGATCGACTCGGCCTATCAGGGCGGCCCCCGCAGTCCCCAGCGGTGCATAGGCGACAAGCACCCACTGATCTCGGAAATCCCGTGCCACCAGGCTGCCGGACTCGCCCTTGACCCCACGCCGCAATGCCTCACCATAAGCATCCGTCTCCCCGCTCAGGGCAACCATCTTGGCCAACCCGGCCAACTCCTCTTCCGCATGCAGCGGTATCACCAGCTGCGCCCCCTGCTTCACACCCAGAGCATAGGCATTGGCAAGCCCTTGATGCTCCAGCAGCAACAGCATCGCCTTGATATTGTCAAACAGAGGGGTAGCCAGATCGAGCTGCAGCGACTCATGTTCTGGCAGCATCGAGCCAATGAAGGCCGCCTGACGCTCAACGCTGAGGATCAGCTGGTCACGCTGAAACTGATACGAGGAGTGGAAAAGCAAGGCGAATGATGTGAAGGCAACAATACCGGTAACCAGTATCAGAACCCTGAGCAGAAGTGGTGTTGAACGGTGCTTTACCATCGGTTTATCCAAACGGAAACAGAGAAGCGTGCAGACCTCAAACCTTCGGGATCACGGCTTGCTCCTCCGCCAACAACCGCTCAAAACGGCGCTCCGTCAACGACAGATCGACCAAAACCGCCTACCCCGGCCTTGGATGTATCATCGTATTGTTGCTGTCGGGGATTCCAGTCGATCCAGAGAATCTGGCGTTTTTCTTGTCTCTGCCGGATCCTTGCCCCAAGGTTACTATAGGTTCAGTTTTCTGCAAGCAGTGCCGGCAGATCGGCTGCTCGATAGGGAGGGTGGGTTCGCAGTTTATCGATCCAGGGTAGAATCGGCTTGACAACATACTTGAGCCGCCAGAAGTCTGGCAGCAACATAACGATCAGATCTAATCTGAAGCTTCACTGCTGTGAATGCACAGCAAAGGCATAAGCGCCATAGCCCACCACCCGATCCTTGAGGCCGGCGGTATCCCCCGAGTTACGCAGGTCTACCAGCTCACCATCTAATCCCTTGCGCTGCGCGACCTCCAGCAACCCCTGCAGCGGAATCCGGCCGCAGGCATCCTCATAGTGGAGTCGCTCCGGCTGCAGGGCGAGGATCGCATCCGAGGTGGTGCGGTCCATCTGCTGAGCAGTGAGATAGTCGTGATAGTGGCTCAGATCGGAGCTAATCACGATCAGCGTCTCCTCTCCGTCCCAGACCTGCTCCAGCACCTCGGCCACCTCAGCGCCGCTGGCATCCCCCACCACGATCGGCAGCAGCCGGAACTCACCCAGAACCCGTTGCAGGAACGGCAGCTGCACCTCCAGGGAGTGCTCCTGAGCATGCGCCATGTCATTCACACTCAACTGCGGTAGACGTAATAGCTCATCGCTCACCTGTTCCAGCGGAATCTCCCCCAGTGGAGTCTGAAAGCTTTGCGCCGAACTCAGCGCCAGGCCACGGAACGCCACCCGGTGGGAAGGCCCCACCAACACCACCCGACTGATCCGATCGGCCACTGGCGTCAAACGATGATAGACACTCGCGGCCACCGGCCCTGAGTAGACAAACCCCGCATGGGGAGCGACGATCGCCTTCGGTGGCCTCCCCTCGCCCGCCTGCCCCAGATAGTCATCGACCATCGCTCTCAACTCTGCCGGGGCATCCGGATAAAAAAGCCCCGCTACTGCTGCTGTGCGTACCCCGCCCATCGCTCCTCCCCCGAATGCACTCAGGCACCCTGACTCGACAGTCTGACCGGCTGCTGCCGGGCACCCCAGTCACCCGGCTGCGCCTCAAATACACCGGCACAGGGCGTACCACAGAATCGGCAGGCCCCCTCGGCGTTGAGATTCCAGTTACTCAGTTGATACCAGTCCCGACCGATCAGCAGCTCGCCGCAATTGGAGCACCAGGTGCTATCGGCAGCCGGATCGTGCACATTCCCCACATAGGCGTAGCGAACCCCGGCCTGCAGCGCGATCTGCCGCGCCCGCGTCAGGGTCGCCGCCGGTGTCGCTGGATGGTCCATCATCTTCCAGCTCGGG
>Ga0256843_1002281_pt1 | contig 14161 bp, 15 predicted proteins | sample AlvinellametaG_FD_191572 | JGI IMG/M metagenome (GOLD analysis project Ga0256843, IMG submission 191572) | Pompeii worm associated microbial communities from hydrothermal vent at the East Pacific Rise, Pacific Ocean - Alvinella | ecosystem: Host-associated > Annelida > Integument > Unclassified ... | reverse complement strand
ATGAGAAGTTCAAACATTCTTTTTCTTGGATGAATCGCCATTGAATCACCTGCTTCAAGTGCAATCTCTTTTATATCCCATCTGGAAATATAGATACCACTGACAGCTGGGGCAATCAACTTTGCATAGAGTGCTTCTGTATAGGAGAGATAATCTTTTAAATCACTCTCCTCATCACTTTCACAAGAGCCATCACTGCAAAATGCCTGATTACCTCCTGCAAAATTTTGCATCGTTACATTTTCAAACTCTTTTCTCAGGTCGTTTATATCTCTTTCATTCATCTGTTTTCTCCTATTAAAAGCGGTATATCATTCATCTCTATTTTTGCACCATACCAACGGTGGGCAAGAAGCATCATTTTGGCAACAAAAAGTATCTGGTCATCTAAATATTTCTCTGTATCAAAGAGTGCTTTTGCCTCATCTTCTAAACAGTATCCTTTAACCTTGCCCTCTTTAATCTCAATAAACTCTACACGCTGTAACGCTTGAGCACAATCATCTAATAAATCACAATAGGCAAGTGCTTTGTGTTGAAATTCAGCCTCAAGCATCATTCTGTCTACTTTAGACTCCCCTACACTAGAGAGTGTAAAGTCTAAATGTTCCTCTTTAATATTCAATGCAATCGCTGTGGCATTGATATGATTGTGTTTGAGTATTTTGTTAAAATACTTTCTCATATACCCCGTTTGGGCATTGTAGCCAAGAATGGTACACAGTTTGGTATCAGGTTGAATCTCTTCAGGTCTCACGTTTGATCTCCTTGCATATTTTCACTCTCTTGCATACGTTCTTCTCTTAATACCTTCATCTTTTTGGCATTCTCATGTAAAAAGCGTGCCTCCTCCTCTTCTACGCTACAGCGAAGACACATCTGTTCTCCTCCAGTATAGGTAAAATGGTTTCCACACTCATTACAGCGTTTAATGGTAAAGTGTGCCAATGTTCTTTGGGTTGGTTCAAAAAACTCTTTGACTTCAAACCCTTTTTGCAAATGAATAGCATCGGGTTCACACACATCATGACACAAATGACACTTCAGACAGAGCATGGCATCAAACTGAATAAGAGAAAATTTACCATCAGAAGAGAGTGCGCCTGTTGGGCAGATACGATAACATATTTGACAATTTGTACACGTTTCATCAATATATTTTTGAGAGATAAACCCTACTTCCTCTTCTGGGAGTATTTCAAACTCTTCTGGAATACCTGCATGTTTTAGCGTTGTCAAAAGTATTTTTCTCTTATCGGGGAGCTGTTTATCTTTCATTTTGGCAATCATATCACTATCAATATCAAAGGTTAAAAATAGTTCTTCTTCTACCGCTTCATCTAATGCTTTTTTATGTTTGAGTACACCCTTAAGTGAAGCATTTTCCAAAAATGAGCGTCTCGATGTGGAAGTTTGCTCTTTTTCTTTAGAGACTTCAAAAGTCTCTATGCCCTCTGTATTAAAATTACTCTCCAAGCGTTTCTCTGAAAAGCTTGAAAGTATAAAATTTGCCTCTTCTATGGTTGTGGCAATAGAGGCAAAGAGCGTTGAATTTGCATCATACGCACATACATCAAGTGTAATAGGCTCTGCACTTGCCAACGCCAAAGAGATAAGATGCTCTACACTCAATACCGACAAACACGGAACATTGAACTTTGGAGAAATCAAACGGACTTTTGATTCCAAAAAAGTAAAAAAGAATTCGGTTGTAGAAAATGCTGACAAAGAGAAAGCTTCTGTAGGACACACACCGACACAGGCAGCAGCCTCTACTCCCGTAGCTTTTTGAAACGTAGGCATACCCTCTTCTGAAAGGCTTATCACATCGGGACAGACATCCAGACATTTACGACACTCAGAAAATTTGCTTTTAGCTCGCACACAGGCAGAGAGATCAAAATGTAATTTCATCACTTAGGCTTCTGTCTCACAATAGTGTGTAAGCATCTCTGTAATATATTCATAATCACTTAAAATGAACTCTAAAGTCATCTCTGCACCATCATGATATAAAGGGGTACGTGATTCTCTTTTGACATTAATTAAAAACAGGGGTGCCCACTCTAAAAGATGCTCTTTGAGAAAGGCTCTTTGTACCTGTAAAAGTTCGCATACCCCATCTTTATCTTCTGCATCGATTGCTTTTTTCTGTGCTTCACACAACATATACATAAACTCTAACTCTACCCCAATATGATCAGCACTTACTACCCTTGCTCTATCGAGCTCTACTCTAAAATCAAGTTCATTATAGAGTTCAATTACAGGGTTATCACCCCCACTCTCTATCATCTGGTCTTCTCGGGTATAAAAACTTTCATACGGTACAAGATGCATCAGAAAAAGATTGGTAAAATCTACATTATAATACTGCTCAATCAACTCCTGCGTAGAAAAGGTTTGACGCTTGCTCCAATCTCTATAGTTTGGCAAAAAAGAGAGTAGCGTCTCATCTTTTTCAATCTCTTGCAAAAATGCTTCATCTACTTCTATCAGCATCAACCTTGAGAGCAACGCATACATTGTCATACGGTTTTCAATCTCTTGTTTCATTCTATTCATTCTTTTTATACCTTTTCTTACATATCTCATAACACACCCTCTTTGGGCATACCATGACGGTGTGGGGACTATACCACTTTCAAAATAAATCTGTCTTAAAAAAATAGAGGTATCATTTGGAAAATAGTATCAGACAGAAGACAGAGAAGCTGTCTTCTGCACTATAGGGTCACTTACCCTTTAAGCGTAACACTGTATGCTTTCAGTGTCAATGGTACAGCGGGTCTTTTCATATGTACCGGTCTTCTGAGTGTATCACCCTGAGCCAACGGACGGGTCAATGTATCTCTCCACGTCTGATAGACTTTCATATTGTTCTCATAATTTACATAAATATCACCAATCTTCTCACCTTCACCAGCAAGTGCAATACTCACTTTTTGATGCCATGCATGGTTTCCTGCAATCGGGTCTGGATGAGAAGGAGCGACAGCATTTTGCCATGCACCTGAAAGTCCATCCCACCAGATATTGTCAAGGTCTCGGTTATACTCTTTAAACTGCCATGTATCTCTACGAGCCTGCATACCTTCATTTAAGCCCTCTGTCGGTTTGAGTGTTCCTACTTTACCATCCATCGTCATATCATAAAGAGGCGCTCCCAGTCCCATGACTCCCAGTTTATGCTCAAAACCTGGAATCTCTACCGCATTTTTCAGTTTCCATCTTCCTGCATGGTGAGAACAGTGAAGGACACCTGGCATACTCCCTTCGGTAGGCACTGCCATGGCAATAAAATAACCTGACTCAAGCCCTGAAACAGTATCGCTAATCGTTACTTTAATCGCATCACCTCTTTTGATACCAAGACGTTTGGCATCTTCCGTATTAATCCATACAGGATTATGGTTTTGTGAAATCTCCATCAAATGTTTGGAGTTGACAGAACGCGTATGAATATTGTAAGGTAACCTAAAGACTGTATTGAGTGCAAATTCATTCTCTTTTTGCATAAAGTCATGGTGAACCTGCGTTACGACATGGGTCATTTTTTTACGCTCTTGTGCTGTTTTTGGATAGATAGGTATTGCATATTCAGGCCACTTCCACTCTTTAAACCATTTAGAATAGAACTCCAGCTTACCACTTAGTGTATGAAAGCCCTGTACAATTTTACCGTCTACCTCTACACCAATAGGTTTTTTTCCTCCAAAGACATGGTCTTCTACCAAAAGGGTACCATATTCATCTTTTTCGATATCACGTGCATCATACTCATGTCCGTGGGCAATATATTTATCACCTACTTTTTTAAGCGGTCTCTCCTGTGGTGTATAGATATTATCCTCTTCTAACCATGTTCCTCTGTCTCGCATCATCTCATAGTTTGGATATTTTGCATCAGGATAGGCTTCTTTTGCTGCTTTTCTAAGATTTGGCAATTTGTCAAATGCTGCCTGATACCATTCAGGAATCGTAACTGCACGGCTAGGATCTTCTTTTGATGCCCAGTATTTTCTAACACCTAAACTTCCATCAGGATCTACATGATGTACCATGATATTTGCCCAAAACTCTACCTCTTCCCATACTTCACCCAGACCCGCTTTAATATGGGCTTCAAGTGTAGCACGGGTTGGGTCTTTTGGCTTCCAACCCATTTTTTCCAACGCAACCCTTAGTGCCGGATTACGGAAAGAGAGCCAACGTGATGGCTGTGTCGCTTCAGAGTGCTGATCGTGTCTCTCTCCTGCAAGTCCTACAGGAAGAATAAAGTCACAATACCAGTTTGTTTCTGACCATGTAGGTGAAAGGTTGAAAGAGAGTTCTATTTTATCTTCTCTTTTAAGTGCTTCAATCCATCTAAATCCATCAGGGTTAATCCATACAGGGTTATACATACGTGGAATCCATACTGCCAATCTGTCAGGTACAGAGTTAAGCCCTTTGGCTTTCCATTTTGCTCTCCACTCATCATCCATTAGAAGATGTGGCATAATATGGCTCATCTCATAGGTACTAAGCGGGTATTCTGGTGGCCATGCAATTTCATTCCAGACATTGACTCTTGGCGGTCTCTCTCCTGCTTCTGTTGCCGCATCACCTTTACCATTGACAGAGATCACATGCCAGTGGTGTAGTCCCACATTCCCAATATCTCCTGACATAGCTCCACGAAGTACAAAAGGGAGGAATGCCGAACGTGCAATCATCCATCCCCCTTTATGACCAATCGGCCCTGCTCTCCAAATATAGGTAGCCACTCTTGTACCTGCATCAATAAACATATCATACAGTTTTTCCACTGTACGCTTTTCAATACGACACTCCTTGGCAACAAAATCAAGTGTATAAGGTGAATACATCTCTGCAATCATCGTAATAAAATCTTGATAACTTTCACCCTCAGGTACCGATTTGATATAGCCTCTTTCTACGAGATATCCAAGATACTCTCTGTCTGCCATCAACTGTTCCCAGTTCACCCAGTTTTTTACAAAGGCATGGTTGACAAGCGGTTTTCCATCTCTGTCTCTCTCATTCAAGATACGGTTGGCAAGATAGAGATAAAGTGCTGTCTCTGTTCCTGGCCAACAAGGAACCCAAAGGTCTGCCATTCCTGCAGAGTTAGACATACGTGGATCCATCACAACAAGTTTTGCACCCTTTTTACGTGCATCGGCAATACGACCTGCTGCCTGCTGGAAATAGTGTCCTGCATCTGCCGCATGAGAAGACTGCAAGAAGATCAGTTTTGCGTTGGACCAATCTGGAGAGTTTCTATCATCATTTGTCCATTGGATTGTTCCCTCTCTTGCACCTGCTGAACAGATGTTTGTATGAGAGTCATATCCATCACACCCCATCGAGTGTGGTACTCTATGACCGAATCCATTTTCATTAGGACGACCTACATGATACATAATGAGCTTTCTTGACATCTCATCACCCTTTTTAAGGGTATCATGCATCTTTTTACCAATCTTTGACATGGCTTCATCCCAAGTGGTTCTTACCCATTTTCCCTCTCCTCTTTTTGAACCAGGTGCACGCATCAATGGAAAAGGAATTCTATCAGGATCATACATTTGTGACTGGGCAGCATACCCTTTGGCACAGTTTCTACCACGGCTTCCTGCATGGAGAGGATTCCCCATATATTTACGCACTGCAAGTTGTCCACCCTTTTTATAACTAGAGAGGTCTACCCATGCCGTTAAACCACAAGAGGCTTCACAGTTAGAACACGCTGTTGGTACAAGCATATATTCAATTGCTTTAATCCCGTCAGGATTATCTTCACCTTCAACACCGTTTCTTCCTGTTCCTCCTCTTTTCCAGTCATTTCCATCAAGCTCTGTAAAGCTGTTCCACTCTTCAAGTGGTGGATAGAATGCTAAAGAGGAAGGTGTGGGTGTAAATTTTGTATCGGCAACCGCTTCGGTATCGGCAATCGTTTTAAAGACACCTGTAGCCAAAGAAGCACCTGCTACGGTATAGGCTGTTCCTTTAAGGAAGTTTCTTCTACTCTCTACAAAAGTAGGTTGTTCATTTTTCATTGATTTTGTCATAGATACTCCTTAACTCAATGGTAGCATTTGTGGTATTTTGAGCCATACATCTTTTGCAAGATAAAGCCCAACCAATGCCAATATTGCTGCAAATCTAAGCAACGTTGTGTTATCACTCTTTCTATTATTAACGGCAAGAAAGAACGGTATAATAAATCCTAGAACCATTGCAAACCAGAACTCTGCATTGTATGCTCCTCCAGAGTGTACATACGCAAGTGTTGCTTCTGCCTCAGCAGATTTAAATGAGAAGAAATACTCACCCATATACATAAGGAAAGAGAAGAGTGTGGCAACAGCCAGTACAAGTGCAAGATCTCTTCTTGCCTCTTTTGACCAAGACTCTGAAATAAAAATCAATGCAGCAGAACCTGCCAATAGTGCTGCCCAAATCATTTGCATCACTTCTGCCGGTGCCTGCCATAACTCTCTTGCACTTGATTCTGCCATAATAATCGCCGTATACATTGTCACAGGAAAAGCAAGAAAAACAACAAAAGGGAATATTTTTTCATAGAAAGGAGAAATTCCTCTGATTGTTTTTGCACAACTGGCATTTCTTCTAAAATCAGGAAAGGCATCTAAACCACCAATAAGCATCATTACCGTAATCAAACCCGTAAAGAGTGATGCCATCCAAGCACCGACAGTAATTGCCGACGTCCAATGCGGATGAAGGAAAATATTAATCATTCGATAGGGTTGATGCAGATCAACCAATGTAAAAAGCAAAAAGACATTGAGAGCAACAAAAGAGATCAGAGGCATTAGCCATCTTAAATTAGGCATCTCCTCTTTTTTATGTCTGTAGAGTAAAAAAGCCCCTACAATAATCACTCCTGTACCAATACTTTTTGCCCACATATTCAACGTAATCATCCAACCCCAGATAATACCTGGAAGTGCGACATCCAAGGTTACAACAGCCTGTGTTGCGTGAATTCCATGTTCTACCATTAGTGACCTCCCTCTTCTTCATGAGATTCATGTGCTTTGTCATCATTGTCAAAGTTCATAAAACTCTTATTGTCTACCTGCTCATGTGATGCAAATGGTGCTAGAAATCTGTCTAATACGCCATGATTTTTATCACCAATTGCCTCTAGATGGGTAATCTTGTTAAAGAGACTGTACCCTTCAATTCTCTGATGTACCAACGGATCAAGTGTAAAGGAACCACCACCCACATAGAAATGTTTTGGATTGGTATGTTTTTCAGGTTTACGTACCTGAATATTTCCTTGATGCGCCATAATATATTGTGAAATATGGCTGGTCTCATCTTCAACATCTCCAAAAATATTGGCTTCTACCGGACAGGCAACCACACAAGCAGGCATCATACCGCTTTCAATACGGTGTGCACAATAGGTACACTTGTCTGCGGTATTGGTTTCGGGATCCATATAGATTGCTCCATAAGGACATGCCATCATACATCCTGCACACCCAATACATCTACTGTTATCGACATTGACAATCCCATTCTCAAGATAGTGCAATGCAGAGACTGGACAAATTCTTTCACACGGTGCATTTTCACAATGGTTACAGCGTAACGGTGTAAATGATCTTGAAGTATCAGGAAATGTCCCAATATCAATATATTTTACACGCAAACGCCAAGAGCTGAGCGGAACTTCATTTTCCACTTTACAAGCCACTTCACAACCTTTACAACCCATACACAGGTTAAGGTCAACCAAGAAACCTAGTTTCATACTTCCTCCTTGAATTTTAGCTACGCTTATAAGAGTCATAAGCACCCGTTAAACGGTGTTTTTACGGGTTAGCAGATAGATTAAGTCTATAGCAGTTTGCATTAAAAATGCTTGATTATATTCAATAAATGAGGGGTTTTAGAGAGAGTGTAGCAAATTGCATACCTTTCATCAGTTTACATGATCGTAAAGATCAATTAGAATGAGGAGTACTTTTTTAAAAAAAAACAATAGCATGACTTTATCTTTCTCTATTTCATCAAATAAATATGTCAAAATCAAAGCTATAATAAGTTTTTATAAAAAATCCTCGAAAAGAGAAATATCAACTCATTTTGAAGCAAAAGAGGTATATACTTTTTTGTCAGGATCTCTCTCCTGATCTAGCTATTTAACAGAGGAAATATTAATGAAACCCTTAACTACACGCAGAAACTTTTTAAAACACACAGCCCTTCTCTCTGCTCTACCCTTTTTGGTAAATGCAAAAGAGCCTCAGACAGAAAAACTAAAATTTATTCATATTACAGATTCTCATATGGATTTGGGTAATGAAGAGAGTATTGATGCCATGCACTTAATGGTTGATTTTCTTAATACTCACCACAAAGATCTTGATTTTGTACTCTTTGGAGGAGATAACTTTAACAATAATGCCAAAGGCAATGAAGATGCACTTGCCTTTAAAAAGATTGTTGAGAAACTCCACTGTCCCAGTTACTATGTTCGTGGAAACAAAGAATCAAACCCCCATCCAGATGATGGTATTCATGCAGAAGCCTTTAAAACAATTTTTCTCTCTTCACCCTCACTGCATGTTGAAGGAAAAGATTGGATACTTGAGAAAAAAGGATACATTCTCTTAGGACTAGATAGCTGTATTGAAGGTGCCAATCATGGGAGATATACTGAAGAGACCATACGTTTTGCCCAAAATGCCCTCAAAAAAGGTAAACCTACCATTATTCTCAATCACCATCCCTACACAAACTACTGGAAAAGCAGTGACCCTAAAGAGATTCACAAATATGTCTTAAATAATACCCAAGAGGTACAAAAACGTCTGTTTCATTTTGACAACCTTCTGTTGACCCTCTCTGGACACAAACATATTGATTCTGTTACAAAGATTAATCAGACACAAGTAATTGTCACACGTGGCTTTATTCGTCCTCTCGATATGGACAGATATCCTATGCGACTTGTTGAAATAAATGGATCAACACTCCATGAAAAACTAATTTACACCACTTAAATACAAAAAGAGAAAGTAGAGCCTTCATCTACTTTACTCTTTATCTCCAAATCACTCCCATGCAAATTTAAAATCGTTTTGACAATCGATAAACCCAATCCCATAGAGTTATCCCAATTGTGTGTTCCAGAACGGTAAAATTTCTTTGTGACTTTTCCCAAATCTTCCTCACTGATGCCACTTCCTTTATCTTCTACAGAAACCAACTGCTTATTTATTCTCACCTTTACTGTATCTTTAGAGTACTTTAAAGCATTTTCAATAAGATTTTTCAATACCAGTTCCATTAATGTTCTGTCAGCTTCTACAATACACTCTTTGTCTCCCACAATCTCTATGGTTCGCTCTTTGTATGATTCTTGCAAAGAGGCAATCACTTCTTGCCCCAAAGCAAAAAGGTTAAAGTTACTTTTATGCAAGGTGGCTTCACCACTTTCAAATTTATTCCACAAAATCAGTCTTGAAAGCAGAGATTCTATCTTCTGTCCATTGTTATAGACTTTTCCTAAAAACTTCTCCTGCAACGCTTTGGGGATATCTGGATCTTCTTGCAACGTTTGAGAATATCCCATAATCGAAGCAATAGGGTTTCTAAACTCATGAGCAATGGCAGAGAGCATATCGGCACGCTGACGGTTTTTCAACTTGAGTTTGGCATTGTAACGCTGTTTTATATCTTCACGCTTTTTGGCACTTTTAAGTACACGAATCAAATTTTCATTGATCTCTTCAAACTCACGGGTAAAGAAGCGGGTCTCATAATCAATCTGCTCTATTTCATCAAGATTTTTCAAATATTTATTGATTACTTCCAACTCATTCTGCATACGTTTGGCTCCACTGTAGATAAAAAAGATAAACAGCATAAATGCCAATCCTAAAAAGATAATTGCAAAAAAGGCATCTCTCTCCTCTTTCATCACTATCACAAACAATACAGTAAAAAGAGTAAAAACAAAAACCCCCAGTGTCACCAGTCTTGCCATTACATACTCTGTAAATTTTGGTTTGTTAAACATAACAGTAACTCCTTTAGATAAAAAGTGAAATTTTAATGCTTTTTCATAGAAAGATTCTCTTCCATACCCTCGATAAAAGTAATCAAGGCATCTGCAGAACAATACCCTCTAACAGAAGCAAGTATCTTTTGATTGGGAGTCATAAAAAAAAGTTGGGGTACAGTATGGATTTGTGGCAGATGTGTGAAATTTTTATAGGCTTCATAAGGCAGGCTTACTCTTACATAAGAGCCAAGCTTCTCTTTGACTTCTCTCTTTTTCAGTGTATGATATTTCATCTTTTTACACCATCGACAGTGTTTCCCTACAACCAGAAGCATGATATTTTTATGTTCTTGCTTCGCCTTTACACATGCCTTTTCAAAATCATAGTGCCACATACTTTTGGAGAAGAGTAGCGTTGTCATCAGGAGAACAAAAAGAGTAGCTACTCTTTTGAGACAAAGCATACGCTCTATTCTCCATCATTAAAATGTGTAATCAAATCTTTAAAAACATGATAAAGAGACTCAACCTCTGCAATAGACGTTCTCTCATTAGGTGCATGAATGGTATCGTTAATCACACCAAACTCTACCACATCAATCCCAAATGCACCCATAAAGCGTGCATCACTTGTACCACCTGCCGTAGAGAGTTTTGTTTTGAGTCCTGTTTTCTTTTGAATACTGTGACATAACGCTTGTACCACTTTGGAGTGAGGATTTGTGACAAACGGATAAGAACCCTGTGTGAGTTCCAAATGATACTCTAAACCGTTTAATACAGTTTGAATATGCTCTCTTACCTCTGCTTGTGTTGTTTTTGTAGAGTTTCGCACATTAAACATGATTTTCAGTTCACTCGGTGTGACATTGGTCACTTCCATACCACCTCTAATATCGGTAATTACCATTTGACTGGGTGCAAAATGTGCATCTCCTTCATCTAAATGAATGCCTGCAAGCTTTTGAAGCAGTGGTGCTATTTGATGTACAGGATTGATTGCTTTTTCAGGGTATGCCGCATGTCCTTGTCTTCCGTAAATGGTCAAATAACCGTTAATAGAGCCTCTACGTCCTATTTTAATCGCATCTCCAAAACGCTTCTCACACGTTGGTTCTGCCACAATACAATACTCAGGAAGCATTCCATGCTGTTTAAGATACTCCAACATAATCACAGTACCATGTGTCGCTTCCCCCTCTTCATCTGAAGTTAAGAGAATTGAGAGACGACCTTTAAATGTCTCAGAAGCTTTCACTGCCTGAAGAAAAGCAGCAACCCCACTCTTCATATCTTGTGCGCCACGTGCATAGATATTGCCTTCTTGAATAACAGGAACAAAAGGGTTGGTATGCCATCCATTGCCAGGAGGTACGACATCAACATGCCCTGCAAAGCACAAATGTGGCCCTTCAGAAAACTTTCTGCTTAGAAAAAGGTTTTTAACACCTCCTTCATTGACATAGTGTACTTCATACCCTTGCATATAATCTTCAATAAATGCCATAGAACCAGCATCGTCAGGGGTGATAGATTCAAAACTTAACAGTTTCATTAAAAGGTCAACAACATTCATATTTTCTCTCTAAAATGCTTTATCATACAGAGATAGTCTGCAATATTTTCAAAACGGTGATTTCCACCATACTCAACAATCACTCGATGTGCTTCATAAAAACGATGGGCTTTTTTATAATCGAGTATTTCATCTTCACTCTGAAGCAATACCAGATAACGACCATACTCACTATGTGTTTTTAAAGCTTTGAGTTGTTCAATATACTCTGCTTTAAATTCAAACTTTTCACCATCACAAAAACGCTTTTGGTATCCTATATACATTTGAAGTGTTTTATCTGGTTCAACCGATGGATTGATAAGTACTGCCTTTAACCCATATTTTTCTGCCAACAAAGTGGCATAAAAACCGCCAAGAGAAGAGCCTACAATCAAATCAACCTGCTCTTTTATCACTATTTTTTCTAAAAAAGGGAGTACCTCGTTGGGAGCATAGGGAAGGTTTGGAGAGAGTACCGTCTCTTCACCAAAATAGGATTTAAGTGTAATAGACTTTTCTCCCTTTCCACAAGAGCAAAAGCCATGCAGGAAAAGAATTTTAGACATTCTAACTACTTCTCTGTTTCACCACGGTATGACATAATACCGCCAAGATGGTTCAGGGTTTTCGTATGTCCATTTTGTTCAAAAACCTGTTGTACCTGACCACTTCTACTGCCTGTACGACAGGTAAAAATAACATATTTGTCTTGAGTTGATTCAAAAAGATTTTGTCCCCACTCTTGAAATACAGAAGTGGGTTTTAAAATATCTACACCTTTAATATGCCCCATGGTATACTCCATCTCTTCGCGTACATCCACAAGAAGAAAGTCTATCTTTCCCTCTTCTCTTGCCTTTAGGATTGTTTCAAGTTCACCCGAACTGATATGGTTTTTTTCTAGTATCTGTTGCATCGTATACCTTTTTATATGCGTTTATTAAAATAATCGCGTATTATATCAAAGTATTATTTATTTTCAGCGACATACTCTGGTGTACAGAAAATACCACAATGGCATTTACCTTCATTAGGCACTTCATCATTGATTGCTTGAGGACAAGGGCAGATACGATCATCGGTGCTTTTGAATTTTCCTTCTTTTGAAGGGTCTGGTTCAACCATATAACAAGGACAAAAGCGTTTACCATAAAGCATTTTATGTCTTGCCAATCCAAGTTGTACCCCTTCATTAACATCTTCCATAGGGTGATATTCCCACCCAAACTGTTTACATACTTTATCTGTAAATTTTTTTGTTTTTTCCAACTCTTCTAAAAACTCTGGTGAACTCATATCTAATTGTTGCATCATTTGATACTCCTTTCAATGTATAGATACTTTGATCTATTCTTTAGGGTAGTTATATCTTAAACCAAATTAATATATAATGATACATTCATAATATAAAAATAAAAAGGCAAACTGTGCAGATTGATAACACTGTTTTGGAAAAATTGGAAAAACTCTCTCATCTTCGTATTGATGAGTCAAAAAAAGAAGAGGTAATGCAACAGCTTACTGAAATTCTCGGATATATCGAAAACCTCAATGAACTCAATACCGAAACACTTGATGCCTCTTTCTCTACCCTTCAGGGAGGTACACCCCTTAGAGAAGATATTCCTAGAGAAGAAGACACTGTTGCCAAAGAGATACTCTCCCGTGCACCTGAAAGTCAAGATGATTTCTTTATTGTACCTGCCATTATAGAGTAGGTTTTATATGTTAAAAGTCTATGGTATCAAAAACTGTGACAGTGTCAGAAAAGCAGTGAAATTTCTTAAACTTCATCATATTCCTTATGAATTGATTGATTTCAGACAAACCCCTGTGACACAAGAAACTATTGATACGTGGCTTGAATCAAGCGATATCAATACCCTTTTCAATACCCGCGGTACGACCTATAGAACACTGAAACTCAAAGAGAAAAATCTTACCGACGAAGAAAAGAGAGCGTGGCTTGCAAAAGAAAATATGCTGATTAAAAGACCTGTTATTACCTTTGAAAAGCAGGTGATAATTGGCTATAATGAGCCACAGTATCATCAATTGCTACTTGCTTAAAATAGAATTTAAAAAGGATTTTCATGGCTGACTTCGATATCAAAAAACTTTTACAGAGTGTTGTAAAACACGGTGCTTCCGACCTTCACCTCGTGAATGGTGCAGAGCCTCAGATCAGATTGGACGGTTCACTTAAACCCGTCAATCTTCCTAAACTGACGGGAGAAGATATTGAAGAGATGTGTTATTCGATGATTACCGAAAAACAAAAACAGCATTTTGAAGAGAATGATGAACTCGATTTTGCACTCTATCTACCCGGTATTGGACGTTTCAGGGCAAACTACTATCGAACACTTGGACATGTTGCCGCGGCATTCAGGGTAATTCCTATCAATATTCCCTCACTTGATGATTTGGGTAGCCCCTCTATTTTCAAAAAACTGATTAAACGTGAAAAAGGACTCATTCTTGTCACAGGGCCTACAGGTTCAGGTAAATCAACCACACTCTCCGCACTTCTGAATGAAATCAAT
>Ga0256843_1002280_pt1 | contig 14174 bp, 15 predicted proteins | sample AlvinellametaG_FD_191572 | JGI IMG/M metagenome (GOLD analysis project Ga0256843, IMG submission 191572) | Pompeii worm associated microbial communities from hydrothermal vent at the East Pacific Rise, Pacific Ocean - Alvinella | ecosystem: Host-associated > Annelida > Integument > Unclassified ... | reverse complement strand
TGAGCAGCCATTCCAGCAGCAGCTATAAATACCTGAGCTCCTTTTGCTTCTGCCTCTTTGATGTAGTTTTTGGTTCTCTCTGGACTTCTATGTGCAGAAGATATAATAAGCTCATATGGAACACCAAATTTTTTAAGTGTGCCAGAACACTCTTTCATTACCTCATAATCACTTTTGCTACCTATTATTATCGATACAAATTTCATTATACTTCTCCTATTTTATTGTGGGAATAATATCAACTTTTCTCTTCAATTTTGATTTATGATTAAAAAGTAATAGTTCTATTTCCATAAACAAAAACTCTATCATTAAGCACTAAATTTAATGCACGAGATAGTACAATCTTTTCTACATCTCTTCCTGCTTTTTGCATGTCTCTCCACTCAAATCTATGGTTTACAGGGATTACATCTTGGGCTATGATTGGTCCTTCGTCTAAATCATCTGTAACAAAGTGTGCTGTGGCTCCTATGATTTTTACTCCTCTTTGGTGAGCTTGTTTATAAGGATTTGCTCCTATAAATGCAGGGAGAAATGAGTGATGTATATTGATGATTTTTTTTGCATAATTTGATACAAATTTTGGGGTCAATATTCTCATATATTTTGCTAAAACTATATAGTCGAATTTATATTTGTCTATCTGTTTTATAACTTTGGCTTCATGCTCTTCTCTAGTTAGACCCTCTGCACTAATGCAAAAAAATGGGATATCAAATCTCTCTACTAACCTTTTTAGTGTATTATGATTGGCTATGACTGCTTCTATATCGGCATCTAACTCTCCTGCTTCATGACGGATAAGTATATCTCCTAGTGCATGAGACTCTTTTGTGGCTAATATGACTATCTTTTTTCTTTTTGGTTCTATTACTTGCAAGTTTGCATCTTTTGGGATTACCTCTTTTAGTGCATTTTTTAACTCTGATATATCAAAATTGCCCGTTACTACTGTTCTCATAAAAAATCTACTCTGCTCTTTATCAACAAACTCTCGGTTATTTTCAATATTTAAATCTCTATCATAAAAAACTTTTGAAATTTGATAGACTAACCCTTTATTATCTACACAATCAATTAGTACTCTGACTCTCTGTTCCATTTTACTCTTTACCTATTTTTATTTGTTGGGAATTATACCAATTTTTGGATACACTTTCACTATGATAAAAAAAGAAGATTATTTTAATAGACAAATTCAACTTTGGCAAGAGGAGAGACAAAGTCTGCTCCAAGATAAAAAGATAGCTATTATTGGTGCTGGTGGGTTAGGGTGTTCTTTGGCTTATGCTCTTGGTACTTCTGGGATTGGTGAGATTGATATAGTTGATTTTGATACGGTTGGACTACATAATATTCATAGACAGATAGCATTTACTCTAAAAGATGAAAACCGTCCAAAAGCAGAGGTGGTTGTAGAGGTGCTAAAATCAAAAAATCCATTTTTAAAAACCAAAGCTTACATTATGAGATTTGATGAGTTTAAGACTCAAAATAAGAGATATAACCTGATTTTGGATGCAACTGATAATTTAAAAGCTAGAGAGAGTATAGATAGGTATGCAAAAGAGAGTGATACCCCTTGGGTTTATGGTAGTGTAGAGGAGTTTAATGGGCAGGTTTGCTTTTTTGATAAGGCTTCATTTGGGGTTTTTAATATTAGTGACCATAAACCAGCAGGGATTACGGCACCTATGGTTATGCATATAGCTTCACTTCAAGCTAATTTGGCGTTGAGATATTTGGTAGATTTGGCTGTAGTGAGGGATAAATTATACTACTTATATTTTAATAATGATGGGGAGTTAATAACACAGAAATTTAATATGCCAATTTAATATTAATGTGTTAAAATATTACACTTATTTAAAAAAGGATTACTCGTATGAAATTAAAACTATCTATATTAATCACCTTTGTACTATTATTAGGTGGATGTACACAGGAGACACAAAATAAACTTAGTCGTTCTATTCAAAACTGGACAGGAACTAATGGGGTATTGGAAGTTTATGCTGGAGATAAACTAGTAAAAAGGTTTCTAAAAATCGATAAACTAACAACTGCTACAGGAACTGATAATGGTAAAGATAGACCATATAGATATGGTTATGGATATAATGACAAAAATCTAAATGGCAAAGTAGATATTGGCGAACATAAGGTTTATTTTGAATTTTCTGATTACTCAACAAGTTATATCTTTTATGAAGAAAAATAGTATTACAAAGGAGAGTTAAAATATGAAATTTGTCGAAACCGACCAAGCACCAGCTGCCATTGGACCATACTCACAAGCGATTGTAACTAATGGTCTTTTATACACTTCAGGACAAATCCCAATGGATGAAAAGGGTGTAATAGTAGCCGATGATATTGTAAATCAGACACATCAGGTTCTAAAAAACCTTTTTTATGTACTTGAAGCTGGTGGAGCCCATTTTAATGATGTGATAAAGACAACTGTATATCTAGCAGATATGGATGATTTTTTAAAGATGAATGAGGTTTATGCTCACTATTTTGGTACTCATAAACCAGTTAGAAGTACTGTTGCAGTTAAAACTTTACCTAAAAATGTATTGGTTGAGATTGATTGTATCGCATTAGCGAACGCTGATTTTCATATCTAAGAGAAATGCAGAGCAAACTATCTAAAATAGTCTCAAGAGCTATATTGGGTGGTTTGGCACTTTATTTTATATATCTTTTTATTCAAGCTATTGAGATAGTAAATAGACGACAGATAAGTACAGGTAATGGTATTTATATCAATAGTACTACAGATTCTAAATATATCAAAAAACTTACATATACCTTGACCAAGCATTGTAAAAGTGAAATATGTAAAGTTCAATCTATTTTGGATTTTGTAACAAATATTCCTTATAAAATTAATAATTTTCAAGCTAAATCTCCCCAAGAAACTATTCAAAAAAATTTTGGTGATTGTGATGACAAGAGCAATCTGCTTATATCAATGTTGCATGAGTTGGGGTTGGAGAGTTATTTTGTACTTGTTCCACACCATATTTTTGTGATTGTAAGATTGGACGATGTTCACCTTAGATATCTAGTCAAAGGGCTTTATGTAAATGGAGTGAAGTATTATATCCTAGAGAGTACTGCCAAAAATTCAAAAGTAGGATTTCCTATGCAGAGAAAGCTCTCAGATATTCAAGCTATTATTGAACCATTCAAAAATAAAAAGGTTGAGATTAAATCAATTGAGTGGAAATTATAGGTATAATTTAATATTATAACCAAGGATAATATATGAGAGAACAGACATTAGCTATACATGCAGGATATGAAAAAGATACTCAAGGGACTATGGTAGTACCTATATATCAATCAACAGCTTATGAGTTTAAAAATAGTGAACATGCGGCTAATTTATTTGCATTAAAAGAGTTGGGAAACATCTATACAAGGTTGATGAACCCTACTACAGATGTATTTGAAAAAAGATTTACAGCACTAGAAAAAGGAGCTGGTGGAGTAGGGACAGCCTCTGGTATGTCTGCTATATTTTATGCTATTGCCAATGTAGCTGAAGCTGGAGATAATATTATAGTAGCCAAGCAGGTTTATGGTGGTACAACTACACTTACAGGACATACTATCAAAAGATTTGGAATAGAGAGTAGATATTTTGATGTAAACAATCCATCTGAGATAGAGGATTTGGTTGATGAGAAAACTAAACTAATTCTATTTGAGAGTATCACCAATCCTAGTATTGATGTGGCTGATTTTGATGCTATAGTCTCTATAGCCAATAAGCATAATATTTTAACTTGTGTAGATAATACAGTAGCTACTCCTATATATTGTAATCCACTTACTTTAGGATGCGATATAGTGGTTCATAGTGCTAGTAAATATACTACAGGGCAGGGGTTAGCTATTGGCGGGATTATAGTAGAGAGAGAAAATTTAGTAGATAAAATCAAAAACAATCCAAGATATAGTCACTTTAATGAACCAGATGAGAGTTATCATGGTTTGATATATAGTGATTTGGATTTACCTCTATTTACTCTAAGAGTTAGATTAGCACTACTTCGTGATTTGGGTGCAACTCCAAGTCCATTTAACTCTTGGTTGTATATTCAAGGGTTAGAGACATTGCCTCTAAGAATGAAGCAACACTCATCTTCAGCTTTGGCTATTGCAAAATTTTTGGAGTCTCACCCAAAAGTAAAAAAGGTAAATTATCCAGGATTAGAGTCAAGCAGTAATTATAAATTGGCTCAAAAATATTTCCCAAAAGGACAGAGTGGGTTACTCTCTTTTGAATTAGAGTCATTAGAGGAGGCTCAAAAGGTTGCTAATAGCACAAAGATATTTAAACTAGTGACAAATATAGGAGATAGTAAATCTATTATAACTCATCCTGCTAGTACAACACATCAACAACTCTCATCCCAAGAGCTTATAGATGCTGGTGTTCCTGCTGGACTTATTAGACTTAGTGTGGGGTTAGAAGATACACAAGATTTGATAGATGATTTGAAGGATGCTTTGGATAGTTGAGATTATTTCTCAACTATCTATGTATAGCATATTTTTTATACTCTTTTCTTAGTCTATCCCAACTACCATCTATAAAAATTGTTGGGGTTCCTGTAACTTGGAGTCTTCTTTTCATTGCCATATCTACTCTAAGAGCCTCTTTTGTTTCAGGGGAGTCTATCTCTGCTCTTGTAATAGTTACACCTGTTGTATCTTTGATTGCTTTTAAAATTTTGTCAACATTGGTCTCTGTCGTTTCAATAGGTAGATGATATAACTTTAACATATTATCTATATCACCTCTTTTTTGAAATACATGCATTGCTCTTGTCGTGACATCTGAAGCTGGATGAATTCTTACTAATGGAAAGTGATAATAGTAAAATCCATATATTTTTGGATTTTTTCTTACTATATCAATAACTTCCTTTATTTTACCTCTACAGTATGGGCAAAAGGGGTCTGTAAACATTAGTATTTTATGAGGTGCATTTTTGCTTCCTGCAATAAAGTGAGCATCATCATACGCATCTATTGGTACTTTTGGTTTTAATAAGTCTGCATAGCTTTTACCTTTTCTTCTAGTACCATCACTTCTTAATCTCCCTTTTTTCATCAGTTTTAGTGTAATTCTATCACCTTTTGTAAAAACTGTTTGAGGGACGATTGCCTCTTGATATGTATCACCTAGTTTGACTTTAACTCTTATTGATAAAAAATATACTCTCCATCCTGGTGCATCTTTGATAGGGTATGTTGATATTATATCTATTTGTTTAACTTGAGATTGCATTTTTGTTTCTACATATTTTTTCATATAACTCTTAACATCATTGTCACTCATTGCATTAGCTTGAATAACCATAATAACAATAAGAAGTATTAATAATTTTATTTTCATAGTATTCCTTGATTTAAAAGTGTTTAGTAAAGTTATTTTATCATCATAGTATTAATAAAAGCTATTATTTAATATATTTTTATTAGAATTTAATATTTTTTATACCAAGATTAATATAATTTATAACAATTACTTCATCTATTAATATAAATAGGATAAAATTCGTCAATGAAAATAGAAACTAAAATAGAACGATTTACTACACCTCTTTATTTGGAGAGTGGGAGAATTTTAGAACCATACCAGATAGCATATGAGACATATGGAGAGATGAATAGTGATGCTTCCAATGTGATTTTGGTATGTCATGCACTAAGTGGTTCACACCATGCAGCTGGAACTTATGAAGGAGATAGAAAAGCTGGTTGGTGGGATGGACTAATTGGTGATGGAAAAGCTATAGATACAACAAAATATTTTGTAATATCAACTAATGTAATAGGCTCATGTTTTGGTAGCACTGGACCTATGAGTGATAACTATCCTAGTGATAAACCATATAGACTTAAATTTCCAGTTTTGACTATCAAAGATATGATAAAAGCTCAAAAACAGCTATTAAGTCATCTAGGAATATATCATCTAAAGGCTATAGTTGGTGGTTCTATGGGTGGTATGCAGGCGTTACAGTTTGCAGTTGATTATCCAAATTTTGCTGATAAGATTATCTCTCTAGCTTCTACCTATGCCACTCAACCTTGGACTATCGCTTTTAACAAAGTAGCTATAGAAGCAATTAGAAGAGACCCTAGATTTAAAAATGGAGAGTATGAAAAGGATGCTTTTAAAGAAGATGGATTAGATGGACTAGCTATAGGTAGGATAGCTGGACATATCTCATATCTATCTCCTGATTCGATGAATAAAAAGTTTGGGCGAAATTATGTAAGCAATGATGGACTCTTTGAGCTATTTGGTAGATATGAGGTTGAGAGATATATGGAGTATAATACCGATAACTTCTCAAAGCTATTTGACCCTATGAGCTATCTATATATAGTAAAAGCTATCAATACATTTAATCTAAGTCGAGGGTATGACTCCTTATATGATGCAATTTTGAGGATAAAAGCAAAAATGACTCTGATTTCATTTAAGAGTGATTATCTATTTTTCCCTCATGAGATGGAACATATACACAATATGATGAAAAGAAACAATCAACAGTGTGATTATCATGAGATAGATAGTGACTATGGACATGACGCATTTTTAGTAGAGATAGATAAATTTGAAAATATAGTAAAAAAGGCAATAGATGAAGAGTGATACATTTGAACAGAAATTGGAACTTTCAAAAGAGATACTAAATAAGTTACTAGACCCTAGCATTACATTAGAAGAGAGCATCAAGCTATATGAAGAGGGGCTAACTCATATCAAAGAGGCTCAAAAGATGATAGAAGAGGCAAAAGTCAAAATCCAGATTATAGAAAAAGAGAAACTAGACTCTAAAGAGGATGAGAACTAATAATGCAAGGTCTTACAATCGCAGCACTACAACTTCCTACTTTGGGTATGCAAGCAACCAAGTTAGATTTTTATCTAAGAAACGCTCATAGTAGGGGGGTTAAATTAGTTTTAATTGGTGAGTATGTTCTAAATCATTTTTTTAAAGAGCTTAGGCATATGCCTATTACAATGATAGAAGAGCAGAGTCAAAAGCATATAGAGCTTATCAAGAAGTATGCTACTGATTATGATTTAGTTTTTGTAGCACCTATTATAATAGTAAAAGATGGCAAATATCTAAAAAAGATTGTAAAGATAACTCCAAAATCTGTAAATTACTATGAACAGCAGATAGTTATGCCTTATGAGCATTGGAATGAAAAAGAGTTTTTTTCTAATCCTATTAAACCTCTGCACACTCCGATGATATTTAAACTCGATGGTTTTAAAATCATGGTTATTGGTGGCTTTGAGTTGCATTTTGATATATTTTGGGAAATTGTTTTAGAAAAAAAGATAGATTTGGTACTACTACCAACGGCTTCAACATTTGGTTCTCATAATAGATGGAGAGAGATTATTAAAACCAAAGCATTTCTGCATGGGTGTTATATTCTTAGAGCCAATAGATTAGGTGAATATAATGAAGATAGCATAAAATGGAAATTTTATGGTGATAGTATGCTAGTTGAACCCACAGGAGAGGTATATATGATGCTAGAGGATAGAGAGTCTATGCTTATAGAGACTATAGACAAAGATATTATCAATGAGCATCGTAAACAGTGGGGTTTTGAAAAAGAGCTCAGAATAAGAAAAAAACTTTCATAAAAAAAAATATAAACATAAAATAATATAAATATAAATCAATATTACTAGTTTATATATATAAAAAAAAATTTATTTGAATAAACTCTAACTTTTTTCATTAACTTTTAATTTACCTTAATCGTTAACATGTTACAATCTATTAAAAATATAAAGGGAATAGGCAATATGAATAATGATTTAATGAAAATTGTTGAAGAGACTAAAAAACTAAAAGTAATGGTGTTAGAGGATGACCAAGAGACAAATGATTTAATGTGTACAACATTAAAGAATTTCTTTGCAGAGGTTTACTCAGCATTGGATGGAGAAACAGCACTAGAATTATACGAGAGATATCAGCCTGATATTATTTTTGTTGATATTATCCTACCAGGGAAAAGTGGTTTAGATATCGCAAAAGAGATTAGAGATATCAATCCAAAACAGATGATAGTAATCGTATCAGCAAGTGATGATATGGGTAATATCTCTGAAGCTGTAAAAATTGGTGTTAATAATTTCATTAGAAAACCAATTAATACAGATAAGATGATTGATGTACTAAAAGATATCGTGACAGATATTAAAAAACAGAAAAAGAATAGAACAAAAATATTTTCTATTACTCTACCACTTGATTTGTATGAGCAAGTCGATACAGATGCAAAGAGTGAGAGTATCTCTAAAAATGCTATGATTATTAGAGCATTAAAACATTTTTATAATCTATAATATAAATATAAAGGGCAATCTAAACTGTTGCCCATCTCTATATTCTAACGCATAAATACCAAGATTATACTATTCTTTTGTTACAATTTTTCTTTTATTAGAAAAAGGATTACAGTTGAATAGAGAAGATTATTTAATAAATAAATTAAGTTCTAGCTACATAGGGGATGATGGAGCTATAGTTGGTGATAAGATTTATAGTATGGATGCCTTTTTTGAAGGTGTTCATTTTAAACGAGAGTGGATGAGTCTGACTCAAATCGCTAGAAAAGCCATGCTTGTCAATATCTCAGATGCCATAGCTATGAGTGCTAAGCCTATATATGCACTAGTAACCCTATCCTTACCCAAAGATATAACCAAAAAAGATATAGATGAAATATTAAGCTCTCTTTATAATACAGCCAATGAATTTGGATGTGAGATTATTGGTGGAGACACTATAGCAGGAGAGCGACTTGATTTTACTATCACTATAATATCACATTCAGATAATCCACTAACAAGAAAAGGTCTAAAAGAGGGTGATTTATTGGGATATACAGGAATTTTAGGAGAGAGTAAAAGAGATTTAAATAGACTATTAGATGGTAAAAAAGTCTCTCCTAACTCCAGATTTATAGAACCTATCCTAAGAGATAAATTTATAGAACTATCAAGACCATATCTAAGCGTAGGGATGGATATTAGTGATGGGTTATATTGTGATACCAATAAGCTTTTGGATTATAATAGAGTAGGGTTTGAGCCATTAATTGATATAGATGATAGTATTGGGAGTAGTGGAGAGGAGTATGAGATGCTAATTGGCTTTCAATCTGATAAATTAGATACTATTTTAGAAATAGCAAAAGAGATAGATTTAGAGTTGACTATATTTGCTAAAGTTCAAAATAACAGTAGAAGGTTTAACTGTATAAATCATCATAATTGATTTGTGGAGAAGATATCTCTACATTGGATGTAGAGATATCTATTTTTTATCTAGTAATAGATATATCGTTAGGATGTTCTTTGTCTATGAGTGTATCTTTAAATTTGTCACCATTGATGGCTTTTGCATTATCCATCAAAACAGGAACAAATAGAAGTGATACAAATACAGCCGCAACAGTTCCAGAGATAAGTGCAACTCCTAGACCACCAAATATAGGGTCACTAGCTAGTAGTGCAGAACCTAATATAATAGCTACAGCTGTTAGCATAATAGGTTTGGCTCTAGTTGCAGCCGCTACGGCTATAGCCTCTTTTTTCTCCATACCATGTTCTCCCATTAAACTCATAGCAAAATCTATAAGTAATAGTGAGTTTCTAGAACTAATACCCATTAGAGCAATAAATCCAATCAGGGAAGTAGCTGTTAGGAAGAATGTCTGCTCTGTTACCAAGTCAGCAACCCAATGCCCCACAATAACTCCAATAAGAGATAAGAATGAACCAATAAGAATAATTCCACTAATACTAAAGCTCTTGTAATAGATAACTAACAAGAAAAATATAAGAACTAGTGCCGCAATAAATGCAGCTCCAAGGTCTCTAAATGTATCTAGTGTAACTTTCATCTCTCCATCCCATCTTAGTAGGAATTTTTCTCCAGTTTTCTTATTTGTAAGATATAAATCAAACATATATGTTGAAAATTTTGCTTTTTCTATTATATAATCTTTTGAGAAATGTTCTATCATCTTTTCTCTTGCATCAAGTAGTGGATAAACCTGAGAGACCATATCTGTTTCAGCTATGACATTTATTACTCTTTTTAAATCTTTGTGCATAATCATAGGTTCAGATTTAACTTTTTTGATATCTACTACCTCATTTAGTGGAACCATCATACCTTTTTGGTTCATAAGGTTTAGAGATGTTATTTTTGAACGAATAGCATCTTCACTACTATCTTTTAATCTTTTTGTTTTTTCACTAAGTATTAAAAATATAGGAATTTGGTCTGAGTGATTTTCAGAGTTTTTAGTAGCAATAACCATTCCTTCAAATGCCAAATAAAAAATATTATTAATTTGCTTGATAGATAAACCACTTCTGGAGACTTTATCTATATTTGGAATTAGTTTATACTCCTCATAAATATCATCAGCCATTACATCTATATCAACTAATCCTTCTGTTTTAGATAAGATATTTGCAACCTCTACAGAGATTTTTCTACTCTCTGGAATACTGTCTCCTTGAACCTCTACAACTATTGATGCTAAGGTAGGAGGTCCAGATGGTTGTTCAATCAATTTAATACTTGTACCTTTGACTATATCTTTACACTCTTTGTTTATAATCGGTCTAAGTCTTTGAGTCATTAAAAATGAAGGTTCATCTCTTGTATGTTTATCTGTAAGGTTTACAGATATCTCTGCAACATTTTCACTCCTTTTCATACTAGCACCTTTAACCAAACCAGCATAATCAAGGGGAATTCCTTGACCATAGAAGATAGACATGTTTTTAATCTCTTTTTCTTTAGTTAAGATATTTGTAATACAGCTTGTAACCTGTTTAGTTTGCTCTATAGAGCTACCAGTTGGCGTATCTACATATATAGAATATGTATTATCACTTTTTCCTGGTAACATTTTTGCTAAAACTAGTTTACTTGGAAACATTAATAGTGACGCAAAAAAAGCAATAGCTGTCAAGATAATTACTAAAGTTTTCTTGATTTTACTTTTTAATATATTATGAATAAATCTTTCAAATTTCTTCATTAACTCCCCCTCTTATTGTCTTTTGTGTTTGTATCTTGATGTTTGTGTGTTGGTTTTTTTAAAAGTTTTAGACTAAGATAAGGTGTAAATATATAAGCAACAACCAAAGATGCAAATAGTGCAACTGGTACATTTAGAGGTATTGGTTTCATAAATGAACCCATCATACCACCAACAAATGCCATAGGTACCATAGTCATAATAATAGCCAAAGTTGCTATATTAGTAGGTGCTCCAACTTCATCTGTAGCTTCAACTAGTATCTCCTCCATACTTTTGTCATCAATATCATGTGCATGAAGATGACGGTGTATATTTTCTATAACAATAATAGCCGCATCAACTAATAGTCCAAGTGAAAGCAGGAATGCAAATAGAGTAATTCTATTCATAGTCTGTCCTGTAACATAGGCAATAAACAGTGTAATAGCCAAAATAGTAGGAACTGTAAATGTAACAATTAAAGATTCTCTCCAACCAAGTGCAAATACAAGCATAAGAGCAATAATTAAGATAGTGATTTCTAAGTGGTGCATAAGTTCATTAACAGCCTCATTTGCTCTCTCTCCATAATCTCTAGTGATTATATATCCTATTCCATCTTTTTCAAATTCACTCTCATACTCTTTTAGCATCTCTTCAACATCTTGTGCTACAAATACAGCATTTGTTCCAGCCAATTTTGCAATAGTTAGAGTAACTTGTGGTATCTCTTCTTTAAAAGGATTTGTGATATTATTCTCCTCTCTAGCTATTAATCCTACATCTTGAAAATTTTGAATATCTATGCCATCTTCAACTTTGGCAACATCTTTTAGATAGATAGGTGAACCCATATAGTTCGCTACCATAATATTTTTGACATCTTCTACACTTTCTATTGCATTAGCAATTCCAAATATAGTTAGCTTGTTATCTTTGGTTCTTCCTTTTACATTAGGAACATTGACAGCTAATGATTGAACAGCCATCATGATTTGTCCCATTGATAGATGATATGCTGATAATTTTCTCATATCAACTTCTATATTGTATTGCTCTTTATGGTCACCTTTTAGGGTTGTTTTTGCTACATTTTCTATAGCATTGATTTTTTGTTGTAGTTTCTTTATTTTTTCTACAAATTGAGCAGTTGTAAGTTTTGAGTTCTCTTTTTTATAGAGAGCTAGTGTAATAATAGGGACATCAATATCTATATCAAAAGGTTTTATGAGAGGTTCCATAACACCTTTTGGCATTTTGTCTTTGTTTTGCATAACTTTATCGTAAAGTTTTAAGTTAGAATCTTCTCTATTCTCTCCGATATAGTACATAACATTTACAATACCAACATTATCCATAGACATACCATAAATATGTTCAATCCCTTTGATTTCTCTCAGTTTTCTCTCTAGTGGATTTACTATAATATTTTCAATTTCAGCAGGAGTGGCCCCTGGCATAGCTACAATTATAGCACCACCAGAGATTGCTATTTGTGGGTCTTCTTCTCTTGGCATTGTTGTTAATGCTATCCAACCAAGTGCTAGTAGTACTATCCCTAAAACAGCTGTTAGAGGATTTTTTAAAAATCCAAGAGCTAGTTTACCTGCTATATCTTTTACCTTGTATGGTTTCTTATTTGCCATATTTACCCCTCTATAATATGAACATTAGTGTACATACCTGGATATACAGATTTACCTTTGGTATCAAAACGAATTTTCATTTTAAATTTATGAGTCATAGGGTTTGAGTTTGGAATAATAGAGTATATGGTTCCTTTTGTTACAAGGTCAATAGATGGTATGTTTATATCAACTTTTTTCCCTATTTTCATATATTTTATATCTTTTTCTGAAATCTCTACAATGACACTAAGCTTACTAAGGTCAGTTAGAATTACCCCTGGCATACCAGGAATTGCCATCTCTCCTTCATTTAGTCTTTTAGCAATAATTACACCATTGTTTGGAGCTTTTAGTTTGAGGTAGTTATATTGGTTCATTACCTCCTCTTTCATAGCTTTTGCTTGTTCCACTTGCTTTTCTGAAATTTTTACCATATCTTTTAAATTTTTGGCACCTAGTTGTAGGTTTTCAAGTTCATATTTTGATACCATACCTTTTTTATAAAGTCTTTTGTATCTACCTAAATTTAAAAGAACATTATTGTATTGATTTTTATTCATCTGTAGTGCTAGTTGAGCTTGTGAAATTCCAAGTTCTACCTGCTCTTTTTTTGCATCAATCTCTTTTGAGTCAATCTCATAGAGTAGTTGACCTTTTTTAACAATCTCTCCCTCACTTACAAGCATCTTTTTAACGATACCCATATACCTACTTGTAATCATCTTTTGATTATCTGAAATAACAGAACCACTTAAATTTAACTCAATAGCACTTAGTGAACTAACTGCCAATATCAACAATAGTGTTAATCTCTTCATATGTTTTCTCCCTCATTAATAATACTTTTTAGTTCAAATACCTTTGTATTTCTAGCATTTTTAGCTGTAAGAAGCTTTAGTAAAACCTCTAACTCCTTTGATTGTTTGATAAGAACATCAGATATAGATTTGACTCCCTCCTTGTATTGCTCTTTATAATTTTCATATACTTTTTGAGCAAATTCTAGTTGTTTTTCTAAGCTTTGTATATCAGCCTCTTTGCTTTTTATTTCAGTTAAAGTTTTTTTAACTTTTAGATATATACCTTTTTTAGCTAGGTTAACTTGTTCTTGAACCTTTAATCTTTCTACTTTGGCTTTTTCTAAATTACTTTTATCTATATTTCCATTAAAGATATTCCATTTAGCCTGAACACCAAAAGTATAAGAGTCTTTGTCAAAAAATTCATTAAATGGTTTGTCGTCAGCACTACTATACTCTGCAAATCCTCCTACCTCTGGAAGAAAAGAAGATTTGTTCAATCTGACATTCATATCTGTAATTTTTGAGCCTAATTTAGCTTTTTGTATATCTATGTTGTTTTCTTGTATCTTTTCTTTTTCTATATTTGGTATAGGAGGAGTATTATCAATAGTTTGAATAGATGTTACAT
>Ga0256843_1002279_pt1 | contig 14174 bp, 13 predicted proteins | sample AlvinellametaG_FD_191572 | JGI IMG/M metagenome (GOLD analysis project Ga0256843, IMG submission 191572) | Pompeii worm associated microbial communities from hydrothermal vent at the East Pacific Rise, Pacific Ocean - Alvinella | ecosystem: Host-associated > Annelida > Integument > Unclassified ... | reverse complement strand
ACTAGAGGGGCGTGTACTCATTGGAGATGCGGCACTCAAATACTACCTTGAAGGGGGAGAGGGGATTGACCTTGCTGAAGCATGGTACGAAAAGACAAAGCTTCCTTTTGTCTTTGCACGGCTTTGCTACAACAAACATGGTAAAGAGGTAGAGAAGTTGGCAAACGCTTTTGCCAACAGCCATGTAAAGATACCACAATACATTTTAAAACGTGAAGCAAAAAAAAGAGGCATTACCCCTAAAGAGCTTACGTGGTATTTAGAGCATATTCACTATAAGATGGACTGGAGAGCAAAAAGAGCATTGAAGTTGTTTCTCTCTCTGTAGGGTCGATAAAATCAACCTCTTGGTTTACTATCCTAATAATCTATAAATTTTTATCTATTTTATATTGTGCTAAATCAATATAAAATGATGACATTGAACCACCAAATCCAACTTTTCTTTCATAATCAAAAGATAATCTTCCATGTAAATCTTTTATATTTTCTATAGGTATTTGAATAATAGTTTTTTGATTTGGTAGAAGTTTTAAATTCCCTACCCACTGAATAGTCTCTTTGTTATAGTTTTTTACCCATTCAATTGCTTCAATATTATCTTTTTCTCTTTCAGAAACTACCATCAGCTCTTCAGAGAGACCATCTATCGTTCCTATACCTAACTCTTTAGATATATTTCTATCCATACTTACACTAGTAATAACATTATCGTATTCATTATTGTCTATCTCTATACTTATAAACTTATCTTTAACTTCTACAATTTTTCCACTTACACGTTTGGATGTAGCCGTATTCATTAAAACGATAGGTTTATTCATAATCATAAAAGTCCATACAAAATAAAGTACAAATACGCTTATCCCCATCCATATATATTTCATCTTATTACCCCCTCTGGCTTTAAATAAATCTACTCTATTGTAGCAATCGCCTTCTCAATCCTCTTAATTGTCTCACTCACACCTAAAATAGCCATTATCTCATCGAGTCCTGAACCTGTCATCGAGCCCATGAGACTGACACGTAGGGGCATACCAATTTTTCCAAAGCCTATCTCTTTCTCCTGTACAAGCTTCTCCATGACTGAGTGAAATGCCTCTTGTGTGGTAGGTTGTGTGAGGGCTAACATATCGGCAAAGGCATTTAAAATCTCTTTTGCTTCTCCTTTGAAAGCTTTTTTAGAAGATTTGGCATCATACGCTACTGGTGCTATTAAGATCAGCTTGATTTGCTCTGCCAGCTCTACAAGGGTTTTACCTCTCTCTTTGGTTGCATTTAAAATAAGTGATGCCTTCTCATTCCCCTCTAAGTCCACACCAAAATCTTTCAACAACCCAATAAGTTTTTCATCGGAAGATGCTTTAATGTAGTGTGCATTGAGCCAAAGGAGTTTGTCTAGGTTGTAATTTGATGATGATTTATTGATATTGTTTGGATCAAAAAGTGCAATCATCTCCTCTAAAGAGAATATCTCTTGGTCACCATGACTCCACCCTAAACGTACAAGAAAGTTTAAAAGTGCTTCAGGAAGGTATCCCATTGCTTTATAGTCCATGACATCGGTGGCACCATCCCTTTTAGAGAGCTTTTTGCCTTGCTCATTGTTAATCATCGCAACATGGTAAAATTTAGGTAACGCAAACCCCAACGCATTGTAGACGACAATCTGCTTAGGGGTATTGTAGAGGTGGTCATCTCCACGAATAACATCGGTTAGTCCCATTAGGGCATCATCTACTGCGACAACAAAGTTATAGGTAGGACTTCCATCGGCTCTAGCAATCACAAAGTCATCTACCTCTGAAGCATCTACACTAAACTCACCTTTGACGCCATCTACAAAAGCGATACGCCCCTCAAGTGGTGCTTTAATACGAATGACAGGCTCTACCCCCTCAGGAGGGGTACCTGTAAAGTCACGGTAGCGTCCATCGTAACGGGTACGCTCTTTGTTTGCCATCTGTGTAGCACGAAGGGCATCAAGCTCCTCTTTACTCATATAACACTTATAGGCTTTCCCCTCTTCTAAGAGTTGATCAATATATTTTTTATAGAGGTCAAATCGTTTCGATTGATAGACTACTTCACCCTCATAGCCCATACCTACCCAATCAAAAGCTTTCAAGATGGCATCTTTTGCCTCTTCAGAGTTTCTCGCCATATCAGTATCTTCGATACGAAGGAGAAATTTCCCTTGATTGTGTTGTGCTGTAAGCCAAGAGAAAAGAGCTGTACGAAGCCCACCAATATGTAAATACCCTGTTGGAGAGGGTGCAAAACGCGTAACAACTGACATAGTTAAACCTTGTAAATGAATTGTGAAATTGTATCTAAAATGAGGTTAAGGAGGATTTGGAGAAAGAGGCTGGAGAGGAAATCTCTCCAGAGAACTAGAAACTACTTCTTTTTAGGGGTTGGTAGTTTTGTACTTTTAGATTTTTTTACTAATTTTTTTACTTTTTTACTCTCTTTAACAGACTTTTTAGGTACTACTCTCTTAGAGGTACTCTTTTTTACTTTTTTAGAAGTGCTCTTTTTTACTTTTTTAACATCTTTTGTAGAGGTCACATCCCCTTTAACATTGGCTGCTGTTTGTGCCCCAATCCCTTTAACTCTTGATGCAAAATCTTCATACGATGTAAACTTTCCACTCTTTCTCTCTTTAAGAATCAATGCAGCTTTTTTTGCCCCAATACCATTAATCTGCATCAAATCAGCCTTGCTGGCACTATTGAGCTGACTTAAACTCATTCCAAAGAGTGTTGATGTAGCAAAAACTACAACAGCTAATATCACTTTTTTTAACATTTTTCTTCCTTTTTTTGATAGAGAACGATTATTCTCTTTTGAATTCAGGTACTATGGTTTTCAACATAGGCACCTTCTCTTTCGCCTCCAATAATAACCTAATATCGTGGAGCAATTGTGTAATAGGATAGGGGGTTGCTTTTGCCACAAAAATGGAGGGGTACTGTGTTTGTTTTTCGCTCTCATCAAGTAGAAGTTCTTCGTAGAGCTTCTCTCCCTCTCTAAGTCCTGTAAAGCATATCTCTACCTCATCTTCTTTACCATAAAGACGTATCATCTGCTTAGCCAAATCTACAATCTTAATAGGCTCTCCCATATCGAGTACAAAGAGCTCACCCCCTTTGGCAATGGCAGCTGTTTGAAGCACCAACTGACACGCTTCAGGGATGAGCATAAAGTAACGGGTAATCTCGGGGTGCGTGACGGTTACGGGTCCACCTTGCTCTATTTGGGCTTTAAATTTAGGAATGACTGAACCACTTGAACCCAACACATTTCCAAACCTTACGGCAACAATCTCTGTAGATTTTGACACTACATTGTTTGCATAGAGTTCTGTTACACGCTTGGTTGCCCCCATTACATTGGTAGGACGCACAGCCTTATCAGTAGAGATAATCACCACCTTGTCTACCCCTGATGTGATACTCACATCAATCACATTTTTAGTCCCTAAGACATTGTTTAAAACAGCCATCTCCTGATTGTTTTCACACATAGGTACATGCTTATAGGCAGCAGCATGGATAACAATATCTGGAACACTCTCACTAAAGAGCTTTTCAAGAAGGGGTTTTTGTGTTACATTGAGTAGACTCAACGTGGCTTTGGGAAGATGCTCTCCTATCTGATAGAGATTATACTCGCTATGATCCACTAAGATAAGGGCTTTGGCTCCAAAAGCATGACACTGTTTGGATATCTCTGACCCAATACTCCCCCCTGCTCCTGTAATAAGAATGGTTTTCCCTTTTACAAAAGAGGCTATTGCCTCTTTGTCTAAATCTTGTGGATGACGGGCAAGTAAATCTTCAATAGAGAGACTCTCCAACTTCTCATCTTTGGAACCTAAAAGTTTTACCTGTTTAATCTCTCGAATACCCACATCATTGAGTTGTTTGACAATCTCTTTTAACCTTTTTTGAGGTATTGTTTGGGTTAAAATAGCAGCAGATACCTGCTTTTTCTTTACCTCTGACACAAGCTTAGAGAAGTGATGTACTTGAATATTGTGAATATAAGAATCGGTTGTGGTTTCATCCTCCTCTAGTCCCAAAATTGAGACAGGATAGTAGGCAATCTCATCATTGAATGCACTCTGTATGACTCTAGCTGTCTTACTATTGACCCCCAAGATAAGTGTAGGTTTTACAATATTACGGTGCCGAGGCTCAAGGAAGAGCCTTTTACTTACACGTATAGCACCAATAAAGATAAGCGATAAAAATAGATCAATAACAATGACCGAACGTGGAAATGGCGCAAAGTGTTCAGAGAAAAAGAGGTAGAACAAGACAATCAGTCCATAGGCTACTAGGTGGGCTTTCAAAATATTTTTCGCATCAAAAAACCCAAAAAAGCGCCATACAATATGATAGGTTTTAAACCAATAGAGTACCCCTATCTTAAAAGAGACTACAAGTAGATAGATGAGCCAAAAAGAGTGTAAAAAGAGCTCAGGAATATGGAAATTAAACCGTAAAGCATACGCAAAATAGAGGGTAAACAAAGAGAGTAGAAGATCTACCCCTAAAAAGAAAAACATCCGTTTTGTTGATGTGGGACGCAACCATGCCCTCATGCCAATGCTCGCTTTAAAATATTACAAATATGATACACCTCTTCATCCCGAAGGCTTGAGCCACTTGGCAGACAGATACCCTGAGAAAAGAGTCTCTTTGAAGTTCCATCTACCACAGCCAACTCATTTTGAAAAAGAGGCTGAAGGTGCATAGGCTTCCAGAGAAGACGGCTCTCAATAAGTGCCTCTTTTAGTGCCGCAATAAGCCTATAGGGGTCTACCCCCTCTACAGACAAAGTTGTAAGCCAACGGTTTGCATAACTTTGAGCAATCTCTGGCATAAAAGAGATACGACTATCTTCTTCTAGTAGCTCTTTATAGAGGGAGAAAATCTCTCTTCGTCTTGCTACTCTCTTGTCAAGAACCTCCATCTGTGCTACCCCAATAGCTGCTAAAACATTGGACATTCGGTAGTTGTACCCTACCTCTTTGTGCTCATAGTATAAACAGGGCTCTTTTGCTTGTGTAGAGAGAAACTTGGCTCTTTCTATCCACTCTCTATTATCGCTTACAAGCATTCCCCCTCCAGAGGTGGTTAAGATTTTATTGCCATTAAAGCTAAAAACGCCCAAATCTCCAAATGTACCACTCTGCTTCCCTTGAAAAGATGCCCCTAAAGATTCAGCAGCATCCTCAACAAGAAAGATGCCCTCCTCTTTACAGATTTGCACAATCTCATCTATCTTTGCCATCTGCCCATAGAGATGTGTCAAAATAAGTGCTTTTGGCTTTTTGGGTGCCTGCCTAATCGCCTCTTTCAATAAAATAGGGCTTAGATTCCAACTCTCATCACTGTCCACAAAGATAGGTTTAGCATTTTGATAGACAATTGCATTAACCGAACCAATAAAGGTAAAGGTAGAGGCTAATACATAGTCACCCTCCTCTACCCCCAATACACGTAGTGCCAAATGTAACCCTGCCGTAGCCGAAGAGAGGGCTAGGGCATAACGCGTACCAGTATAGTTTTCTATCTCCGACTCAAAACGGTTGACAAACTCCCCCAATGGGGCAATATAGTTACTCTCAAATACCTCAGCAATATATGTTTGCTCCTTCCCACTCATATGTGGGGGAGAGAGAAAAATTTTCTTCATCATCTCTAGCTTCCTCTTATTGTTTGTATGATGTAGGCTATATCTTTCAAAAGACTCCACTGCTTGACATAGTCACGATTGATAGCAACCTTATCGGGCCAAATTACCTCTTGATTGTAGCGTTGAGGGTCTGATTGCTGGGCTAAAAGCTCCTCCTCATTTTTGTACTTTAAAGAGGCTGGACCAGTAATACCAGGGGGTACTTCCAAAACCACACGGTCTTCCCCCTCTAGCGTGTCAGCAAACCCTTTCACATCAGGACGAGGTCCCACAAAACTCATCTGCCCCAAAAGGACATTAAAGAGCTGAGGCAACTCATCTATTTTGGTACGACGAAAAAAAGCACCACTCTTAGTAATACGTCTATCTTTGCTGGTTGTTACTGTAGTCTCTACCCCAGCAACTGGTTTCATCGTTTTGATTTTAAAAATCCAAAAAGGTTTTCCTCTACGACCAATACGTTGCTGCATAAAGAGTCCATTGCTTCGTGTCTCAATGGTGGCAACAATCCAAGCAATTACCATTATCCAGCCTAACAATACAAGAGCCAATAGACTCAATGCTATATCAAAAAGACGCTTTAGAAGAGTATCTTTGAATTGCATTTTTATCTTTTCAATTTATAGACACGACTATATAAAGAGGAGACCACCGGCTCAAAAAGTGTTTTATCGTACTTTCCTAAAAGGAACATCTGTACATACATTGAGTGGAAAGTTTGTGTATCCATAACCACAAATTTTCCATAACTCTTTAAGTAGACAATCACATACTCACCATCACGATAGTAGTGCTCCTCCTCTACGGAGGTTTTTCCATCTTTATGCTCTTGTACTATGGCAAAAGTGCGTACTCTCTTTTGCTGTTTTCCTAAAAAAATACGCCCTTGCTTCATGTCAAATACAATACCATTTCTAAAAGCCAATTTACCTTTTTTACTTGACTTTAACGCAGTCATATAAAATGCCATACGTCGTTTTTGTTTACCTGTGGTTAAATCTAAGTTACCAAAAACAGCTACTGTCGGGAAGATACGCATCATCCGATAGGGGGCATACAAAAAGACATCTCGTGTCTTCTTCGGTAACTTATAGTCACTACGCTTTAATGCATCAAGTAGCCGATTGGGGTCTTTCCCTTCAAAGAGTTTATTGGCTACTACAGAGTAGTTAGAGTCCACATAGGTCTCCACTGCCAAACGACTCAAATTGGCTGCCAATTGAGGAGAGGTTGTCTGCATAATAGTAGAGATGATAAAGTTATCGTTATGGTGCTTTCCTCCATCAATCAAAGTTGAAGTATCAGAGTAGTACCAAATAGGATACCCATAATCCCACCATGTTAAAGTATAATCTTTCGGTGAAGCTACATTGTTTAACTTTACCAAATCTTCTACTTCAGCTTTTTTCAATACCGTAGGTACTTTATAGCCTATAATATGTGTAATGTTTGGAGCAATCATCCCTGCTGTTGCCACAACAATAAAGGCATATCTAAACTTTTTATCTTGAATAAACTCACCTATGACAAAAAAGAGATACACCACACTCATCGCAGCCACAGGCACAGCATAGACAGTAAATCTAAGCCCACCCCAAAGTGCAAATACCCCCACCCCAATGAGAGGAAGGGCCAAAATGAATGCACGGTGTTTTACTACCAGCACAATATACCCAAGAAGAGACAAAATAACCCCTACCTCTGAACCAGAGATACGATTTGCGAAGGTTGAAAATGGAATCTTTCCAGCCTCACGCACAGTCTGTACTACGGAGTAAAAGTGTAACCCTTCACTACTTGTTCCTGTTGCTAAATAGTGTGTTACTTTGGTAAAAATAAGCCCAAACACATTACCAAATAGCATAAAGAAGAGAAAGGCTACAAGAGAAGCTATCTGAAGCTCTTTTTGTGAAAAGTCTTTCTTAGTAAGTAGCATGTACGCACCAAAAACCAACAAAAGATGGACTATATAGACCATCGGTTTAGCAAGCCCCAGAGGTATTAATGCTAAAAAGATCAAAATCAATGACCCGTAAGTTACACTGCTTGCTCTATGGTACCAAAGCATATATGCACCATAGATAATCCCCATAGCATAGACTATGGAGAGCCCTTGATCATACAGAAATGGGTACAACACAATTGCCAAAGCAGCATAGAGGGCGATACGGAGGTTCATCGCAAACGTACTTCGTATTAAGAAGTACAAAATAACCATCGGTGCCATAGCAGAAAACATATCGGTATCATAATAGCCCACCATCGTACGATTATAGTAACTCCATGCGATACTTCCTAAAAGTGCCGAAAAAAATCCCCATAAAGGCTTGTTATAGAGTTGTGCAATTAAAATAATAGGAATCACCACCAAAGAGGAGATAACTGCTGGCATATAGAGGATAACTGTCTCTAGTGAAAAAGGTGTTATTTTAGTAAAAAGTGTTGTAAAGAAAATGACACCATAATCCCAGATACCAAATACCCTAGGGTTGTCAGCATGTACTCCACTTAACGCCTCTTGTGCCCCAGAAGCAAAAAAATACCCATCATTGGTATTGATCATTAGCTGATTGTTCCAGATAAAACTAGGGGTATCTTGAAATTGCCATACCCATATCATACGAACTAAAAAACTAAAGGCATAGGCAAGAGCCATTAGCCCAAATATCTGTTTTGTTGTCATCTCTTTACTCATAAAAACCCTTTATTTCTAACTATGTTATATAATTATAGCCTAAACTCTTTATAAGATTTAGAGACATCTACAATATAGGCATGAGAAGGGTACTTTGCCTTCTCTTCTTCAGAGGGAAGTGCCATATAGTGCTCTCCATATCGTACTGTTAAATATGCTTCAACCTCTTGGGGGACAGGGAGTTGAAGAGTTTCAAAAGTAACATACCTTGGCGTACCTAAAAAAGATTTTGGAAAAGAGGTTTTTAAAAATGGTGCTCTTCCAAAAAAATGTCCTACCATTTTTGTATTTTTAGTGTTCAATCCTCTTACAATTTTGAGCAATATGGCTTTTACTGGTGTAGATATACCATACTTCGCAATCCATAGTAAAACCTTCTTCTTCTTATCTTCCGTATGATACCCCCGTATCGCCAAAACATTTGCACTCAAAATTCGTGCACTTAGGTACTGCATATACCGTAAAGGTTTAAATTCACTGGTATTATTGAGACACATAATATCAATATAGATACCATGGTGCATCTCACTATCTTTTAAATCTTTCTCTATAAAAGTTGTTCCATGCATACGAAGTTTACTAAAATATAACCCCCACTCCTTCGTATCCTCTTTTTGAAAATAAAACTTCTCTTTGTCTAACTTTTCATCTACAATATTTAAGAGCTTAGCGTAGTTATGGCTATCCATAAAAACATCAAAATCATCATCCCAAGGAATAAACCCTTTGTGTCGTATCGCCCCAAGTGCTGTTCCACCCATTAGATAATAAGTGATACCATTCTCTTTACAAAACCTATCAAAATAGATAGCTATTTCCAAAATTTTATTGTGGAGTTTTTTTAACTCTATTTCATTCATTTATTACACCTTTTTTGCTAAAAAATAAAATTTGGACATCACTTTTTTTAGAAAAGGAATAGAGGAGAGTCTTCTAGCTACAAAACGAAGTGTTTTAAATCTATATAGATTAAATAGAGCTTTTATATAGCTCTTTTCCCATCTATGTGGATGTGTGCTAAGAATTACTCTATTTTTCTCCTTTATAAACTTTAAGAGATGATTATAATCTCCTAAATCTATATCCCCACTATTTTTTATATCATTACTCTCTATATTGGCTATCTCTTTCCAACCATAACCAGCATCTGATATATAAGTATAACTCTTTTTTAATCTATTTGGTAACGCAACTACAATATCTAAAACATTAGAATAGTTCTCTGCTATCTCTTTATCTCTAAAAAAATCTTTATTGGAACTCCAACCATCTCTATTCATTAGAGGATTCCCATGAGGGCAGACCGTTTGTATATCAAAACCAAACCTATTAAACTGGGCTACATTCTCCTCAAACGCCTCTTTTGCTGATGTAAAATCCCCACCATTTGCATCAAGTACATCATAATGATAGGTAACTTCATGCCCTAGTTTTTGAATCTCTTGTAAAATTTTATAGTTACTTTCAACTAAATCTGCTTGAACATAATATGTAGCTTTGAGATTATATTTTGCCTCTATCTTTGCTAACACAAGTGCCTTTGCCACATTTGTCTCAACATCATGTTTTATAACCATCCATTCACTACTAGATTCTTGTTTTAAGATATCTCTAGCAAGTATAGTATTGTAGTGAGACAACTCTTGACATAGTCTATCCCAGATACGAAAAATAAACATCTATTTTACCAACTGCTCATCATTATAAATCTTTTGTAAAATCTCACGAAATTTTGTAGAAGAGACCTCTTGTGTATAGGGGAAATACTCTACAACTGCACCATAAGGCTTAAGCTTCGCCTCTAAGGTATTGAAAATATCTGAACCTTTCCAGTCATCTCCTACAAAGAGTTTATCATATCCTATATCTAAAAATTGTTGAAACTTATCTCTATGGCTTTGCACCAATACCTCATCTACAAATTTTAAAGAGGAGACTATCTCCAGTCGATGCTCAAAGGGAATAATTGGTTTTTTATGCTTATACTGCTCCACAAGCTCATCACTACTCACACCAACAATAAGGTAATCACATCTATTTTTAGCCTTTTTAAGCAAGTGAAGATGCCCTATATGAAACATATCAAACACGCCTGTTGTATACCCTATAATTTTTTTAGCCATCTAAAACCTTCTTTCTAAATAATATTTTAAATATAACCCCTCTTATCCTATCGGTTAAGAGTACTTGTAGTACAAATCTAACACTTGCATTAAAGAGAAACCTTCCAATGGAGATAATACCCTCTTTATACATAATCTTTTGTAATCTAAGTTCACTTAGGAAGTAGTCTACTCCTCCCCTACGGTTATAAAATTTTTCATTTATTCTGACATCTACAAGTATCTGAGGTAGATTTAAAAATGTAACACCATACAAATAGAGCCGAACCCATAAATAGTAGTCTTCATTGTGGTAAAAGTCTACATATCCTCCAGCTTTGAGTATCTCTTCTTTTTTAAACATCACTGTTACTTGATTGAAAGGGCATCTGGTTTTAAGATAACGTTTAATCTCTTTATCTTGGAGAGGTACATTTCGGACATTGATTCTCTCCTTTGTCTTATGGTCTATCTCCATAATCTGTCCACCAACAATACCAAGGGTACTGTTTTGTTTAAATGCTTGTATCTGCAAGGCAAACCTATCGTAGCACGATATATCATCTGCATCCATCAAAGCAATAAGTTCATGCTTAGCTTTCTCAATACTTATTTGCCTCGCCTCTCCATGACCTCTATTCTCTTTAAGATAAGTTATATCAAAAGAGACATCTAATTTCTCACTCTTTACACTAAAAACATCAATAACATTTTGAAGTTGACTATTAATAGTTCCATCAACTACCAATACTATCTGATTGGGCAATAGACTTTGATGGATAAGACTCTCTAAGGCTTCTTTAAAATAGAGGGCTTCATCTTTACCATACACACACATACACACACTAAATCTCATTTACCATACCTTGATATAGAACAAATAACTTCTCTTCTTCCCTGCCCCAATTATAGGTCTCTGATACTGCTTTTTTACCATTCTCTCCCATCTTTTGTGCCTCTTTTGGATTTTCTATGATATATTGTATCGCACCTGCTATCTCTTTGGGATTCATTGGGTCAACACATATTCCACAATGATGTTTGTCTATGATACTTTTCCATAATTTATTATTGGAAGAGATAACAGGTAAAGCAGCAGCCATATACTCAAACATTTTTACGGGTAAGGCATCTTTATAATTTGGCATATTATGAAGTGTCACAAGCCCTGCTTTAGAACGGCTCAATACAGAAGCGACCTCATTACGGTTCAAGTAGCCTAAAAAATTTACATTTTTCCAACTCTCATACGCCATAACTTCCTCTTGAAGTGATGGCTGAGGAAACTTTCCTCCAAGATTTAGTTTTACCTTCGGATAGTATTTCAATGCTTGAACACTCTCTCTCACTCCTCTTGAAATAGAAATAGCCCCCACATAGCAGACACTATTTTCTCTCTCTTCCCAAGGGAGTCTACTCTGTAACTCTTCGATAATTGGAAAGTTATTAATAGCTACTACATTTGGATTAATCTTAAGAAACTTCTCTTGGAGTGTTGGAGTTGCCGTCACAATATAATCAAACTTTTTTAAATTTATCTTCTCATAGAAAGCAAAAAATTTTGAGATTATTTTTAACATCAATGGATTTAGGTAAGGTTTACCTAGCAACTCTTTAGGTACATCTTCATGAGAATCAAATATCACTTTTTTACCAAGTTTTTTGAGTTTCAATCCAACAGGAATAAGTTCTGAATCATGCATATGATACACATCACTATCTAGTTCAATAGCCTTTTGTAACACTCTTTTTGTAGTAGAGAAGATACGATTTACTCTTCCCGATACCTTACCCATATCATATATAGTTACACCATTTTTCTCTTCATCTCCTAATCCATCAGCTACCACTAAATTAACTTGATATTTTTTTGCTAAAGAGCTACACTCTTTGACAAAAATACGAGTATCATATCTTGGGTGAGCTGATGTTAGGTGGGTTATTTTATAGTGCATTATAAACTTCCAATAGTATTTTTTCTTGTGCTTGCCAATTGTATATTTTTTTTACTTTTTGAATCTCTTTTTTTACTTTTTCACTATTAAGTTGATCTGTAGCCCTAATAGCCTCTTTTAAACCTTTCGTACTATATTCCTTGGAGACAACACCAATATAGTTAGCTTCAATTATCTTTACCATCTCCGGTAAATTAGATACAATAACAGGAAGTCCAACCATGATATATTCAAACATCTTATTGGGAAGACAATACCTATAACTCAAACAACTATCTTCAATTAAAGAGATTCCAAAATCAGCTGAACTTGTATACGATAAAAGTTTCTCAGGAGAGACAGCTTCATGTAGGAATATATTAGGATATTTCTGACTATACTTCTTAATCTCACCTTCCAATATACCATATCCCATAAAAACAACTATTTGCTTAGCTTCTAAGGAAGAAAAAGCATCTAAAATCATCTCAATTCCCCGTCCTCTATTTAATGCACCTTGATATAAAAAAATTTTACTACTCTTTGGGATATTAAATCTCTCTCTAAATAAATCTTTCTTCTTTACCTCTTGCAATAGAGGGGTATTTAGTACCAATGATGGTCGTTCTATATTATAAAGCCTCACATACTCATCAGCTATCTTACTACTTACCGTAATAGTTTTATCTACATATTTAATAAGCACACGTTCCATAACTTTCACCATAATCTTACGAAACCCTTTAGTATAGTGCGTCTCTGTTTCATATTCATGTGCATCATAGACTATTTTTATATCTTTATTATAAAGTTTCTTAACAATAACACCAATAGGCAATGTTCCTAGATCATTACAATGTAATACATCACTCTCTTTATACTGAATTACTGTCTTATAAAGAAATTCAAGATATTTAATAATTTGAACTACTCTCTTTTTAGACCAATTTTTACTCTTTAACTTAATCCTATTGACAGCAATATTAGAAATAGTCTCAAACTCCAACAAAGGGACTTCATGTAAAGCCACTACTGTCACATCATATCCTGCTTTTTGCAAAGAGATTGCCTCTTTTAAGACGCGACTATCATTGGTGAAGTTATTAAGGACGATTGAGGTTACTTTTTTCAATTAATTCTCCATAAAATTTTAGATGTTTAATAGATGTGTTATGCCACAATAGGGTAAAAATATTACTCTTTTTTTGTAATTCTTTTACCCTTTCCATCGCCTCTAAATAGCTTAACGCATTATATTCAAAAAGTGTCGCATCCATCACCACTAATGGTCTCTCTTTTAGATTCAACTTCTCTCTGGTTAAAATATTAAAAACCGAAAACGCATCTCCTGTTCCACATCTAAATCCCTCTTGGTCAGCATATCCACAACTGCTATCAACTCTCATGCCATTATCTTCCCAAATCTGCCATGTGGTTGGTACTTCAAATCTTAGATAGTGTTCTCTTCCTTCATCTATTTTGCACCCACAAACCTCTTCTAAAAGAGCCTTCTCTCTTCTCAACTGTTCTGCATCACTATAGGCATTATAGGATGGATGAATACCGATTATATGCCCTCTTAGTTTTATCTTTTCTATTAATTTTTTTTGCGTAGTTATATCATATCTATTATCATAAGAGGTGACACCACCACTCATAAAATAGAATCTACTTTTAAGCCCTAACTTTTCACTTCTCTCCATTAACCAATCAAAAGTATCAAATGGGTCT
>Ga0256843_1002278_pt1 | contig 14175 bp, 13 predicted proteins | sample AlvinellametaG_FD_191572 | JGI IMG/M metagenome (GOLD analysis project Ga0256843, IMG submission 191572) | Pompeii worm associated microbial communities from hydrothermal vent at the East Pacific Rise, Pacific Ocean - Alvinella | ecosystem: Host-associated > Annelida > Integument > Unclassified ... | reverse complement strand
ACCAATTAATTTTTTATTTCCATAAATAGTAGAAACTTTTCCATTTATTCTAATATCAGCACCCATTCTATTTAATTCAGCTACATGCATAAATCTATTTTCAAATAATCTTTCTTCTATAGTAGAAACACCATTTGCTTGAGTAGCCACTGCCATAAATTGTGCTTGCATATCAGTAGGAAATCCAGGATGTTCACTTGTTACTATATTTACAGGTTTTATTTCATCAGTAGGAAAAATAGTCACTTCATTTTCTTTTATTTCAAAATTAAAATTCATCTCTTTTAATTTATTAATAATATTTTCTATATGAGATGGAATTACATTTGAGATAGTAAGTTTAGCATTTGCGATTGCCCCTGCACAAAGATAAGTACCAGCTTCTATTCTATCAGGAATTACACTAAAAGGTTTAATATCTAGTAATTCATCTTGCCCTTGTATAGTTAATGTACTTGTTCCTATCCCTTCAATTTTAGCACCACTTTCTTTTAATACTTCACAAAGCTGTACTATTTCAGGCTCTTTAGCAGCATTTAAAATTCTAGTTTCCCCTTTAGCTAAAACTGCTGCCATAATTATATTTTCTGTACCAGTTACAGTGATTTTATCAAATATAATTTCATTACCAATCAATCCATTTTTTGCAATTGCATGAATATATCCATTTTCTATTAAAATCTCTGCACCCATTTTTTCTAAAGCTTTAAGATGTAAATCCACAGGTCTAAGTCCTATAGCACATCCACCTGGAAGTGAAACTTTACACTCTTTAAATCTAGCTAGTAAAGGTCCAAGTGTCAAAATAGAAGCTCTCATAGTTTTTACAATATCATATGTTGCTGTTGTTGAGTTTATTGTTGATGTATCTATTTTTAAATTATTATTTTCAAATTCAAATTTACTACCTAATAATTTTAAAAGTTTTAACATTGTATTAATATCAGCTACATTTGGCATATTTGAAATTTGAACCTCATTTTTTGCTAAAATTGTCATAGCAAGAAGAGGTAAAGCTGCATTTTTAGCTCCACTAATTGGTACACTTCCACTTATTGGTGATTTTCTTACTATTAACAGTTTCATTTTTGTCCTTCAAATGAATATAAAAGTTTAATTTCTTCTGCCCAAATATCTGGATTTATAGTTTCAAGTACTAAAGGAATATTATCTATTCTTTCATCATTCATTATAAACTTAAAAGCATCTATTCCGATTTCACCTTCACCCAAAGAATGGTGTCTATCTACACGAGAAGCAAATTTTGCTTTGCTATCATTAATATGCATCCCTTTTAAATATTTAAAACCAACTATTTTATCAAATTCAGCCATTGTATTTTCATAAGCTTCTTTTGTACGAAGGTCATATCCAGCAGCGAAAATATGTGCAGTATCTATACAAACAGCAATTCTTTGTTTATCTTCAACTAAATCTATTAAAGTAGCTAAATGCTCAAATTTATAGCCAAGATTACTACCTTGTCCTGCAGTAGTTTCTATTACAGCAATAGCACTATCAGTTTCTTTTAAAGCAATATTTAAATTTTTTGCTATTTTTTCTAAACATTCATCTTCTGATATTTTTTTTAGATGACTTCCTGGATGAAAATTTAAATATTTAAGACCAAGCTGTTCTACTCTTTTAAGCTCATCTATAAAAGCATTAAGAGATTTTTCTTCTTTTTCAGCTTCAGGATGTCCTAAATTTATTAAATAACTATCATGAGGTAATACCATATCTGCAGTATAACCAAATTCATCCATTTTTGATTTAAATTTATTTATTACTTTATCATCTAAAGGCTTTGCATCCCATCTTTTCTGATTTTTAGTAAACATTGCAAAACCTTTAGCTCCAATCTCATTGGCATTTATTGGAGCATTAAAAACACCCCCACTACTACTTACATGAGCACCTACATATTTCATTTATATCCTTTAATTTAACATTTCATACTAAAAATTATATATTACCCTAATTTAGGCCAAGCAAGTTTTGTTCCACCAAGTAAATGAAAATGTAAATGTTTTACCTCTTGTCCACCATTATCATTAATATTTGTAATAAGTCTATATCCATCTTCATAAACTCCAACTTTTTTAGCAACTTCTTTTATAAAATTTGTCATATCAGCCATAACTTCTGGTGATGTTTCATTAAAACTTTCAATATGCTCTTTTGGAATTATTAAAACATGAACAGGAGCTATAGGATTTATATCATGAAAAGCATAAAATTTATCGTTTTCTAATACCTTATTACTTGGGATTTTACCTTCTATTATGTTACAAAATATACACATTTATTATCCTTTTTTTGATTTTTTTTGAATTATACTTAAAATTTGTTAAAATTAGCAAAAAATTTGAAAGGGCATAGTAATTATGATTGACTTATCAAAAATCGAAAAAGCACTTCATTTAGATGAACTTGAAAAAATCAGAATAGAATTTTTAGGTAAAAATGGAATCATCACTCAACAATTTAAAAAAATGAAAGATATTCCAAACGAGCAAAAAAAAGAATTTGCTAAAAATTTAAATGAACTAAAAGATAAAGCAACTAATTTAATTAATAATAAAAAAATTGAATTAGAAGAAAAAGCACTTGAAGAAAAACTTCAAGCAGAAAAAATAGATGTAAGTTTATACTCAAATAGAAGTGAAATAGGTGCACTTCATCCTGTACAATTAACTATGGATAAAATTATAGACTTTTTTGTAAAAATGAACTTCTCTGTAGAAACAGGCCCACTTATAGAAGATGACTTTCATAATTTTGAAGCATTAAACCTACCAAAATATCATCCAGCAAGAGATATGCAAGATACTTTTTATATGCATGATGGAAGTCTACTTAGAACTCATACAAGCCCTGTTCAAATTAGAACTATGCTAAAGCAAAAACCACCTATTAGAATGATAAGCCCAGGAGCTGTTTTTAGAAGAGATTATGATTTAACTCATACACCAATGTTTCATCAAGTTGAAGGATTAGTAGTAGACGAAGCTGATAAAATCAGTTTTGCAAACCTAAAATTTATGCTAGAAAGCTTTTTAGTAGAAATGTTTGGAGATGTAAAAGTTAGATTTAGACCAAGTTTTTTCCCTTTTACAGAACCAAGTGCAGAAGCTGATATCAGCTGTATATTTTGTGGTGGAGAAGGGTGTAGAGTATGTTCTCATACAGGATGGCTAGAAGTTCTTGGATGTGGAATAGTAGATCCAAATGTATTTAAAGCTGTAGGATATGAAAATGTAAGTGGTTATGCTTTTGGTTTAGGTGTTGAAAGATTTGCTATGCTTATACATAGAATCAATGACCTTAGAAGTATGTATGAAGGAGATTTAAGACTTATGGAGCAATTCAAATGATAGTAACAAGAAAATGGTTAGAGGAATTTATAAACTTAGATGGTATTTCTACATCTGAAATATGTGATGCTTTAAACTCAATTGGTCAAGAAGTTGAAGGATTAAATAAAATTAGAATTGCTGATAAAGTAGTAGTAGGATATGTAGAATCTTGCGAAAAACATCCAGATGCAGATAAACTTAATGTATGTCAAGTAAATGTTGGGGATGAAACTACTCAAATAGTTTGTGGAGCTAAAAATGTAGCAGCTGGACAATATGTAGCTGTAAGTGTAGTTGGAGCTATTTTACCAGGAAATTTTAAAATAAAAAAAGCAAAACTTCGTGGAGTTGAAAGTTTTGGTATGATTTGTTCATCAACTGAGCTTGGACTTCCAAAATTAGAAGATGGAATTATGGTTTTAGATGATTCTATGGGAAAACTTGAAATTGGTAAAAATGTAAGTAATTATTTAGATGATGATATAATTGAACTTGGTATCACTCCAAATAGAGGAGATAGTTTTTCTATACTTGGCATAGCAAGAGAACTTAGTGCTAAATTTAATAGACCTCTTAAAGAAATTGAAGAATTCAAAGAGGAAAAAAATGCAGAAGGTCTTGGAAGAATTTTACAATTAGATGATGATATTAATAACTCTTCTCATTTTTTAAAAGCAATTAAATGTGATGAAGTTAAAATTCCATTTAAAATAAGATATAGACTTGCTTTAGTTGAAGAAGAAGTTACTAATACTATTTTAGATTATGCAACATATACAACAGTAGCAACTGGAGTAATTGTAACTATTTATGATGATTTTAAAACACTTATATTAAAAGAAGAAAATGGAATAGATGTTGTTAAAACAAATGAAATTATATATCAGACTGGATTAAAATTATTTAAAAAACCATCACAAACAAAAGGTAATTTTATTATAGATGCTAATTTTGTAGATCCAGAATATATTTCAACTATTGTATATGAGAAAAAATTAGATACAGATAAAATTTTCTTTAGAAGTAGTAGAGGAAGTAATCCAAATTTAAAATTAGCTATTAATTATATTTTAAATGAATTATGTACAAATAATGCAAAAGTATATAACGGTAGTTATGATTTAACTCAAGATATTGATGAAAAAATGTTAAATGTTAATTTAAAAGATATCTACACTATCATAGGTGAAGTAATAGATGAAAATATAGTAGTAAATATTTTAAATAAACTTCAAATTCAAACAATTATGGATAATAGTGATAAAACATTAAAATTAAAAATTCCTCCATTTAGACACGATTTAAAAAATAAATATGATATCGCTGAAGAAGTTTTAAGAGTATATGGAATTGATACACTTACATCTAAACCACTTATTTTTGCTGAAAAAGTAAGAGGTGGAAAAATAAAAGAGATTGAAAGTGTAAGAAAATTAAGACAAAAAGCTATTGCTAATGGATTTTTTGAAGTATTACACTTTGTTTTTGATTCAAAAGAAAGAATGGAAAAATATGGATTCACTCCTATGGATGAAAAAATAGATATTTTAAATCCTATAGTAAATGAATTAAATACTTTAAGACAAACATTAATTTTACAAATGTTAGAAAGTGCTACAAATAATAAAAATAATGGTTATAAAAAAATACCTTTATTTACAGTAGGTAGTGTATATAATCATTTAAGAGAAGAATATCAAAAAATTGGATTTATTTGGAGTGGTGCTAGATGTAATGAAAATATTACTATCTCAAAACCAAAAAATATAAATTTTTCTCAATTCGTAAATAAACTTTCTAAAATTTTTGGTGATTTAGAACTTATAGAAGATAAAGATATCCTTTTAGCACATCCATATCAAAGTGCTAAAGTTTTAATAAATGGTATAGAAGTAGGGTATATTGCAAAACTACATCCAAAAATTGCAAAAGATTTTGATTTAGAAGATACATTTATAGCTGAATTTTTCTTAGATTTATTACCAAATAAAGAATATTTAGCTGAAGATATTATAAAAATTCAAAAATCAACTAGAGATTTAAGCTTAGTTGTGGATAAAAATATATCTTATTCAACTCTAAGAAAAGAGATTGAAAGTTTAAAAATTGAAGAAATTATCGAGTTTTATCCTATAGATATATTTGATTTAGGTGATAAAAACTCACTTACAATTAGATTTATTTTACAAAATAAAGAAAAATCACTTACAGATGAAGAAATTAATGGTATAATTACAAAAATAATTGAAAAATTAAAAGACTTAGGTGTAGAGTTAAGATGATAATAAAAAAGTTAGATACAAATTTTAATATAATAATAGATGAAATCGCAAGTGATAAATCAATATCACATAGATGTGCGATTTTTTCTTTACTTTCTAATAAAACTTCAATAATAAAAAATTATCTACCAGCAGAAGACACTATGAATTCTCTAAAAATTGCAGAACTTTTAGGTGCTAAAGTAGAAAAAAAAGATAATATTATTAAAATAACACCTCCAAAAGAATTAAAAGAACCATTTGAAATACTTGATTGTGGAAATAGTGGTACTAGTATTAGAATATATACTGGATTATTAGCTGGAATTGATGGTTTTTTTGTACTTACAGGAGATAAATATCTTCGTAAAAGACCTATGAAAAGAGTAGCAGATCCACTTAGAAGTATTGGTGCGAAAATTGATGGAAGAGATAATGGAAATTTAGCTCCTTTATCTATTAGAGGTGGAAAACTAACTTCATTTGATTATACTTCAAAAATAGCATCAGCTCAAGTAAAATCAGCTATGATTTTAGCTGCACTTAATGCTGATAAACCTTCAACATATAGTGAGCCAAGCTTAAGTAGAGACCATACAGAAAGAATGCTTAAAGGGATGGGTGCAAGACTTGAAATAGATGAAAAAATTACTATTTACCCTTTAGAAAAACCACTTGAACCATTAGATATTGAAGTACCTACGGATCCAAGTAGTGCATTTTTCTTTGCTGTTGCAGCAGCTATTACTAAAAGTAAAGTTATACTTAAAAATTTAACTTTAAATCCAACTAGAATAGAAGCATTTAAAATTTTAGAAAAAATGGGTGCTAAAATAGAATATATTTTAAAAGAAGACAAATACGAACCAATAGGTGATATTATTGTAGAAGGAAATAAACTTCAAGCTGTAGAAGTAAGTAAAAATATTGCTTGGCTTATTGATGAAATTCCAGCTCTTGCTATGGCTATGGCTGTTGCAAGTGGAAAAAGTATTATAAAAAATGCAAAAGAACTTAGAGTAAAAGAATCTGATAGAATTACTGCTACTATTTCAAATTTAGAAAAATGTGGTATTAAAACAGAAGAATTTGAAGATGGTTTTGCTGTAATTGGTGGTACTCCAAAACAAGCAGTGATTGATTCATTTGGTGATCATAGAATTGCGATGAGTTTTGCTATTTTAGGATTACTTGCAGGAATGAAAATAGAAGATACAGAATGTATTTTAACTTCTTTTCCAAATTTTACAGAAATTCTAAAAAGAATAACAGAGGTGATAGATTGAAAATAGAATTAGCAAAAAGTTATGGTTTTTGTTTTGGTGTAAAAAGGGCAATAGAGATTGCTGAAAATTCAAGTGGAGCGGTTACATACGGAGAACTTATCCATAATCCACTTGAAATAAATAGACTAAAAACAGAGCATAATGTAGGGCTTGCTAAAAATTTAGATGAAATAACAAGTGATACTGTGATTATAAGAACTCATGGTATTACAAAAGATGATAAAAAAATATTGCAAAATAATGGTAAAAAATTAATAGATGCAACATGCCCTTTTGTTACAAAACCTCAAGAAATAGTAGAAAAAATGAGTAAAGAAGGATATGATATAGTTATTTTTGGTGATATAAATCATCCAGAAGTAAAAGGAATAAAAAGCTATTCTACAAATCCTAAAAGAACTTTTGTAGTATTAAGTTTAGAAGAATTATCACAAATTAAACTACATGAAAAAATAACAATTGTATCTCAAACAACTAGAAAAATTTCAGAATTTTTGAAACTTACATCTTATTTAATAGAAAATCATAAAGAAATAAGAGTATTTAATACAATATGTAATGCTACTTTTGAAAATCAAGATGCTGTAAAAGAATTATCTCAAAAAGCAGATGTTATGATTATTATTGGTGGTAAAAATTCAAGCAATACTAAACAACTTTATTTAATTGCAAAACAATTTTGTAATGATACATATCTAATAGAAAATGAAATGGAATTAAATAAAGAATGGTTTAAAAATAAAAACCTTTGTGGAGTGAGTGCAGGTGCAAGCACCCCAGAATGGTTAATTCAAAATATAATAAAAAAAATCAAACAATTAAAGGATGACGACAATGAGTGAAACAATTGAAACAACAGAAAATTTTGCAGAGATGCTAGATGCATTTGAAAATGAACAAAAAAAGACAAAAATTAAAGATGGTATCATAGTAGATATACAAGATGGTACAGTATTTGTAGATGTAGGTGAAAAAGTTGAAGGTGTATTACCTAAAAAAGAAATTGAAACAGAAGAAGGTCTAAAATATAATGTAGGTGATGAAATACCTGTAGTTATGACAAAAAGAAGAACTTCAAAAGGTGAAGCAGTTTTAAGTCATAAAATGGCTATTAATGATTTAAAAAGAAAAGAATTTATGGATAAATTTAATGTAGGTGATGTAGTACAAGTAAAAATTACAGAACTTAATAAAGGTGGATTTGTTGCTGTAAATGATGATGGTATAGAATTTTTTATTCCAAAAAGTGAATCTGCACTAAAACTTCAAGATGATAATATCGGTAAAAAAATTGATGTTAAAATTATTGAAATCAAAAAAAATGGTGTAGTTGTTTCAAGAAAACAACTTTTAAATGAAAAAAAAGAAGAAAGAGCTAAATTTACAGAAACTATTAAAGATGATATAGTAAAAGCTACTGTTAAAAATCTTAAAAAAGATGGTGTAGTAATTGATGTAAATGGATGGAGTGGATTTGTTCCTAAAGATGAAGTAAGCCATAAAAAAACAAATCATTTTAAATTATTAAATAAAGGTGATGAAGTAGAAGTTAAACTAATTGATCCAGAAAAAATGCTTTTCTCAATCAAAGCAACTCAACAAGATCCATGGGAAGAAGTAGCTGATAGTGGAATTAGTAATGGAGATGTTTTAAATGTAACTGTTACAAATATTAGAGAATATGGTGCATTTGTTGATATTGGAAATGGTGTAGAAGGTTTCTTACATATTTCTGAAATTTCTTGGAATTCAAATGCAAAAATAGAAGATCTATTAAATGTAGGTGATGAAATTGATGTAGAAGTAACTGAGCTTGATTTAGAAAACAAAAGATTAAGAGTAAGTTATAAATCATTACTTCCAAAACCAGCACAAAAATTTGCTGAAAATTATAACGAAGGTGATGTAGTAGAAGGTAAAATTGTAAACCTTACTGATATTGGTGGATTTGTTGAAGTTGATGATATTGTATGTTTCTTACCAAATAGATTTGTTTCATGGACAAAAGGTGAAAAAGCAAAAGATGTATTAAATATCAATGATACATATAATTTCAAAGTAATTTCAATAGATGCAGATAATAATAAAATTATCCTTTCTAAAAAAGATGCAGAAGATTCTCCATATGTAGCTTTTGCTAAAGAATATAATTTAGGTGATTCAATCACTGGAAAAATTAAAAATATCGCTGATTTTGGTGTATTTGTAAGCTTCGATAATGGAGTAGAAGCACTAATTAGAAAAGGTGATTTAGAAAAAGATATCGAAGAATACAATGTTGGTGATGAAGTAGAGGGACACATTGTTGAACTTGATTCTGAAAATAAAAAAGTTAAATTATCACAAAAATAGAAAATGAAATATCTTCTTTTTTCTATTTTTTTTATTATATTTACGGGATTAATTGTTGTTTATATCAATATTTCTAATGTAAATATAAAAGAAAAAAAAGAGATTCCACCAAAAACAGTGGAAAAAAAAGAAGAAACAACTATTGTTAAATTATTAGCAACAAGTAAAATTAAAACTATTTTTCCAGCTAAAGAATTATATGTAAAAATAGATTTAAACTATATTCCAAAACCAAAAATTTTATATCAAACTATAATTAAAAATTTAGATAAATATAAACTTTTTGGAATTGAACAAATCTTAGAATTAAATAATATTAAATATTCTATAATAAAATCTAAAAATGACTTGAAACTTTTTATAAATTTTGATAAAAAGTCACAAGCAAGAAAAATAAAAAAATTATTTAAAAACTATGATTTCAATGTTGAACTAAAAGAAGTAACAAAAATCTAAAAAAGGATACTTAAATGAAAAAAATTGTAGTATGTGATCCAATTCATGAAATTGGTTTTAAAATATTAAGTGAAGCAGAAGATATAGAACTTATAGATGCTTCAAAAACTCCAAAAGATGAATTACTAAAAATCATCGAAGATGCAGATGGTGTAATTACAAGAAGTCCAACTCCTGTAGATGATAAATTTTTAAATGCAGTAAAAAAATTAAAAGCTGTAGTTAGAGCAGGGGTAGGTGTAGATAATGTAGATATTGAAGGTGCTTCAAAAAAAGGTATTATTGTAATGAATGTACCTACAGCTAATACAATTGCTGCAGTTGAACTTACAATGTGCCATTTAACAGCTTCAATGAGAGCTTTTCCAAATGCAGTAAATGCCCTTAAAAAAGAGAAAGTTTGGAATAGAGAAAAATGGCTTGGAAATGAGCTTTATGGTAAAAAACTTGGAATTATTGGTTTTGGGAATATTGGTAGTAGAGTAGGTGTAAGAGCTAAAGCTTTTGGAATGGAAGTAATTGCATATGATCCATATATAAATCCTAGTAAAGCAACAGATTTGGGTGTGCAATATACTACAAATTTCGATGATATTTTAGCTTGTGATGTTATTACGATTCATACACCAAAAAATAAAGAAACTATTGATATGATTACTGCTAAAGAAATAGCAAAAATGAAAGATGGTGTAAGACTTATTAACTGTGCTAGAGGTGGATTATATAATGAAGAAGATGTAGCAGCTGCTTTAAAATCAGGAAAAATCGCATGGCTTGGAATAGATGTATTTAATGAAGAACCATTAAGTGATCATCCATTTTGGAATATTGAAAACACATCAGTTACACCACATATTGGTGCTAATACTATGGAATCTCAAGAAAAAATAGCTAAACAAGCTGCTGAAAATATTATTCAAGCTGTAAGAGGAATTTCATATCCAAATGCATTAAATTTACCAATAAAAGCAAATGAAACTCCAGAATGGGCTATTAAATATTTAGAATTAGCACAAAAAATGGGATATTTAACTGCACAAATTATTGATAAAGCTATTACAAAAGTAAAAGTAATTGCTTATGGAGATGTTGCGAAATATTCAAATTCTATTCTTACATTTACTCTAGTAGGTGCTATGACTGAAATAGTAGGTGAGAATGTAAATTATGTAAATGCAAAATTTTTAGCAGAAGAAAAAGGAATTGAACTTGAAACTGAAGAAAAAAGCAACGAAAGTAGTGCTTTTAAAAATTTAATTAAAGTAGAAATTTATACAGATACTAAAGTTTATACTATTAGTGGTACTATGTTTGAAGACAATTTCAGAATAGTTGGCATTCAAGATTTTGAACTTGAGTTTGAGCCAAAAGGAAACTTTATTTTCTTTAGAAATACAGATGTTCCTGGTGTAATAGGTGAAGTTGGTCTTACTCTTGCAAAACACAATATAAATATTGCAGATTTCAGACTTGGTAGAAATAATAAAAATGAAGCAATGGCTGTAATCGTAACAGATAGTGCTGTAAATAAAAATGTAGTAGAAGAATTAAACAAACTAAAAGCAGCAATTAGTGTAAAAACTGCTCAAATTTAATTAAGGAGATAAAATGGCATCAATCGGAATGAGTGATTTAAAAAAGAATATGAATATTGAACTTGATGGAGTTCCATATAAAATAGTAGAATATCAACATGTAAAACCTGGAAAAGGGGCTGCATTTGTAAGAACAAAAATAAAATCTTTATTAGATGGAAGAGTAATTGAAAAAACTTTCCATGCTGGAGACAAAGCTGAAACTCCAAATTTAGAAAGAAGAAAACACCAATATTCTTATAATGAAGATGGGATGTATTATTTTATGGATAATGAAACTTATGATATGTTATCATTACCAGCAGAAAATATTGAATATGAAATTCAATTTTTACTTGATGGTATGGAAGTAGATATTAATTTTCATAATAATAAACCAATCGGAATCGAACTTCCAGGAACAGTTATTTTAGATATCGTAGATGCACCACCATCTTCTAAAGGTGATAGACAAGGTGCTTGTAGAAAACCTGCTAAAGTTAATACAGGTGCTACTATTACAATTCCTTGTCACTTAAATACTGGTGATAGAATTAAAGTAGATACTAAAACTGGGGAATATGTAGAAAAAGTTAAATAATTCAAGGAGGGGATAATGCCAGCAAAACCAAATGTAAAACCATTAGATATTGAAGCTACTTTCCAATCAGAAGGATTAGAAGCTAGAAGTTTAATAACAAGAACAGATCTAAATGGAATTATTACTTTTGCTTCTAGAGCATATAGAGCTATGACTAAATATTCTAAAGAAGAATTGCTAGGCAAGCCCCATTCTATTGTAAGACACCCAGATATGCCAGCTGCTGCATTTAAACAAATGTGGGATACAATAAAAGAAGATAAAATTTGGGAAGGTTATGTAAAAAACCTAAGACAAGATGGTAAATATTATTGGGTTATTGTAAGAATTGAACCAGTATATGATGAAGATGGTAAAAAAATTGGCTATACTGGTTTAAGAAGAGAACCTGATAGAAAAATAATTGCCCAAATTGAAGAAGAATACAAAGAGATGCTAAAGAATGAATAAAGAAGAGTTATTTATTTCTCTCATCTCTTCTTCAAAACTTCAAGGTGATGATGGTGCTTTTGTAGATGGATATGTATATTCAAAAGATGCTTTTTTTGAAAATATACATTTCAAAAAAGAATGGCTTACACCTAAGCAAATAGCAATCAAATCAAGTCTTATAAATATTTCAGATGCAATAGCTATGAATGCTACTCCTAAATATGCACTTCTTAGTATAGCTATGCCTAAAAATATAACTACTAATGAAATAAAAGAGCTTAGTAATGGTTTTTTAGAATGTGCTAAAAAATATAATTATGAAATTATTGGTGGTGATACTATTGCTAATGATAAACTTGATATTACTATGACATTTATTTCTACTACAAAAAAACCAATATTTAGAAATAATATAAAAGATAATGAAATTATATGTTTTACTGGATATTTAGGTGAATCTAAAAAAGATTTAAATCGCCTTTTTAGAGGCAAAAAAATTAAAAAAACATCAAAATTTATAACTCCTATTATTCGTGATAAATTTATGCAAAAAGCATCAAGATATATTACTTCAGCACTCGATATTAGTGATGGACTTTTTAAAGAACTTGAAAGATTATCTAAAGTTAATAATATAGGATATAAGTTTTTTAAAAAGTTTGATAAAGAAATAGGATGTAGTGGGGAAGAATATGAACTTTTATTTAGTGTAAATAAAAAAAATCTTAAATATATTCAAAATATTGCAAAACTTACAAAAACACCACTTACAATTGTAGGAATTGCTAAAAAAAACAAAAAATATAAATCAACTTGTAAGGAGAATCACTTTTAATGATTAAAATAGAAAAAATTGAAGAAATGTGTAAAGGTAAATTTGTAAGCCTTAAAAAACTTTTTTATAAAGAAGATGGGAAAGAAAAAATATGGGAAATTGCTGAGCTTTTTGATAGTGTAGCAATTTTAATTTATAATGTAGATGAGGGTACTTTTGTATTAGTTAAACAATTCAGACCACCTGTATATCTTAAAAATAATGATGGATATACTTATGAGCTTTGTGCTGGAATTTGTGATAAGGATATTTCTTTAGAACAAACTGCTATTGAAGAGATATATGAAGAAACTGGATATAAAGTTGAAAATGTAGCTAAAATAAATAGTTTTTATACATCAGTAGGAAGTGCAGGAGCTAAACAAACACTTTTTTATGCTGAAGTGGAAAATAAAGACAGAGTAAATCAAGGTGGTGGTATAGATACTGAAAAAATAGAAGTAGTGCATCTATCTATTAGTGAAATGGAAGATTTTATGTATGATGAAAGCAAAGTAAAAACACCAGGGCTTTTATATGCATTTGAATGGTGGAGAAATCAGGCTATTGAGGCTATGGTAGAACAAGCGGAAATTTAAAATTTTTAAAAAGCAAAAACACTATTTTCATTCAAGACAAGATGTAATTTTTTAACCATAAAATCTCCCTAAAAATAGCAAACGCAAGCGCCCTTCGGGTTGAGTGCTATTTTTAGCCGTTCGATTTTATTGAAAATTACATAGTCTTTCATTCAAATAGTTTCCTTTTGCTTTATTTATATAGTAAGGAGAAAAAATGAAATCAATTTTTAGAGAATATGATATTAGAGGAATTTTTGAAAAAGAGTTAAACGAAAATATAGTAAAAAAAATAGGATATTTTTTAGGGCAAAAAATAAATAAAGAGTATGTTTTAGTAAGTTTTGATGCAAGAGTGCATTCTCCAGTGTTAGCTAATTGGCTTATTTCTGGATTTAACAAAGCTGGAAAAAAAGTTATTTTAGGTGGAATTCTTCCTACAGGAGTTAATTACTTTGGTAA
>Ga0256843_1002277_pt1 | contig 14183 bp, 9 predicted proteins | sample AlvinellametaG_FD_191572 | JGI IMG/M metagenome (GOLD analysis project Ga0256843, IMG submission 191572) | Pompeii worm associated microbial communities from hydrothermal vent at the East Pacific Rise, Pacific Ocean - Alvinella | ecosystem: Host-associated > Annelida > Integument > Unclassified ... | reverse complement strand
AGAAAAAGAGCACCTCTTAGAGGCACTCTCCTATAGAAGACGTTAATTATACATTGTAGTATGTAGCCTCTGGATGATAAACAACCAGTGCAGATGTTGATTGTTCCGGATGAATCTGAAAAGTCTCACTTAGCTCTATACCAAACTCTTCAGGTTTTAAGAGATTAAAGAGTGGACGGTTTAGTTCAAGATCAGGACAGGCTGCATATCCAAAAGAGTAGCGGCTTCCCTGATAACGATTCATTCGTACATCAGCAAGTGTACTCCCCTCATCTTCGGCAATGATGCCAAGATCAAGACGAATCTGTTTGTGTGCTATCTCAGCTAGTGCTTCGGCAAGCTCAACTCCAAGTCCATGAAACTGATAATACTCTGTATAGTCACCGCGTTCATATATTTCACGTTCTATTTCACTTAGTTTGCTTCCTGCACTTACACAGGTAAAAGCAACAACATCATGGCGGTCATTGTGAAAAAAGTCACTCAGTGCGCGATGTGGTTTTTTTCGCTGTCTTGGAAAGGTAAAGATCTCTTCAGCACGTCCGATGATATGCTCAAGTGGTTCACGATTGATTTCATCCTCGGAGTGCCATCCTTCACTTGCATCAAAGACAAGCAGAGAGTTGTCATCACTGCGGCATGGCCAGTAACCATAGAGGATTGTCGGCTCAAAGAGCCCTTCATCAAGAAAACGACGTTTGAGCTTTTCATAGGCAGGCCAGACGACTTCATCAAGTTGTTTTTGATACTTCTCTTTGCTCATTCCTTTTGAGGTATACCCCCATCGTGATTTAAAAAGAAGTTTGTGATTTATCCATTCAAATGCCATCTCAATCTGTTGTTGTGTGAGTTTTATCTCACGGCGACCCCAAAATGGAGGTGTCGGAACAGGTACATCACGTGAAGGCATTTTAATCTCTTCAAAAGGAGGAATAATGACCTCTTTTTCCTCTTTTTTCTCTACTTCTGGAGCATCAGGATGTAGGTTTGTGTCCATATTTCCTGCTTCAATACGGCTCATGGCAGTTACACCATCAAATGCATCTTTACAGTAAAAGATTGGTCCACTGTATGCCGGTCGGCAAAAATCATCAATAAAACTACGTGTCAGTGCCGCTCCTCCAAGAAGAATAGGAATTGTAATGCCTTTTTCTTCCAGAGTTTTAAGATTTTCAAGCATGACCTGTGTTGATTTTACAAGAAGTCCGCTCATACCAAGTGCAGAGACATGACCCTCATCCAAGGTTTCAAGATACTGCTCTAACTCTACTTTGATACCAAGATTTTTTACCTTGTAACCGTTGTTTGAGAGGATAATATCAACAAGATTTTTCCCTACATCATGTACATCTCCCTTAACCGTTCCAAGAACAAGGGTCGTATCGACCTCTTTTTCTACTTTTGGCAGGTATGGGTTAAGATAATCAACCGTTTTTTTCATTGTCTCTGCAGACTGCAGTACAAAAGGAAGCTGCATCTGTCCTGAACCAAAGAGCTCACCGACAACTTTCATCGCATCGATGAGAATTTCATTGACGATCTTCTCTGGTGCAATGCGATGACGAACCTCTTCAACAAGAGGGATCATTCTATCTTTATCTCCATCCATTAAGAGCTTTGCAATCTTCTCTTCATCGCTCATAGCCAGATACTCTGCATCCTCTACATCATTATCGACTGCCTCTTTTGTACTGAAGTGTTCAATAAATTTAAAAAGAGGATCTTCCCCACGGTTAAAGATTAGATTATCACAGATCTCTTGATCTTCTTTGGAGATTTTATTGATAGGAATGATATGTTTTACATTGATAATGACCGATGTGAGACCGGCCTCAAGACAGTGGTGTAAGAACATAGAGTTAAGATAGGGTCTGGCATCTTTATCAAGACCAAAAGAGATGTTGGAGAGACCGAGAGTAGTTCCTACTTCAGGGTGACGACGACGAAGCTCACGAATCGCTTCAATGGTATTGATACCGGCATCAAGATACTCTTCATCTCCAGATCCAAGAGTAAAGGTAAGCACATCAAAGACAAGATCTTCTTTTTTAAGACCGTGACGCTCGGTTGCCAGTTTAATGATACGCTCTGCAATAGCAATTTTATTCTCAACCGTCTTTGCCATACCAACTTCATCGATTGTAAGACATACAAGTGCAGTACCGAACTTTTTAGCAAGTTGACAGACTGCATCGAACTTCTCTTCGCCATCTTCAAGGTTGACCGAGTTTAGAATCGGGCGACCACCGATGTTCTTTAGAGCTGTTTCAAGCCCTTTGGTCTGTGTAGAGTCGGGCATTAAAGGGATGGGGATTTTTTGATTGTACATTCCCATAACAGCATTCATATCTTTTGTCTCATCACGACCGGCAAAACCGACATTGACATCGATGACATGGGCTCCTGCACGTACCTGTTGTTGTGCTACGGAGAGGGTTCCTTCATAATCTTCGGCAAGCAGAAGTTCACGGAAGGCTTTAGAACCAGTTGCATTTGAACGCTCCCCCATAAGTAGAGGGGCTGGTTGTTGCATCAATGGAACTGTATTAAAGAGCGATGCCAGAGAGTTCTCTTGAGAACCGCTTGGTGCTTTTGGAGTGATCTTCTCTACTCTGTCAACAAGGGCACGGATATGTTGCGGTGTTGTTCCACAACAACCACCTAAAAAGCTGACACCGTCATACTTTAGGAAGTTCTCCTGTTTATCTGCAAACTCATCAGGTCCCATTGGATAGTAAGTATAACCACCACGGTTTTGCGGTAGTCCCGCATTTGCATGAACAGATATTGGTTTACTCCAGAGTTCAGAGAGGGTCTTGACGTGTTTTTCAACCTGTTCCGGTCCTGTTCCACAGTTAAATCCAAGAGAGAGGATATTAAAAGGCTCCATGATTGTAGCGATTGTCTGTGCATCAGTTCCTATGAGCATAGATCCGCTAAGCTCGATCGTTACAGAGACCATAATAGGAATATCGACACCTCTTTGGCGACTTGCTTCCTCACAGGCATGCAAGGCTGCTTTTATCTGAAGCGGATCTTGGCAGGTCTCAAGAAGAAAAACATCAACACCACCGTCAATAAGTGCTAGACAAAACTCGGTATAACCTTCATACATTGCATCATAGGTGATATGGCCAAGAGATGGGAGCTTTGTTCCTGGACCGATAGAGCCGAGACAAAAGCGTGGATGCTGGGGTGTTGAGAACTTTTCACACTGTTGTTTGACAAGTTTGGCTCCAGCCTTGGTAAGTTCATAGGCACGATCACCTATTTGATACTCATCAAGTACCCAGCTAAAAGATCCAAAGGTATTGGTTGTTATAAAGTCAGCACCGGCTGTAAGGTAGGCAGAGAAGATATCATTCATAATCTCAGGAGCTGTAACATTTAAGAGCTCATTACACCCTTCATTGCCCTCCCATGCCTCTTTTGGAATTTGATCATCACGTTGTTGGAGTTGTGTACCCATTGCTCCATCTATGATAAGCGGACGTTTTTTTATCGTCTCTAAAATATACTCTTGTGTTGTCATTTACACTCTTTATAATTTTAAAATATTGATTATATTTTAGCGAAAGGGTACATAAAAACTGCTGTATCCCCTTTTACAAAGAAAAGATTTAAGCAAAAAAAGAGATAAAATGACGAAATAAACCAAAAAACTATTGACTTATTTCGTCAAATAAGGTTATAATGACGATGAAAATCAATAATAAGAGAGGTTTAATCGTTAAATGGTGATTGCATATATAAGACCAGATAAGAATTTTGCACCTGCACATGAACAACTGCAGCTTATAAATTCTTATGCTATTTCAAACAATCTTGTTATTGATGATGAGTTCGTTGACTATACTTCTCAAAATAAGCGTCTTGAAGAGAGAAGTGAAGTTACTAAATATTTTCAGTCAAAACAAAAAAGCAAAGTGCTTGTGTATGATGTATGGGTTTTGACGACAAATATGGAGGATTTGATTCAAATGTTCTCATGTCTTTTGAAAAATGAGCATGAAGTACATTTTATAAAACAATCTGTTATAATTTCGCAACAAAGTAGTGTGATGTTAGTATTAGGTTTGATGGATCAACTTCGTCAAAAATTACAAAATGAGTCCAAGAGGGTTATTGGTCGACCTAAAGGGAGTCGTTCGAATTCAAAATTTGATGTCTATATAAACGATATCATAACATTTATCAGAGACGGTAAAAGCGTGAGTGAGATGGCAAGAATTTTAAATGTCAGTAGAAGTTCACTTAAAGACTATATAGAGTCACGTGAGTTGAAACAAGTTGCATTTGGATCATTGTTGCCAGAAGCACCAAAAGATGCAGAAGAACAGGTGATAAATACTATCACTTGTCCAAATTAAAAATCGGGAGTTTTATATGAGTGAAGAGAAAAAAGGTATCAAAATACCTACACCATGGAGAATTAAGCGTTACTATTTTTATGCGTTTGTTACTATTGTAGCCTTAGTTTTACCATGGATTAAAGTAAATGGGAATCATTTTTTCCTTTTAAGTTTTGATAAAATGAAGTTGCACCTTGCATTTGTTCAATTTGACATGCAAGAGCTATATTTGATGCCATTTTTGTTAATGCTTCTCTTTTTAGGGATATTTGGTATGACAGTAATGGGTGGACGTGTTTTTTGTGGTTGGGTCTGTCCACAGACGACTTTCCGTGTTATCTATCGTGATCTGATTGAGACAAAGCTCTTAAAACTTCGTAAACGTATCGGTAATAAACAACAAGAACCAGATATGAGCAAGCCAGAAAACAAGGTAAAAAAAGTTATAGCTATCTTACTCTGGACTCTGCTTGCTATTATTGCTGGAGCTGACTTTATGTGGTACTTTATTCCACCGGAAGATTTTTTCAAGTATCTGAATAATCCTGGTGACCATATGACAATGATAGGCTTTATCTTAGGTGTAGCAGCGTTCCTTGTTTATGATATTGTATTTTTAAAAGAGAACTTCTGTATCTATGTTTGTCCTTACTCTCGTGTACAATCTGTTCTGTATGATGAGCATACAGTTATGGCACTTTATGATGAGCATCGTGGTGGTAAAATCTATGACAATGAACAAAATGTACACCATAAAATCGTTCATAATCAAAAAGAACTGCATCAAATTGATCCAGATGCTGAATGTACAACCTGTGAGAAGTGTGTGACGGTATGTCCAACACATATCGATATCCGTAAGGGTCTGCAGCTTGAATGTATCAACTGTCTAGAGTGTGTGGATGCGTGTACAACAGTTATGGGTAAACTTGGAAAACCATCTCTTGTTACTTGGTCAAGTGAGTATGAGATCGTTGAGAGAAAAGGTAAAACAAAATATTTCCGTCCTAAAGTTATCGCATATATCGTACTTCTAATCGGTATTATGTTTGCACTTGCTTATATGAGTACAACAAAAGAGCATATGCTACTGAATGTAAATAAAGAGACAAGACTCTATGCTATTAAGCATTTACCAAATAACAAATTTAAAGTAGAAAACTCATATATTTTCTTACTACAAAATACAGAAAATGAACCAATGAAGTTCTTCTTTGATGTTATTCCTCCAAAAGGAATGGAAGGTAAAATTAAGATCTTAAAACCTTCAAAACCATTTAGAGTTGTTCCTGGTGTTAAGAAGAAAAAAATTGTAACTCTTGTAACTGATCAAATGTTAGTAGATGACAACAGAAAAGATACTATTATTCCTATCAAAATCCATGCATATGCATTAGATAAAGATGGAAAACCTAGTAAAAGAATCTCTGTCTATAGAGAGACTACATTTGTATTCCCTAAAGAGAGTATTTTACTCAAAGGTAAATAATTACTTCTCTTTAATCTGAAATAAGCTAAACTTCATTAGATATTATTTAATGGAGTTTAGCTTTGTTTATAAAACTACTCAAATACCTTTTTTATATTTTTTTAGGCTACCTATTCCTAGGTTTCATTCTCCTTCCTATTTTGTTCAAACCTCAACTTATAAAAATAATAGAAAAAGAAACAAATGCAAAAGTAAAAATTGAATCACTCCATTTTAATCCATTAATATTTCAAGTTGGTGTAGAGAAGTTTTCACTCTATGATTTACAAAAAAACAAACTTTTTGATTTTGAAGAGTTGCGTATTAACCTCGATCCAACATCTCTATTCATGGGTGCACTAGAGTTAAAAGAGCTTGCATTAATAGACCCTCAGATCAACCTTATCTATAATAAAGATAAAACTATTAATCTCTTAAAAGTAGTAAAAAAGAAAAAAGAGCCACAAAAAGCTCCAGAGAGTAAGCCATCAATGCAGATACCTCGAATCATCGTTGACCTGATTGATATTGAGGGTGGTAAACTTTCGTATAAAGACTACACAAAAAAGACTCCTTTTGTATTTTCTTTAGAAAATATAGGCTTTAGCCTAAAAAATTTTGACACAAAAAAAATTGGCTATAACAGTGCAGGCATTCGCTTTTATTCTCGTTTGGGTGACGGAGGATTTATTGATCTTAAAAGTAAAATTTTAAGTCTTAAACCTTTCAAAATAAAAGGAAGTTTAGATTTTGAAGCAAGTAAACTCTATACAGAATGGAAATATATGCAAGATGAACTCAATCTTGAAGTAGCAGATGGAAAGATCTCTTTCTCTACACAGTACAGCTTTAATCTTGCAGATATCAATGCAACAAAAATTGAAAAACTTCATATAGCCCTAGATAGACTCAGAATAAAACCCAAGAATAAAGATCAGGACATATTAAATCTTGACACTTTATATATTGCAAATGCAACAGTATTACCAATGCAACAAAGTGTCGATATTCAAAAGCTTGGTCTACATGGATTACACGTTCAAGCAAAACGATATAAAAATGAAAAAATTGACTGGATAGATTACATAAAGGTCAATTCATCTGATATAAATCAAAGTAAACAATCTTCTAAACCTTCACAAAAAAGCAGAAAGTGGTATGTCATACTCCATAATCTCTCTTTAGAAGAGATCGCCGTTACCTTCAAAGATGAAGCAATCAGGCCAAATGTTACAACTTCAATAGATAAACTTAATATATATGCTAACAATATCACACTAGCGGGTAAAAAACCTTTTGACTATGCAATTGAAATGCAACTCAATAAAAAGACAGTTTGTGATATAAATGGAACAGTTGTTCATAAAAATCTTGATCTCATAACACATCTTAACTGTAAGGATTTTGATCTTCTACACTACAGACCCTACATAAGAAAAGTTGCAAAGCAAAACTTAAAAAGATACGATCTTTCACTCCAAAGAGCCTTTGTTGACCTCGGCGCTGATATCGAAATCTTTAAGAATAAAAAAACATTTACAACTATTGTAAAAGATGCAAATCTCAAAGTTAAAAAATTATTAGTTAGAAAAAGAAGTACATGGAAACGTCTGGTTCAATTTAAAAATTTACATATACAAGGAATCAAACTCAACACTGCAAATAAAGAGTTAAATGTCTCAAACATTGTATTAAACTCACTAAATACAAACCTTTTACGCAATAAGAACAAAAAACTAAACGTTGATGGTATTGTATTAGCAAAAGTTAGTAAAAAAATAAAAAAACATGTCAAAAAATCAAAACACAAAAACAGACCCTATCACATTAGAGTTAAATCTGTAGCACTCAACAATGCAAAAGTAACATTCGTTGATAAAGCTCTTCCTCAAGTGCAAAAGCATACAATTGACAAAATTTATGTCAAAATAAATGATATAGATTCAAAAAGAAAAACATGGTTAAATTATAGAGCTTCTCTTCGTATAAATAAAAAAGGGAAAGTCTCTGCCATTGGCAAATTGAGACATACTCCACTACAACAAAGAGGTTCAATCAAAGCTAAGAACATATCACTTGTAGCTGTGACACCATATCTTCAACAAAGTTCTTACCTTAATATCGATGATGGTCTCCTCTCTTTGAATTTAAAAGAGCGTTATGCACCTTCAAAAAAGGGTGCAGATGTTAAAATAGATGGAAGTTTAAAACTTAACTCACTTTTTACAACAAATGCAAATGATAACAACAGTTCACTCTTCTCTTTAAATGAACTTGAAGTAAAACCTTTTACTCTTGAACTCTTTCCAAATAGACTCTATATAGACAGTGTCCTTGTCGACTCTTTTTATGTAAGTGCAAAAATTGATGAAAACAAAACCCTGAACTTTGCAAAACTTTCTAAAAACAGTTCTAAAGAGCAGATAGATAGTGATACCAACACTACAAGAGAGACCAACACAACACAAGAACCAGAATTTCCAATAACAGTTGTTAAAGTGGATGTTCAAAATGGAAGTGCAGAGTTTCAAGACTTTTCACTCCCTATTAAATTTAAAACAAATATTCATGATCTACAAGGTATAGTTTATGCAGTTTCAAATACTCCAGGGAGTACAACTTACCTTGATGTAGATGGAGAAGTCGACAAATATGGTTCAACAAAGCTGCAAGGAAGTGTAGATACTTTTAAACCTAAAGAGTATACAGATTTAAATTTAAATTTTAAAAACCTAGACCTACATGCTATGAGTGGTTATAGTGCCTCATTTGCAGGCTATGAAATAGAATCAGGAAAACTCTATCTCGATTTAGGCTATGACATAATGTATGGTGAACTTCATGCAACCAACAATATTATGATTAAGCATATCAAACTTGGTCGGGAGCTCGAAGGTGATAATATCAAACATCTTCCACTTGGTTTTGTCGTAGGACTCCTAGAAGATAGTGATGGTATCATAGATATAGATATGCCGATAGAAGGGAATGTCAATGAACCTGACTTTAGATATGGTGCACTTGTTTGGAAAACATTAGGAAATCTGATTGCAAAAGCTGTAACCTCACCATTTAAATTTTTAGGTTCTGCCATGGGACTTAAAGGTGATGAATTAGAGTATATTGCTTTTGAATTTGGAAAGAGCCATATTACACCACCTGAACGAGAAAAACTCGATAAAATCGTAAAAATGATGAATAAAAGACCAAAAATTGTTCTTCAGGTTAATGGTACTTATGATGATGTAAAAGATTTAGAAGCATTAAAACTGCAAAAACTGGTTGCAATGATTATGAAAATGAGTGGTGATGAAAATACAAAACATGCAAAAACTGCACTAACTATCGATATGCTTGAAGAGGTCTATAGCAGACTAAAAGATGATGATAAACTTGATAAATTAAAAGAAGAACTTCACAAAAAATATCAAGATAAAGAAGCTGCATATAAGAGAGCTTATCAAAAAGAACTTATTGGTCTTTGTACAGAAATTCAGTATGTAACACCTACAGAACTAGAAAATTTAGCACAAAAAAGAGTACAGGCCATAGAAGAATATTTGGTTCATGAAAAAGGATTACAAGCACAAAGAGTAAAAGTGGGTACGATAAAAAAAGTACATGCAGAGGAGAAAAAAGAGGTACGATTAAAATTAAACATAGAAGTTCAAAGCACAGATAAATAATTTTTTGCTATAATTGTACCTCATTTTTAATAAATTAAAGTAATAAAGGTAAAGAATGGCATTTTCAAAAGAAAATAGAAAAGGTACCATTTACGGTATCATTTTTGTTGCAATTTTTGCAGCAGCTGCAACATCAATCGCGCAGATCTCATTTGTCAAAGCACTTGGGATTTCTCCACTTGTTATCGGTATCGTCTTAGGTATCTTTTATGCAAATACTCTCCATAACCATATTCCTAGCGAATGGGGAACAGGTATCACATTCTCAGGAAAGAAAATTCTTCGTTTTGCAATTGTTTTTTATGGTTTTAGAATTACATTCCAGCAGATTATGGAAGTTGGTATGAGTGGTTTTATGGTCTCACTTATTATGCTCTCAACTACATTTATTTTAGGTACTTACCTTGGTATAAAAGCTTTTAAAATGGATAGAGACACATCAATGCTTACAGCGAGTGGTGCTTCTGTTTGTGGTGCGGCGGCAGTTCTTGCAACTGAACCGGTTCTTAAAGCTGAAGGGCATAAAACTGCTGTAGCCGTCTCTATGGTTGTTCTTTTTGGTACAATCTCAATGTTTTTATACCCTGTACTCTACTCGACAATCATTGAACCTGCGACTGGTTTCTTACATATGACACCTGAACAATTTGGTATCTATGTAGGTGGTACTATTCATGAGGTCGCACAGGTTGTAGCAGTTCCGGCATCTGTTCCTGGTGCTCCTGAAGTTATGGCAAATTCAGCAGTTATTGTTAAAATGACTCGTGTGATTATGATCGCGCCTATGCTTATTGTTCTTGGCATTTATCTCTCTGCTCAGGCAAAAAAAAGTGGTGGAGCAGCAAGTGGTGTAAAACTTGTTATTCCATGGTTTGCAGTTTACTTTATCGGTATGGCAGGGTTCAATTCACTTGATCTTGTTCCTCACAATATTGTGCATATTATCAATGAAATAGATACTTTTCTTTTAACAATGGCCATGACAGCACTTGGTATGGGAACAATCTTCTCAAAATTTAAAGGTTTGGGTCTTGCCCCACTCTATACTGCCGGAGCAATGTTTGTTTGGCTTGTTATTGGTGGTTTTGTAGTTACAAAACTCGTTACTGCTGCTTTTTAAGCAGTAGTAATTTCATCTCTTTTATAAAACTCTAGGAAAAAAGATTATATAATCTTACATAAATAAGTTTTATAAGGAGCCTCCAGAGATGTCAGCACTTCCAAATACACTTAACTCTTTTTGGCTATGGCGTGAAGTGTATGCAAAACTTGGCATCTCAAATCCTGCTTATAAATACTGGAAAAATACACAAACTTTAAAACTAAACAATAAATATGTTTTTATTCAAAAAGATACGCTTCCAAAAAAGCATGAATATGTTCAAGAGATATTAACAGATCTCTCAGGTTATCTACCAATTAAATATGCTTCAGACCAACTTCATGTCAATGAACATCTCTTCACTACAGATAGGATGAAGCTACATAAAGAATTTGAATACAAATTTGTTGAAGATGTAAAATTTGTAAATATTAAAAAATTTTTTAAGGAAAATGGCATACAAGTCTCACGCAACTCATTCATTCAACTTGGACGAATAAAGGATTTAGAAATCACAGTAAACTCTACTTTTTATAATTTAAAAAATGATTACGGCATTGTGGTGTATAGCTAATGGATATGTTTTTTATTGAGTTTAGAGATCCTCTTTTTTCCATAATAATATTTTTTGCACTTATTTTTATAATCACTTTTTTTTCTTATTGGTGGGGACGCTATAAACGTACACAAGATTCACGCCATTTAGATAGATTTTTACGACAATTTCGTGCACTTCCATCAAAAGATGAACTCCAAATTCTCATCTCAAGTGGTGAACTTTCCGAGAAGTCATGGTTACTACTTGCAAACTCTTACTACAAGAATGGAGAATACGAAAAAAGCATTGAGATCTACAATGAAATACTCAATGTTGGTAGTCGTACAAATGCAAAAGAGACGATGTTTCTGCTTGGAAAGACATACTTTAAGGCAGGTTTTTTAGAACGTTCCAAGCAGATATTTTTGGAGATTTTAAAATCGAGTCCAAGAACACCACAGGCACTACATTACCTCCTTTTGGTATATGAGTATATGCGTGATTATAAAGCGGCATTAGATGTTCTTGAACCGCTCGATGAATTAGAAGAAGATATTGTCTTAGAGAGAGAATATCTAGAGGCTTTAACAATCTTAAGTGATATCAACATAAAAGATGATAAAAAAACAGATATGCTCTTAGCAATATATAATAACAATCATCACTTAAACTATTTGATTTTTGAGTATCTTTTTCGAGTTAACCCAGAAAAAGCGTGGGAACACTTAGATACATCCAAAGCCGATCTTTTAGTAGAGTTGTTATGGAGAGTTGATTCTAAAAATTTGAATTTAGATATAATTTCGAAAAACTCTTTTTTGCGTGAGCTTTACACAGCAAGAGGTGATGTTAAACTTAGTACTAAAAGTACAATTTTTGAATTTGACATACTCATCAAACTTGCTTCCAAGGCCAATGCAACTTTGAGTTTTGAGTATATATGCAATGAGTGTAAAAGTGTCTCTCCTTTTGCTTTTAGTCGTTGCAGTATTTGTCATGCTATAGATACAGCTCAAGTTGAGTGGAGTCTAAGTCGAGACTACACAAAGGATTTTAGTGAAGAAAATAACTCTTTTCAGTGATGGTAGTGCCCTAGGTAATCCCGGACCTGGTGGATATGGTACGATTTTGCGTTATGGAGAGAAAGAAAAAGAGTTAAGTGGTAGTGAATCACATACTACAAACAACAGAATGGAGTTAAAAGGGGTCATAGAAGGCTTAAAAGCTTTAAAAGAGCCTTGTGAAGTCGATATCGTATCAGACTCTTCTTATGTCGTTAAAGGTATTAATGAGTGGCTTGTTAACTGGATTAAAAGAGATTTTAAAAAAGTCAAAAATCCTGATTTGTGGAGAGAGTATATAGAAGTTGCAAAACCACATAATATTCATGCAATCTGGGTTCGCGGACATGATGGGCATGCTGAAAATGAGCGTTGTGACAAGTTAGCTCGTGATGCAGCACAGAGTGCAAAGGATTTACTATAAAATGAGGATAGTATGCATAAAAATATAGAGACATTAGAAAAGAAGTTAGGATATGAGTTTAAAGACAAAAAGCTCATTATCGAAGCGCTGACACATAAAAGTTATAAACAGCCCTACGATAATGAGCGCTTGGAGTTTTTGGGAGATGCAGTACTTGATCTGGTAGTCGGTGAGTATCTCTTTAGAAAGTTTAGAGACTCTGATGAAGGCAAACTTTCAAAGATAAGAGCGTCCTTGGTAAATGAAACAGGTTTTGACAAACTTGCACGGGCTTTGAATCTTGGAGATTATATTTTACTCTCCAATGCAGAAGATAATAATGGCGGTCGTGAAAAGTCCTCACTGCTCTCCAATGCCTTTGAGGCAATAATGGGAGCAATCTATCTTGAAGCAGGATTGCAAAGAGTTCAAGAGATAGCAATTAAATTGATAGAAGAGAATCATAAAGAGATATCACTTGATTCTCTCTTTAGAGATTTTAAAACGACACTGCAAGAGCTTACACAGGCACGTTTTGGCATAACACCGGAGTATAAGGTGATAGCTTCACGTGGACCTGACCATAAAAAAGAGTTTGAAGTGGCGGTATACATTGAAGATAAAGAGTATGCACGTGCAATCGGAAAGAGTAAAAAGATAGCGCAACAAGAGGCTGCAAAATTAGCAGTCGATATACTTAAAGAGGAAAAACAGTGAACAGTTTTGGTATGAAATTACGATTTTCTACATTTGGAGAGTCTCATGGAAAGGCACTCGGATGTATCTTGGATGGTGTTCCGGCAGGGCTAGAGATAGATGAGGCTTTTATCCAGAGTGAACTCGATCGTAGAAAACCGGGAAAGAGTGAGTTTGAAACAGCGCGTAAAGAGGCTGATAAGGTAGAGATTCTCAGTGGTGTTTTTGAAGGTAAAAGTACAGGAACACCAATAGCAATGGTTATATATAATACAAACCAAAAATCCAAAGATTACTCTAACATCAAAGATATCTTTCGTCCGGGACATGCCGATTTTACCTACTTTCACAAATATGGTCTGCGTGACTATCGTGGTGGCGGACGCAGCTCTGCACGTGAAACAGCGGCTCGTGTTGCAGCTGGTGCAATAGCAAAGCTGATGTTACGTGAGCTTGGTATTGAAGTACTGAGCGGTATCAGTGAAGTGCATGGCATTAAAGCTCAGATGTATGACTATGCAAGGGTTAATGAGAGTATTATCTATGCACTTGATGCAGAGGCAGAAGAGGCTCAAAAAGCAGCAATTCTTGAAGCAAAAAATCGTCATGACTCTGTTGGAGGAGTATCGCGTGTTCTTATCAAGGGTGCCCCGATTGGACTTGGTCAGCCGCTATATTATAAGTTAGATGGTGTTTTAGCTGATGCTATGATGGGTATCAATGCGGTAAAAGCTGTAGAGATCGGTGATGGTGTGCTTTCATCACGTGCTTTGGGTTCCCAGAACAATGATGCTATTCGAGCGGATGGATTTGAATCCAATCATGCCGGTGGTATACTTGGTGGTATCAGTAACGGAGATGATATTGTGCTCAATGT